>Ga0182018_10001463_pt1 | contig 26717 bp, 18 predicted proteins | sample 812P2MmetaG_FD_120490 | JGI IMG/M metagenome (GOLD analysis project Ga0182018, IMG submission 120490) | Permafrost microbial communities from Stordalen Mire, Sweden - 812P2M metaG | ecosystem: Environmental > Terrestrial > Soil > Wetlands > Permafrost | place: Sweden: Stordalen | collected...
CGATGGTCCACCAGATCTTGTCCACGGTGCTCCAGCCGAGAGCAGTAAAGTCGATGTGAACGTGCCACGATACGTTGTCGGATGAGCCGCCCGACAGGTTCCAGTTGGCGGCGGTGAAGTACAGACGGCTGCTGCTGTTGTTGTCCGTCTGGTAGAAAGCCACCATGTTGCCGTCGGCGCCCGGCGTTGCAGTGATCACCAACTGGTTCGGCACCATCACGGTGGCGGCGAGCACGGCGGGGCCGTTCTGCACCCAATTGACAGCGTTGATCTGCTGGGCAATGGACTGCAGGATGGATGCGGCGGTCGTCTGCGTGAGCGTGTCCGCGGCCGATCCGTCCGAACTCGAAACCGCCACCGGCCCGGAGATTCCAGCCTTCAACGTGATAAAGATCTCGTTGCCATAGGCCCCGCCCGTGGTGGCCGTGCAGTTCGGATCGGAGGCATTGATTTGGCCGGCGATGTTGATCGCCACGCCTGCGCTGTTCAGCGAGTCTTCCAGGCAGGAGTACGTCGCCGACCCGATGGTGACCGAGTGGTTGTACGCAGCGTTGCCCTGCCACCACATGGCCTGATCGGTGGTTGCGTGCGCCGCAGAAATAGCAGGGCTGGTGAAGGATTGGTTCTGATACCACAGCGTGACTTTGTCGCCGGGTTGCGGGCTGTTCAGGTTGAGCGTGAAGGTGGCCGACGCGCCGGTGCGGCCTGTCGTATTGCAGGTGACCGTGATTCCGGACGAGCCGAACCACTTCATGTCGTTGTGCCCGACGCCGTTGATGGAGTAGTCGAGCGTGTTCCAATCGGTCCACGGGTTCTTGAGCGACTCCCAGGATTGAATGCCCTGCCAGGTGACGTCGAAATCGAGAACGAGGCCCGTCAGATCGCCATCCGGCAGGTAGGAGAACAGCGGGTGACCGAATGGATCGTCTTTCTGGAATAGGACCAGCACGGCGAAATCGGCCAGGTCGCGAAACACGCCGGACACGGTGAAGCCGGTGTCGGAAGCGCCCCACAGGGCAGCCGCCGCGCCATAGTCGTCAAAGCCCTGCAAGTGCATCGTGCGATGCGGTTGCAGCTTGTAAATGGCGTCTGGCATCGCGTCGCTACTTGGAAAGGCACTCCCAGACCCCGTTATTGCGGAACGCCAGCGACCCGCTGCCGCCGCCGGCGCACGGCTTCGCGTTGCTCCCACAGTCGGTGCAGTACACTAGCGAGTTGTTGGTCGTACCCAAGTTGCCAAAGCTCACGGGCGTGAGAATCGGCGTTCCGATAAACGATGTGGCGGTGATGTTTCCAGCTTGGGAGCCATCGTTAATCACCGCCATCACGGCATTCGATTGGGGGAACTGCGGCGACCATCCAGCCACATGCACCGTCCCATAGGGCAACGCAACGTAGCGGTTCGTCGCCCCACTGCCCCCGAACGCGAAGAAGATGAAATCGGCCTGCGACGGAGTGTTGTGGAACATCGTGCCGGGAATCGCATTCGGCGACTCCACAAAGAAAATGGATGCGCCGACGGCGCTCGTGTAGTCGATCTGATATCCGGTGTTGTTCACCATCGTCGCGGTGCAGTTGCAACTCCCGCCGTTCAGTTTGATCGCGGCAGCCGTCGAGTTGACCACATTGCCCGAAATGAATTGCCCCGGTGCCCTGATCTCCAGGGCGGTCGGGCCGGCGAACTGCGACGCATGCAGATTATGCGTACCCGATCCGGTGTCGATCAACATGCCCCACCCGACCGACGACGTCGCTTCCACTTGTGTGCCGTCGAACGAGGAGTTCGAATAGATCCCGCCATTCGAATTCAGGTATGTGTTGAGATTCGAGATATGGCCATTCCCGTTGTAGGCCGCCGAAGTCTCAACCCGCAAGCCCCATCCTCCGTTTTTGTACAGCACCACGTTCGTGAACGTCGAATCGTGCGGTCCCCGGAACGTCCACCCATTGCTGCCATTGAACATCGAACGGATCTCGGTGAAATAACCCTCCAGGTCCGTATTCGGCGACGCGTAGGTCGAGTCGATACCCCACTCGGTGTAGATGCCATCCGAGTAAGCGTTCTGCACCGTCACATCGTGCAGATACAAGCCGTGCCCATACAGCCGGACGCCGTAACTTACGGCAGACTGTCCTGCCTTGTTCGCATCGAACGTGCAACCGTTAATCTCGCCACGAAAGAGGCCATACGGACTGTTCGCACCAGTGAGGGATGCGAAGTTGACCTGCGACACCAGGTCGCGGTTCGCACCATTCGCCAATCGAATTGTAGTCAAGCCAGAGCCGGCACAGTAGAGCTTTCCGATGCCGGTCTGATCCGTGGTCGAGTCGGTAAAGAGGATGCCTGCTACAGTGTGCGTCCCGGCTCCGAAGTATAGCGCCTCGTTTTTCGGGATCGTGATGACGGAGGCCAGGACGTAGTTGCCGCCATCGGCGCGCACCTCTGTCGCGCCGGCAGCCAGCGCGGCCGTGAACGCCGCCGAGTCGTCGGTGGCTCCATCGCCGAGAGCGCCGAAGTCCTTGACGTGGACGGAATCTCGCAGCTTGTCGCGCGCACCACGATTCACGGCACCCGCTCCGTTCGCCTGGAAATAAAGGTTCTGAAGCGCCGCGCCTCGATCCGTCATGTCGGTCAGGTTGTTGGTGGTGTTCGCCACCCCAGCCGGCAACTGGCCCCAGGCAGCGGCCCCGGAGATCTGAGAGAAGGTATAGTCACCGGCCTGTGCGTTCACCGCTCCGGTCCGCCCGAATACGCTCAGGACGCTCGACGGCGGCAGGGTGATCGGCTGCCATTTGCTCGCCGCCGCGCTCCACCCCAGATACTGGGCATCCGCCGGTGCTGTTGCTGCCAGGGCGCGGCCTTGCAGGGCCACCACGGTATTCGCAGTCGAGACGCCAGTGACGTCGCCATTCAACGTTCCACCGCTCCCGCACATCGCGCACGTAATCGTATTACCGGTCCGCGAGAGCGGCGCTGAAAATGTCAGCGGACTTTCGTACAGGCCGGACATCGCGCTCAGCACCCGCGCGTTGGTGAAGTACTGGTTCGTTCCTTCGGGCACCTGCGTGGTCGTGTAGTCGCCGGGCTGCGCCACCACATCCCCTATGCGTCCGAACACGCTGCTCACAGCACCCCCTCCGCCGGATGCGCTGATGTTCGATGGCATCCAACTCGACCCATTCCACTGCGGGACCTGCCCGAGGGCAGCGCCGCCCTGGTCCATCTGCGGCCATAGGACTCTCCACGACGGGCTTGGCGGCGGCGAGGTTATCTCGACCGTGCCGATATCCAGCGCGGTGGAATTGGTGGGCACGAGCCAGTAGCGTGGTCCCCACGAATACTGACCTACCGCTCGTCCGCTGACGGTCTGGTTCGGCACGGAGCATGTCACTCTGTAGTATTGGCCGGATGGCGTGGCGCTGTCCGTGGGCGCCAGTGCTGCGGAGAATGAGCCGCCTGAGAAAGGCACCACCATGGGCACGCCCGTGACGCGCCAGCCAGTGGCCGCGCTGAATGGCCCAACGGCCTGAATCGAGCACGATCCGGAAAGCAGATCACCGGCGGGATCGGTGATCGTACCAGTCACCATGGTCGTCTGCGCGGCCGCGCTTGCCGCTGCCAGTAACAGCAGAATGATGCGCGTCTGTTTGATTGTCATATTTGAAACTCGCCGTTTACGAGTAGATGAAGACTGAAAGGTCTGAGCCAGGAAACGTTGTCCCCACCGCTGTGATTCCGATGGAAACCGCCGTGTTGGCCGGGATCTGGGTAAGAGCCTTGATCTGCGATGTTGTGGCGACTACCGCCGTCTGGCCAGCGGAGATCGTCAGTGATAGCCAGGCTGCGCCGCCTACATAGATCGTGAACGTGATGCCCGAACCGGTGGGCGCCGCCTGCACGTAAGCCTTCACGTCGCCCACCGTGACCGGACCATTCAGGTAGAGCGGCTGGGCCGCATTGGATTCGATGCCCAACGTGCCTTGCATCTGGAACACCAGGCCAGCAACCTTGGAGAGTCCCTCCGCGCCGAAGACCCAGTCCTCGCGGATCGGCTGGTCGCCGTCCGGAGACTCGTTGCCGTTCACGTCTACCGTGAAGCCGGCGATCAGCAGTGTCTCGTCCACGAAATTGCCGGTCGGCATGTTGATCGTGGTCACCGCCAGCGGGTTGCCGTTATCGAACGACGTCGTGTCGCAGGAATAGGGCCAGGTCGGCTCTTCGATAATCCAGACATCGCCGGGATTGATCACCATCGGAAGGTCCCACGTGATGCTGGTCGGCGTATTCGCGACGATCTTCCGCGGCGGCGTGCCGCGCGACGCGCCCTGAATCACGCGAACGAGGTTGCCGACCTCCGCGCCAGGCGTCATGCCGTTGGGATAGACAGTGCTCTGCCAACCGGAATCCGTGATCGAGGTCGGGTCGCTGGCGTTCGAAGCGTCCGCAGTAAACCGTAGTGCAATGCAGTCGCCCGCCTGCACGATTCCGTTGGGGTCCGGGGTCACAGCAACAGTGCCGGTGGTCTGGTCCCATGAAGTGACCGTCCCACTGAAGAACGGCGTGGCTCCTTCCGGCCTGCCGATGACCGAAATGAAGCGCCCAACCGGCGTCCATGTCGGGTTCGTGGAGGGCGGCGGTCCTTGGAACGATCCAACCACGAGCTGGCCCGAAGCAACACTCCAGACGGAATCTCCGATGATTCCGCTGTGTCTTATATGCTTGGCCTTCAATCGGACCTTGCTCACGTATGGCGATGGCAGGGCCCATGTCGAGCGCACCAGCGGTCCGGCGAACGTGATCGATCTGGGCGTGTAGGTGTTGTTCGCGCCCGCCGTCAACGTTCCGGTGGCCTGCGCGCAGATCAGATCGTCCTGCGTCGCGACGAACAGCACGTAAGAAACGAGTCCGGCCACTGCCGGCCAGGTGATGCCTTCCAAGGTGAACGTGTCCGTTCCCGAGGCCGAGGTCCCGATGATGGCAATATTCGATGGAGCCGAAGGAAGCCCGCTTGAATCTATCGCGCAGATAGCCACGCGCAGCGTCGCGTTGGCTGGCAACGATCCGCCCGTCGCGGACTGCGAGACCGATCCGATACCGGGCGCACCCGCGCCGGTGGCGCTGAACTCGTTCACCGGCAGTTTCCCCGTCACCACCAGGTTCGCAAGCATGCTGCCGTCAGCCATCTGGGCGTAGGACTGGTCGGTATCGAAGGTCCACTCGCCCGGAAACAGCGCGTCATTCGTCGCCGCCTGCACCTGGTACGGTGCCCACGCGGGGCCGAGCGGGATCGCATAATACAAGGCCGGCAGGGGCGCGGGCACCACGTCCATCGGCTTCGGGCCAACGTCCAGGTCGTACATCGAGTCGGTGACGGTCTGCCCCTCGATCTGCACCGACCAGTCCTTCTTCAGGCTCCATCGCTGAACGCGGTAGCACATCGTGATGACCTGGAACGAAAGGCCGCTCCCGGATGGCGGCGCTGGCGACGTGGTGATCGTGGAGCCGTCGCTGCTGACGGCGGTGATCGTCACCTGCGCGCCGGCGATCACGATCTCTTTGTTGACCAATTCCGAATCCCCGGTCGCGCTTCCGGCATAGGTCCACGGATCGCCGCTCACCCACGTTGCAGTGCCGCCGGAGACGTTGCATGTGCCATGGAGGCCGGGAATGTCCGGGTGGGTCATCGAGACCACCTGCCCGACCTCGTTGCCGAGGCCGAGCAGCGTCGTCTGCCACGCCGCCGTTCGCGCGTCGCGCCATTCCGCGGGAGTCACGCCGCCGACCTCTTCGCGGGTGCGCGTGGCTGCGATCCGCAGCGCCTGGCTGAGTGACGAACAGCCCACCGAGTGCATCTGACTCGTCAGCGGCGACCCCGCGCGCCCGTAGTAAGCCGCGTGGCTCTTGTCGCAATACTCTGCCGTGTTTGCCTGGTACTGATAGGCAACATCGGCGAACGAAAGCACCAGGTGCTCGAAACCAGCCTGGATCGGCGTCAGCCGCAGAGTTTGAAACAGAGAGTTCGCGAGGGTGTAGGCATCCACCGCGCTAGCGTTGATCCGGCAGCCGAGCTTCAGCTTCCCGAACTCCCATGTGTAGAAGCCCAGGCAGCAGTTGAGCACCTCGGTAATCCAGTCGCGAAACGGCTTCTGGCTGCTGATGACTCCCTGGAACTGGAACTGGGTTTCGGTCCCTTGGACGCTGGTCTCCGTGACATACCCGAGCGAGAGCGCCTGCGCAATCGACATGGTGGTTTGCACGCCGCTCCCCTCCGGGGGCGGTGGGGGCGGGCTGGTCCAATACGAAAACGAGTAACTGCCGTCCGGATTGAGATTGATCTGCGGAGCGGTGAGCGCCTCCCCTGCGGTGGTGAGAGCATAGTTCACGATTGGCGACGTGACACCCAGGATCGGGGTCACTTGCGTCGCCGCGATCTCGGCCGCGCCGCTTCCATCGCCCACAATCAGCGACGGCAGCACGAACGTAGCGAGCTGCGCGGACGACGTGGGGCCAGTCCCGCCAGCCGGGTTCGATCCCGTTGACGGATCGCCGTACAAGCCCATCGCACGCAGCAGCATGTTGACCGCAATCCAAAATGGATTGATCAGTCCTTTGACCCCGGTGCGGTTGCCGTTCTGGTCCCAGGTCCAGCCCCACATCCCGTAATCAATGGGGACGGTCATCTGGTGCTGCTCCGGAGTGCTCGGTTGAATCGTGGTGGACTTGACGATTCGAATCTCGCACGCCGCAGTGCCGGCCGCGTAGACATTCGGCTCCCAAACTTGCGGCGATCCCTGACCGAGCGAGAAGTAGTCGCTGCTCGGGTTCGCCGGGTCGCTGCCGGTGACGTAGCGCAGCCCCATGCCTGGTTGGTATTTCGTGATGTTCAGGTTGCCGTTAACCGCCAGTCCTTGCCAGAGGTAGCCATCGACCATCGGAGCGACCACGTATTTGTAGCCATCCGCGTTCGTGACGACTGCCGAAGGGGTGAATCCACCGAGAGGTCCGGCGCTCAAGATACCGAGCGAGTCGGCGTAGCCCGACTCATCGCGGTAATCCACCATCAGTGCGCTAGCCATGAACGCATAAAGGGGATTGCCGCCCGAGTTGCACCAGATCTCCGGCAGCGCCAGGCCCCAGACCGTATCCGAGATGATCGAAGTCGCCGTGACGGTGTTGCGGCCGAAGCCGAGGAAGCCGGTGGAGTCGTCCTTGATGACGACGCCTTGCGGGTCGGCCTGCTGCCCGCCGAAATAGGGCGACATGCCATGCACCTGGCAACCGTTCGCCGATTCGAGGTAATAGTCGCAGCTCGTGGAATCGCCGCCGGCAGCCGTCACCGCCGCGGCGCTGCGGCCCTTTGAGGCCCACGGGCAGGTCACGCCGTCGTTGTAGGTCTTCCAGCACTGGCGGCTGACCTGCCGCTCCGGATACTGGTTCATGATCTGGAAGAACCCGTCCGAGCACGTAACCGGGAAGATCGGCGTCCCGTCACTCGTGAAGTTCTGGATGACACCTTTCCAAAGCTGCAGCAGAATACCGGTGTTCACGTGGAAGAGGCACAGGTCGATCTCGGCATACTTCAGGTCGGTGTCGTTGGCAAGCTGCGTCATCACGCGGTCGCCGTTGCCGAAAGTGAAGCGGACGTTATCGGAGGTGCCTTTGATGTCCTGCGAAATCAGGACATCGGAGCCAGGCTCGCCGATCCCGATCAGGCGCGGCAGGTATAGCTGGCCGCCCACCGTGACGCGCCGGTCGGAGACGTAGATGTCGGCGACCGCGGATTCGCGAACGCGGATGTGGACCAGGGGGACGATCTGCTGGACCTCGGAAAGCAGGGCGGTGGACAGCGCGTTCGAGGGGAATCGCAGGCAGGTGGAGTTGACGGTGTAGCTGGGCGCCTGGGTCGGATCGATGACCTCGATGAAGTTCAGTCCGACCTGTACGGCGGTGCGCAGGTACTCGAACGAAATCGGCGCCTGCTCGAAGGTGACCAGCACGCCCGTGGTGGTTTCTTCGGGATTGGGGACCGTGTAGGTGAACGCCTGCCACGGCCCCTGCATCGACTCCCAAAACGCCTTGAGCTGGTTGGTTTCGGCCCAGTTCAGATTCGGGTGCTTGAACTGAAACTTGCGCGGGCCAATCCCGACGTAGTACCGCTGCTCCTGCTTGGCGTCGAGGCTGCCGAAGCGATGCACGATCAACGGGCGCTCGACGGAAAAGCCGAAGGGGTACTGCGTGGTAAGCGGGAATGTCTTGCCGGAGTTGGTCACCGTGGGCACGGTGATGCGGCCGATGGTGTCAGACATGGTATGAGAAAGCAAAAATGCTTGCGCCAGAGTCTCAAATCCACTCGCGACGATCCGACTTGTTGGTAATCATGCTACCGTAAGCGGCGAGCCGCCAAAATGGACTATAAGGTCGTTTATACAAAACCGTTTAATGGGTGTCTTCGCGGATTATTGCAACATGGCCAGAAGAAGGTTGTGCAGGCTGTTCGAGCCGCGATCTCCGAAGCGGGAATGACCGGTGAAATTCGCTCGCTGCCTCGCACCAAGCACGGTGAAACCCGTATCCAAGACGTAGAAAAATATGATTTGGCCGACGGTCACAGGCTTGTTATTCAACTCGTAGACGGCAAAGACAAAGTTCGTGCTTTCCTCTTCGTTGGCTCTCACGACGAAACGGAGCGCTGGTTGGATGGACACCGAAATTATCGATGGATCAAGAACCGGAATGACGGCACTCTGGACTTCGTCCAAGTAAGTGAGCTTCAACGACACGTCCCTTCGGACCGAATGGACCTCGAATCGCCTGAGGACATATTAGCTCTTCCACTACTGCGAGTTCTGTCCTCCGACGAGTGGTGCCGCTTAGAACTCGCGGGCGAAGCACAGGCTTTCGCCTCAAACATCACCGAAAACGAATACGAACGAGATGCGGAGGGCATCTTAACGCGACTTGACGAAGTTTCGGGTTACGAGAAGGCCTCGTTGGTCTTTGATCTGCTGGGACACGCTCATGCCGGCGAGTGGCAGCAACTTCATCAGCGCATAGGCTTGACTACCGGCGAGGCTGCTGTGACCGTGCCTGAGGAAGTCGCGCCCGCCATGTTGTCTCCGGAGAACCGCGAGTCGTTCGTAACGTTCGACGATCCAGACGAGCTGTCTACCTTCTTCGAAAACCATTCGATGGCGGATTGGATGCTTTTCTTACATCCCGAACAAAAGAAGGTCTCTGAAAAAGAGTTTAAGGGCCCAGCCCGGTTGCGCGGCGTGTCAGGCAGTGGCAAAACGTCTGTATTGGTCCACAGGGCACGTTTTTTAGCTAAAAAGTATCATCAGCATGTTCTCCTAGTAACACTTACCGAGAGTATGCGGAAACTTCTGGATCACCTCGCTGACGATCTCTGCGGAGTCGAGCGCAGCCTTATCGTTACCATGACCATGAGTTCATTGGCAAGGCACGTTGTCCAACAGCTTCATCCTCAGTCATCTGGCTTCTACACACTGATCAGTCAACAACAATCGGACAGTGTTATTTCTGTGGTGGCACAGCACGTCCGTTCCCACGCCGATTTCGCCCGTACGCCGCTTACAACGATGGAAGACCGCGTACTATCGGAGTTCCTGCGCGATGAAATCTCATATGTACGTGGGCGCCTGCTTCCCGCTGACCTCGATCATTATCTCGATTCGCGCTTATTCCAACGCCGCGGGAGAGGCTTTGCTCTCAACGAGACCGCAAGAAGTGTCGTGCTCGACGCCATCCGCCTCTATGAACAAAAACTATGGGAGGCGGGCCTATTGGACCACGAGGGAATCGTCGCCGAGGCCGTCAGGCTCATAGATTCGGGTAACAGCCAAATCGATAGACCGCGTTGTATTCTCTGTGACGAGGTTCAGGATCTGTCGCAGTTGGAGGTTGCATTACTTGGGCGGCTGCCAACGCCAACCGGCGAGCACATGGCTGAAGCGGAGAATGGGCTGTTTTTAGCAGGCGACGGCGCACAGACGATCTATAAACGGGGTTTTACGCTTCGACGCTTAGGGATTGATGTCAGCAGCCGCAGTTTTACTCTCCGAAAGAACTACCGAAATACGCACGAGATTCTGACCGCCGCGTTTAGCTTGGTTTCGGAGTACGAGTTTGCGGATGTCGATGAGGATAACGTCATCAAGCCAACCGAGCCAGAATTTGCGAAACAGCATGGAGTACGGCCTGTGATAGTCCGCTGTTCGTCGCTAGCTGAAGAAGCAATGGTAATCGCCGAAAAGGTACGGGCCGACTTGGCCTATGGACAAACTCCGGGCCAGATCTGTATTGTTGGCCCGAACACCAAGATTCGAGACGAAGTGCAGCGTGCACTGACGCGGATCGGCATCGCGTATACCGACCTACGCCAGGATGCCGACTACGAGAGCGATAGAGTCAAGGTCAGCACGATCGAGTCCGCAAAGGGACATGAGTTCAGCGCTGTCTTTATCGCGGGTTTGGTCGAAGGCGTTTTGCCTAATGGCGACGTCACGGAGGCTGAAATCCCGCGTGAGGCCGCTCGCCTATACGTGGCCATGACCCGCGCGCGGGACACGCTGACGCTTAGCTACAGCCCGTCGGGGCCGTATAGCGCCTCACGCTTCTTGCTGGCGATTCAGTCGCACTGCGACGAAGCTCGTGTTAGGGACGGGCAGATGTATCGTGTACACGCATCCTAACCCTAACAGCGTCGCAGCGCAGTCTGGTCGTGAAGGTTAGGCCACCTCAACGAGATTCAGCCCTTGCACATTGGACCGTGAAATATCAGTTGATTGGGCCCAGTTGCCGCGGAACACCACCGTCACGCGCCCCTGCGTATTGTTGCCGGTGGGATCGTAGTTGCTGCCGATCTGCTGGCCCATCGCCACGTCGAAGGGGTTGTAGAAAGCAAACGGGGTCAGCCCGGCATTCTGTGAGACCCAAAAGCTGTACAGGGCCGAAAGCAGCGACGCGCTCAAGCGCTTGCTTAGCCGGAACGTTCGCCGCGAGGTCTGAGCGAGTTGGGACCGTTGGATCGTGCCATCGTGAAACTGGTTCTGGAGTTGAGCGTACTCCCGCAACTCCGTGAAAGCGGTGCACAGCGATGCCGGCATCACCCCGTTGGGCTCGACTTGTGTGAGGTTGCCTGGCACGGGATCACGCCACCGTCAATCCAGGTAGCTGCATGTTGGCCGATTGCTGCGTGCGGCCGTAGCTCGAATACTGCGCCGCCATCGCCTGGTCGGTCACGAACTGCGGTGTCACAAACTGGCCGGTCATGAAGTTGGCCGCGTCGGAGCCGCTGATGTTCAGCGACATGTACGTCGCGCCGGTGCCGCCAGACGTGTTCGGGCCACCGGGAGTGGGATAGGTGCCCGCCGCGATCCCGCCGAGCGTTGGGATGTTCGAGGCGTAGACGTGCGCCTGGCCATCCTGGTAGCTGGCTTGTTGATACAGCTTGCCGCCCTGCTCGACCAAGCTCCCGGCATAGGGCGTCGTGGCCGACAGGGGCATCTTCTGGCCAGTGGCTTCCGAGTACAGCATCACGAGTTGACGCACGCTCGGTGACCGCACGGCCACCGCAATATCGCCGCCGAACTGCGACTGCGCGATCTGCACGACCTGCTTGATCGTCCCGCTGTTGGTCGGGATGCTCACGTTATAGATCGACTTGATGTCGTCGTGCGCCTTCTGCGCCGGCGACACAATACCGAGCAACATCTCCATCCCGCCGATAGCAAAGCCCGCAGCAGCGCCAATCGCCGCCCCCAGCGGTCCGCCCATCTGCATTCCGATCATTGCTCCGCCCGCAGTGCCCTCGGCGATGCCGCCCCACGTGCCGCGGTTGTTCCCCATCAAACCAGCGCTGGCGAGCATCATGCCGCCAGCACCAAGCGCAGCCCCGGCCACGCCACCTACGCCCGTGATCTTGCCGCCGGAATCTCCGGTCTGGACATCGTTGCCGTTCTCATCCGTGCCGTAGGTCGGACTGGACGGGCTCCGTTTGAAGCTCCCCCAGTTCGTGCTCTTGAGGTTGCTGACGATTCCCGCCAGGCCGCTCGGCCCGCTCGCGCCAGCCGCGTTGCCGCGCTCCCCGCCGAACAACAGCGCCAGCGGATTGAATCCGCCCGTCCCGCCCGGCGCCCGGTTCAACGTCGCCGTCCCCGCCGCTGCACCGGACCAATCTCCGCCACCAGCAGCCCAGGGAGCGGGAGTATAACCGCTGGTGGCCGCGCCCGGCGAAGAGTCACCCGTCCCGCTGAACCCGGTTCCGCCGCCAGCCGCTCCGGGGGCGCTCCGCGTGCCGCCGCTGAACAGCATTGCCACGGGCGAGAATCCAGTGCCGCTGGAACTCCAAGGAGCGGGGGAGTAGCCGCCCGCTCCCATAGGTGCGCTCATCTTGGCCGGCGCCGAGATCGATGGAATGGAAATGCCCAATACGCCCGCTGCGCCGCCGGCGCGACTCTGCAAGGATGGAGCCGCCACTCCCAAGCCTGCGGCCAGGACAGCCGTGAGCGCCGCCATCACCGCGCTGTTCTGCATGGTCGCTGTGGTGTTCTGGTCGGTGGACACGCGCACCGGGTCCTGCTTACCGCCGACAGACCCCTTGAAAATGCCCGCGAGCCCGCCCTGCCCGTCCGCGCCATAGATGATCGGATGCAGAGCGTTCGCCGCCATGCCGCCCAGCTTCTCGGTCACCGGCTTGAGCACCGCGGAGTGGATCGTGTTCACCAAGTCCTTGCCGAAGTTCTTAGGCTTCGTGAACAGAACGTCGAACAGCTTCTCGGCCTGTTTTTGCAGGTTGTCGAACTGCGACTGGATCTCCTGCTGGCGTTTCTGCTGGAGCTGCGCTTCCTTTTCCTCAAGCTGATCCTGCGCTTGGGCGATTTCCGTGAACAGATCCTTCTGCGCTTGCGCCGCCAGGACGGAGCGTTTGGCTGCGTTCTCTTCCTTCGATATCCGCTCCGCTTCGATGTTCGCCAACTGGACAGCCAGATCGAGCCTGATCTGGTAGGCTTGTTGCGCCGCTGCCTCTTCCTTTCGCGCCGCCATCTCCCGCTTTTCGGCCTCGGACATTGCCATCGGCGTTTCCTGACCGGCAGTCAGTTCCGCCATGCGTCCGGATCGCGCGGCGCGCCGCCGCAGTTCGTCCCGTTGCTCCTGGACTCCGATGTCCTCGATCCGTTCCTGCGCGGCGAAGCCTTCCTCCCACTCCTTCATCTGCCCCTTCGAAGGCATCATGAGGGCGAGCATTTTCTTGCTTTGCTCGGCTCGCTGCTTCTCGTCGTACTTCTCAAATTCCTCCCATGCCTTCTTCGATATGACGGCTGCCTGCTCGTCCGCCGCCTTGCGGATCGCCGCAATCTCCGATTCCGATGCCTTCACTTGCGCTGCCTGTTTCAGAAGCTGGTCCCGCTGAAAGTAGATCTTGCCGATTGCGTCGAGTTCGGCTTCATCGCCCTTCTTCTCGAACTCGGCGGCCTGACGACGAAAGTCCTTGAGCTGTTCCGCGCCCTTTGCGACCGCATCCAGTGCTGCCTTGCGGCGCGCTTCGGTAGCTTCTGCGGTATGGAGTTGTTGCCCCAGATCCTGTGCCTGGGCCTTCGTCAACGGCTTGTCCGGTTCAAGCAGTTGCTTCTGCAGCCGCTCGACATCCTTCTTGGCGTCGGCGTAGGCCCTCTCCATGCCCTCGTGCGTGCCGAAGAACCGGGCGCGAAGCCGATCCGTCTCTTCTTTGCCTGAACGCATGTCCGTCCGCTTGGTGGCCGCTTCGGCACCCTCCAGCATCTTCTGCAACTGCTGGATCTGGGCCTGGATATCGCTCGCGCGCTTCGCTCGGGCTTCCTCGTCGCGCGTGGGGGCGATGGCCTGCAGAATGCCGAAGTCACCGACCAGGCCTTGCTGTTGGGCCCGCAAATCCTCGATGCGCTTCAAGGTGGCATCGCGGTTCTTCATGATGTCCGGCGCCCGGCGTTCCAGGTCGGCCACTTCCTGGCGGTGACCGGAGATCGACATCTTCGCTCCAATGCCGCCCGCCGCCCGAATGTCGGCGGCATCCTGCATCGCCTGTTCCTCTTCGCGACGCTGCCGTTCATCATCGCCGGCAGTCGAGACGTTGTTGAGGAACCAATCGACGCCCTTGCCGACCCAGGTTACGGTGACGACCAGCCCTTCTTTGAACTTGCGGACCAGCGCGTCCCACTTGGTTTCGAGTACGGTCACTTGGCGCTGGTATTCGGTAAAGCGACGAATGTCCTCCTCGGTCGGCCCGAAGCCCTGCTCGTGAGCCACGCGCAGGTTCTCGTTGAGTTCCGTCATGAACGGAATCGCCTCCACGCCCACGCGCTTGAACAGGTCCATGGCGGCGGCGTCCCGCTGAAGCCCTTCCGGCAGCTTGTTCAGACCCTCGGAGATCTCAACCAGAATCTCGGACGTGGGTTTCATCTCTCCGGTGGCGGTGCGCAGATCGATGCCCATCCCGCGCAGGGTGGTCCGCACCTTCTCGCCCTCCTGGGAATTGTCATCGGCCGCCTGGGAGAGACCGCGCATGAGCCGCTCGACAATCGAGATGTCCTGCCCGACCGCGCGCGCCGCAAAACCGAACTGCCCGACTTCCTTCGCGGCCAACCCGGTGCGCAGTTCCGCGTCCTTCACACGCGTCCCGTACTCGCCGAGGCTCTTCGCCGCCTCGAATGCGGAAACCGCGATAGTGCCGAGGACGGCCGCGCCGGTTGTGACAGCCACGCCAAAGGGGCCAAGAGCGGTAAGCACGGACGAGACCGCGCCCTTCGCTCCCTGGAGCGGATTTTCCATGAATTGGCTGACGCGCTCGCCGAACGAGGTAATGGACTCGGCCTGCTTCCGCAACGCCTCTTCGGCTTCCTTGGCTGCTTTGACCGCGAGAGCTTCGCGCGCGGCCTTCTCCTCCATGGCGATCATCTTCTCGTAGGACCTCGTGATCGCGTCGATGGCCTGCGGTTCGCGGTTGTACCGCTGGAGAAGTTGCTCCCGTTGGGTGATCAGCCGATCCACGCCCGACTTGCCATACGTCTCGGCCTGTTTTTCCAGGGAGGCAATCAGGCGCTGGACGCTGGTTCGCGTCTGGTCCGAAATCCGGATCACCTTGCCATGCGACGATTCGGCTTTCTTCTCGAAGCTGTCCAGACCGGTGTTGGCCTTGTCCACTACTGGGGTGACCTGGTCCTCGGCTTCGAGGATGACGCGCTCTGCTTGGTCTGCCATTTACGCTGCCTTAAGCATTACGAAGGGACGCGCCTGGAACGCCGCGAGAACCGCTTGGCGGTCGCGCGGCGACACGCCCCACTGCGCCTCGCGCCGGTTATTAAAGGCGGCGATCTGCGAGGCGGTCAACCGCCGGCCAGGAAGGCTCTCGTCGAGGAACCCGATTGCCGCGCGATTCTCGTTCGCAGTAAGGACCTTGAGGCAGCGGAGGGTATGCCCGCTCCACGTCCAGTCGCGGATCGGCTGAAGGCCGCGCGCCGCCTTGTAGTCGGGATACCCGCGCCGACCCGGCAGTCCGGGCTTCAGCGGCGCTGCCGCCTGGTCGTAGATGTTCTGGCCGTGTTGGATGCGCGCCCGGATCGCATCCGTCAGCACCTGTGCGAAGCCCTGCATTTCGGTGGCGGTGTAGGGCGAGTAGACAAAGCGAGCGCGCGTGATGACGGTTTGGAATCTGGCCATGATAACCTTTAGCCGGGACAACGTGCGCAGCATGAGCGGCCCTGCACGAAGTCTCTATTGGGAATCAACACCGGCTCGCCCTTTAAGGGCGTCAGGTTACGCCGGCCCATGCCTTTTTGAAGCGCTTTGCTGCCACCTGGGTCGGCGTGAAGCGCGCCCCTTTCTGCGTCGCCGCCTCAAGTGCTGCTTGGTATGCCTTCCTTTTCTCTTGGGCGGGATCCTCAGCGCGTCTGCGAACTTCCGCCAGCGGATCCGCGCCCTGCTCGGCCAAGCGCAACACCAACCCTGAATCCAGGCTTGACAAAACGCCCAGACCGACGAGAGCTGGTTCCGGCACCGCTTCATCAGCATTCTCTGCAGAAGCGATGAAACGCAATTGATTCAGGAAGCGCTTGAGCTCCCTGGGCGAAGGTGAGACTTCGAATGCCGCCGGGGTCCAGATGTTCAGCGCCCTGACAAACTCCGGCGAGTCCAACTCCACAGCCGGTAGTAGACCACGGCGAAGCTGTAGCCAAAGGGCGAGAATCGCGAGCAATCCGAGCGGCAGTGCAATACCCAGCAAGAGCCTCGCGGTAACGGCAGGTGCCGACTCCCGTGACTCATAGCTCGGGCCTTGGACGGCACCGATGTCCTTGGACTGCGCCGGGTGTGGTTCGATCTGCGGCGACGCGAGCGATGACTGACCGGTTACGAGTGTGGGGCCGGCCGGGAGTGAAGAGATCTGCACCGGGTGCAGCGCACGGTAGACCATGTCGCCGCCAAAGTAGCCGCTGATTGCGAGCGTCAGGGCAACGCCACCGACTGCCGCGATTCGCCAGGCGCGGTCGGTGACGGCGATCGCCCTCTGAAGATTTTCGCGTCCCGCCTCCGCCACGAGGCGGCTGGCAGCGCCAGCGTCGAAGTCCGGGACCGGCACCTCCATTTGGATGAGTTTACGCAAGTAATTCTCAGCGAAGCGGTTTCGTGCCTTTCGTTCATCCGTCTCTGCGGGAGCGTCCTCCTTGGCCATCGCGGCGTAAGCCAAACCGATGCCGTTCAGCACCTGCTTGCGGTCGATTCCGAGGATAACGAAACAATGGCCGGCGTTGGTTAGAAAGTTAATCGTTTCCATGATTTCGGCGATCTGGTCGGGACGACAGCGGTCGAGGTCGTCGATGATGATGGTGAGTCGGCGATCACCGAGCGCCTCAGTCACCTCCTTGAGTGCGCCTGCGAACCTAGTGCGGAAAGCGAGTTGGCCGCCAAGGTCAGTCCAACGCGTAGCACGGACCGTGCTGGCCATAAGCTTCCCTGGGTCAAGCCCGCGCGACTTCAGACGATCACGGAAGCCCCAAACGGCGCCGTACAATGCCCATATGACGCCTGCTGCGGGGAATAGATTTTTCACTTCGGTTCTGGCGACTGCATCCGATAGCGTCGACAGATTAATCCTGGCTAGGTACTTGAATATCGAGGCCCACTCGCCGCTTGATCGTGGCAAGCACAATGCAACGATGAAGCTGCAGGCCACCAACCCCCCGGCCCAGCAAAGTGGCTTCTCAGCGACCCGCTGACGGAAGAGGCGAGTGCGCACGCGAAGGCCGGCAAGGCTAAACACCGGGGGTACTGCCTGCTTCCGAACCTGTTGCAACAGCGCTGCAAAGATATTTTCCTCCTTCTGGTGGTGCCACGCGTTGAACCAGACGGGACGGATCTCGCGCCTCCGCAGGTCCTGGCGAAGGCGGTTGAGTACGCTCGATTTCCCGGTGCCCCAAGGCCCAGTGACGGCAATCGTCAACGGCGGCTCGGTTTGCGAATTGCGGAGGAAACGGCTGATCTGAGTGGCAAGAGTCTCGGCACCAGCCACATCCTCGTCACCGTCATCAAGAGGGCGATCAGGTGTGAACAGGCCGGCGAGGCTAGTGACGTAAAGCTCGCGCTTCCGCGACGGGAGGGGCTGAAAGGCTGGCAGCGCAGTGACGAAGCCGACCACCAAGAGCAGCCAAGTGATGGGTGCCAGCGACCTGCGATGCAGCACCTTTTGCCACGTTTGTCCTGCGTCGGTGCTACGCACGATCGTGTTACCAATGCCCACTGCGATGGCAGTGCGGCCATCTGCGGCCAAGGCAATCGCATCGAGATGGCCCTGGTTCCCGGCGCGGACACTTGACCAGTTAGCACCGGTATCGGCGCTACGCAGAATATTGCCGCCAGCGCCGACGGCCAGGGCGGTGCGGCCGTCAGCGGCAATTGCAACTCGCCATAGAAGGCCATGCCCCGCCGCAACGCTGACGGGCGTCCAACTGGCACCAGCATCGAATGTGCGCAGGCTCGCCGCGGCCATCTTGCCGTCATCCCCCACCGCAATGCCAGCGCGACCGTCTGCGGTTACTGCGACGCCGTTGAGTTGACCTAGAATGTCGATGCTGGCCGGTGACCATGTGGCCCCTGCATCATCGCTGTGCAGAATCGGGCCGTGGGCACCCACCGCGATGGCGTTGCGACCGTCCGCTGCGACGGCTATTGCCAGAATTGGGTGCTTGGCTCTGGTGCCGGCCGGCGACCAGGTTTGGCCCCCATCGGTGCTGCGCAGGATGGTGTCGTCCTCGCCCGACGCGATCACTACGCGACCGTCTGAGGCCAATGCTATGCTGCGGAGGTTGTGGTCCGGTCCAACGGGCACCGTCACCCAGGTGACCCCACCATTGATACTGCGTAGGACCGCACCATTGAGGCCTGCGGCGATGGCGGTGCGGCCATCTGCGGCAAGGGCGATTCCGGTGAGGATGGCTCGGGGAGCCGCAGTAGTCGTCGACCAAGTGATGCCAGCATCAGTGCTGCGGAAAACCGTTCCGTCCTGACTCAACGCAATGGCGGTGCCTCCATCTGCGCTCAGGGCGACGCCGACGAGAACGGACTGGCTCCCACCTGCGATGAGCGACCAGCTGTTGCCCGAATCGGCGCTCCGCACGATGGTGCCAGGCCCACCGACGGTGATCGCGATGTTGCCGTTCGCGCTCAGAGCGACGCTATAGAGGGAGGCGTCCGCTCCAATGCTGAACGACGACCAAGTGACACCTGCATCGCCACTCCGCAGGATTGCACCGCCCCAGCCTACCGCGATGGCGCTACGGCCGTCCGCAGCTAGGGCAACGCCCAGCAACTCGGCGGTTGTGGCTCCGGCGTTTATCGCCGACCAACTAGTGCCCGCATCAGTGCTTCGCAGGATCGTATTTTCATAGCCGACAGCGATGGCTATACGCCCGTCACGGGCGAGGGCGACGCGGGTAAGGGCAGCCCTGGTTTCAGCATTTACCAGCTGCCAAGTGCTGCCGGAGTCAACACTACGAAGGATCGTTCCGCCGGACCCGACCGCAATCGCCACGCGGCTGTCCGCTGCGAGGGCGACGCTGTTGATGCTCGCCGAAGTGCCACTGTTAGCCGATGACCAAGTGGCGCCCGCATCAGTACTGTGCAGAACGGTGCCTTTACCGCTTACTGCGACGGCGGTGCGACCATCCCGAGTAATGGAGACGTCGCGAAGGTCGTCCTTAGTGCTGACGTTGACTGGGACCCAACTCGCACCCCCATCAGTACTACGAAGGATAGTGCCTCCTTCTCCGACCGCAATGCCGGTGCGCGTATCCGCGGTGAGGGCTATGCCTTCCAAGTTAATCGGCTTTCTGGCACCGGCCAAGGACCAAGTGGCGCCCGCATTGTCACTGCGTAGGATGGTCCCTCCGTGACCGATCGCAATGGCCGTGCGTCCGTCCGCAGCGAGGGCGACTGCGTTCAGCGGTTCATCAACGAGTGACAGCCGCGCGAAGGCATTCTGCTCCTGCGGCTCCAGCCACCATGCCGAACTCCACCGTTCTGCGAGTCGGAAGGGATCGGCGCGCAACGGCAGCCAAGCCGTCAGCGCGACGCCAAGCCCGCAGAACGCCAGCGCCGCCATTAGCCAGGGCAAGCGCAGCCGGATCCAGGGCATTGACGGCCACGTTCTGGCCCTGGAGTTCGACGCTTCAGTCTTGCCCACCATCGAGAGTCTTTTTACCTCCCTTCAGTACCGCAAACGGTAAATCGTCGTGTTCGGCAATGGAAGTGTGGCTCATTCGTTGCCCCGTCGCGCGGCTCATGCCACATGTGTCCGGCCACTGCGGGCCTTACGTTTCGGTCGTTGCGAGCTTGTCTCAGGTACACTGCATCTTATCACTCCGAACGTCGTATTAAGACGGCGACTTCATTTACGGGGAGGACAGACCGCGAACCGCGGTTCCCCTGGGACTGAGACATTGGAGGCGTCTCGAAAAGATTACCGAGAACTCTTGTTTCCCCGGTCCCCGCTCTGGATCTGCTCCTGGCGCTCGGCTTCGATCAACTCTAGCACCCGAAACTCCTCCTCGGTGATGTCCGCCAGTGTGATCGTCAGCCCGATGCTCTTCGCGTTCAGTATGCGGAAGCATCGACGTACCAGAGCGCCGTGGGGCGTGTCCATCGCCTCTTCGAGCAGGTTTTTCGGACAGCCCGGCCCGTGGCTGACGTCGATGGCTTTCCAATCCGCGCGGCAAGCGGGGCAGCCATTCAATTCCGCCTGCGCCGAGTAGCCGCACTTCCGGCAGCGGAAGACGCGGTCGGGGCACTCTTCCTCGGCTCCGCACAGCCCGCCCTGGTGCAGCACCGACCGGATCAGGAATCGAACGCCCGGATCTTCCGGCCAGTCGCCGGGCGTCGTTATTCCGGGTCTTCGTCAGCCTCGATGGCCAGTTGCGCGATCACTTCGGAGACCGCCGCTGACTTGTGAACGATGGGCACGGCGCCGGCATAGCCATCGTGCGAGATGTGCAGCTTGTCGTAGAGCGCTCCGCTCGGTTCAAGAAACGCGCGCGTCTCGACCGACCGCCGTGCGGCCACAACGCTGGTGGAAGCCCGCTCGTGGTCCTGCATCTCCTTCGCGGTCGGCATGCGCAGCACGTGAACCCCGCGGGCGCCGGGCACCTTCATCTCGATCCGGTAGTTGACGCCCTCACGCTCGACGCTGGCCACGGCGCACCGCTCAATGCGACCGATCACCATACCCGCTTCAGCGTCATCGAACTCGGGGCCATCCTTGTCGGTGCGGATCTTTGAGAACAACTCGGCGTTGATCTTCGGCAGATCCACGTCCTCGCTCTGGGATTTCCCGCGTCCGAGAAAATGCCGGACCGTGCGCTGCGCGCGCGCCCACGCGCACCACTCCTCATCCGAAGGGAACCGCACCTCGCAACTTTTCTCGCCGCCCGACAGGATCGGCACCACAAACGGCTTCGACGCATCGAAGCCCGCTTTCTTTTCGGTTTCCATTCAAGCCTCCTATTGGCAGATGCCCGTTTGCGGCGTCATGACGGTCATCGTCACCAGGCCGTTGGTGGGGTCGTAGAGTTGCACGCCGGTGATCTGGAGTGTCACGATGCCGTCGGTGTTGCTGAGTTCCGCGACGTTGAAGCCCATCTTCTGGATGAGCATGGTGAAGGAATTGTTGGTGTCGCGAGTCACGGTGAAGGTGGCCGTGCCGGTGGTCAGATTGATCAGATTCGAGTACTCGGCCGATCCGGCCTCGACACGCACCACGAACTGCACCGCGAATACGCGGTCGCCCCATTCGAACCGCCCCTGGATCTGGTAGCCGTCCTGCGCCCCCGAACCAGGGAAGAAGCCGGGCCGGAAGTTGTTCTCCCAGGACGCTTCCATGGACACGAAGTCCTTCGCGCTGCTGCCGGAGAGATAGTTGATGCCATTAAAGGTCAGCGCGGTGATCATTCCGGCATTGAACTCATGCGGTGAATACACGGCGGGCAGGGTGATTCCGCTGGGCGAGGTGTACTGTCCGGTAGTCACACATTCCGCCGCGATCATCGCGCTGGCGCGACCGGGACTGTTCTTGATGGACAGCTTCCACGATTTGACGGCGCAGCCCACCAGCATTTCGTCCAGCACTGCCGAGCCGCCAGGCCGGATCTGCTGCACGAACGAGAAGTAGGGCAACTCGAGGCCGGTCGGATTCGTCGCCCCCAGAGCCGGAATGATGGTGTACGTGTACGGGCCGCTGCCGCTCACGGTCACGTTGCCCAGCGAGAACGCCATCGCCCATGCGAGGATTTCCGACGAGGCGTACTTCGAGATCTCGTAAGTCGGCATGTTGTAATGCGACTTGAAGAGCTGCGTCGGGAACTCATGGCCCTTGCCAATCTCAGCCCGGTCATCCTCGTTCACCGGAACTTTCGCCCACGGCTTCGTATTGAGGTTCGTGTGACGCCAGATAGCAGTGGAGGCATTCGCCGTCCCGATGGCGGTCTGCTTGCCGAAGCCCCAGCCATTCAGCAGTTCATTGATGTTTGCCATGCTACTTTTTCTCCTGAACCGGAGTTGCCGGTTTTGGGCCAGTGGCCGCTGGCGGGGGAACCTGACGCCACCCGGCGACCATGAGCGGTGTGAGCTCTGCGGCTGTCGCTTCGACTTCCTTCACTTCGCCCTCGGGCGATTGCATGAAAACCCAATCCATAACGTTCTCCTTCACTCCCCGCCGGGATTGCCTTGTTCCACCAGCGTTGCTTGCACCTCGAAATAGTCGAGCGTCGCGCCGTCTGCGCTCACCACGACCGTGTTTCGCTGGGCAGACGGAAGATCCATGTCCATCGGGTAACAATTGGGGTCGATCTGGAAATGCAAGAGCGATGACCACGATGGAGCACCCGTTGGTATCGAACTGACCAGCAGCCAGAACAGGTCGGCATACGTGGCGGTGGAGTTCTGTTCCGGCGCGCGCAGGTAAATCGAGAAGCGATGCGCAAAGTGCAGCGCCCCGCCCGTGAGACGCCGCGGAGTGGTGCCATTCCACGCCACAAGAATCGAGCCAGGCGGCGTTTGCAGGATGGCCAACCGAAGATTGTTGTCGGTAGCCAATCCTTCCATGAACGCGCGGATGTTGTTGCCGTCGCCTCCGACCGCCGTCACCAAGTCCGGGCAGGACTGGAGCGCGGTGACCCACTCGCCAAGTATGGTTTTCGGATTGATCACACGGAGGCCTCAACTCGCGCGCTGCAGCAGTGCCAGGTTGAGCATGCCGTAGGCGTCCGGCTGCCGCACCGTCGTCACCACGTATTGCGTGCCCCAGGCAGTCACCCAATCGCCCTTCGCCGGCGGATTCGAGAAGTCGGACGGATTGACCGAGATCTCTTCGAAGCTCGCCACCGCGCCTGACTCCTCGCGCGGGCGAAGGTGGCGAATGGCGGTTACCGTGAACGGGTCCCCCTGCGCTGCGCCTGCCTGCACCGGTTGGTACACCACCGGCTCGCCGAAGGTTTGGAGCATGACGCCGTCTACCAGCGCCTCAATGGTGGGCCAGTTCCCCATCTCACGTCCAGTAGGCGACGATCAGACCCTCGCCCGCGTTGTTGGCATCGATGTAGTAATCCGATGGCAGCAGCAAATGGCGTGCATCTTCCGCCCAGATCTCGTAAGCGTCCGCGACGCCGCCACCAGAACCGGTGGGCCAGAACTCCTTGACCACGCCTGCGCCGTTCGTCTTGTTCATGCCGGAGACGCCGAGGAACACGCGACCTGTCTGACCGATCACTGCGGCGAAGCGCATCCGCTCCACCCGCAGATTCGGGTCGCTGGAAACGGGGACGGGCGTGCCGGGCGTCGGTACCGGGATGTTGCCGAACGAGTTTGCTTTCATCGTAATCAGAGCCAGGCAAGGACCTTGTACTTGGCCCCCGTGGTCACCGTCACGAGCACGTTGGTCGCGGTGTGCGTACCTTCTGTGACCGTGAAGACGTTGGTGCTCCCGCTGTTGTCCGTGCAGGAGACCAGCACCCCTGCGGGCACTGCGCCCAAGCCGTGCGCGATGCTTTGCTGCGCGCCGCTGCCCGTTTGCACCGCCGACAGGAACTGCTTCTGTTTCGATGGGTAGCTGCCCTTGAAGTTCGGCTGCGGCCCCGCGCTCTGAAACTCCGGAGCGTTAACGGGTGTTTTTTCCACTTTGACTGCCATGCCTCTTTTCCTTTCCCGGCTTGGCCGGTTCCTGCTTGGGAAGCTTGGAGAGCGCCCGCTCGACCTCGGCCTGAGTCCCGATCCTGCGTTGCTCGTAGAGTTGCCGCGCGCGCGTCAACTGGACCTTGTTTGTGGCATCGGGAGCGGGATACTCATCGCCGATGTCTGATGGCGTAAAGCCCTGCAACGGGCGCAGGACGTAAAGCGGCGGAACCAGGCTCCTGGTCAGCCGCGCCCACGATTCACGACGAAGCATCATGGCTACACCGCCGAGATCACGTTGTTGAAGTAGAACCCGAGATCCGCAGAGACCAGGCGCATATCGAACGCCGAGTCGATCTCCACGCGATCCGAAGCCAGGTGCTCCATGCGGAACGTCTTGATGCGGACGCCGGCGCCACCGGTCGTTCCGATCAGGCCCGTCCAGTTGAACACGTACCCCGCGCTGGGAGTCATCAGGCCGGCATTCTTCGGGCGGTAAAACAGTGCCGCGCTCATGCCGCCGATGAACGCGTTGGATTCGGCCGCGCCTTCCGCCGCCGTGTTGTAGACGGCGTCGATGACCAGGACATCCTCCAGTTCGAGAATCTCGGCCATGATCTGGCGAGTCGCCACTGCCGGGTTCGGCGCGGTCTGACCGTACTTGGTGCGGTCGATGAAGTCGGGGTGATCCACAAGCTTGTCAAACACCGGACGGCTCACCACGAAGATGTTGGGCGCGAAGCCACCGCTCGACAGCCGCATCTGGGTCTTCGCATGGCGAATGTCCGTGATCGGGTTGCCGTTCGGATAGTTCCCGGAGTCCCAATAAATGACGTGCGTGGAGTCCGCGGTCGCCTGGCCGGTTACGTTGTTGGTCCAGATGCCGGTGCCGAAGAACTTCGTGACCCACTGATTTTCGCGGCGGATCAACGCCTTCTGCGTCAGGAAAATGGTAGCGTCGCGGTCGGGTGCGAGCGGCGAGTCGCTGTTGGAGCGGATCTGGTCATCCACATCCTTGTGCAGCGACCAGACGTCGCAGTTGTAGGTACCGGTGGAGTTCAGGTTGTAGCCCGTGCCGGCGGATTCGGTAGCCAGAGCGCGCTTCTGCATCTCGTCGCGGTTGAAGTCGGCCCGCGCGTAGGTGTAGTAAAGATCGCTTTTGTTTTCGACCGGCACCGCCGGGAAGGCCTTGTCGGCGACGAATTCGACTCCGGCGGCCTCCTGAAGGTAGGCCACTGAAACATTCGTCAGCGGGCGATTGACGTGGACGTCTTGTAGTGTTGGTTGAGGCATTTGTGATTTCTCCTATTGATGAACGGCTACATCTTGTACGGGCCGAGAAGCAGCGCGGGGATAATCACGCCAGCGCCGCCCGATGCCGCCAGCGCGCGCGCCCGCACGAAATTGCCGGAGGTCGCAGTGATAGCCTGACCGCTGGCGTTGGCCATGAGCGGGTCGCCGTTGTTGACCGCAGCGCCGGTCAGCAGCTTGGTGATTCCGAGGATCGCGACCTCGCCCTCGACTCCCTGCGCGTTGGGCTTGTCCTGGACCACGCCATCGGCGACGGCTCCAGCGCCCGTGAAGTTGATCTGTCCGGACGAGTTGACGGTCACGAAGTAGAACTGCGGATTCACAGTTCCTCCGCTCGTGAGGTCTGCCGCCGCCGGAAGCCCGACTGAACGTAATGTCTGTTCGAATGCCATGTGTGTTGGTCTCCTTTCGCCCTACCGGGCGAGGCGAATGCCAGCGCGCTCGAGCGTGGCGATCAGGCCCTTTGCGTTGTGCTGCGCCACAAACGCGCCGTAAACCTCGGGGTGCTCTTCGAGCATCTGAGCGTAGGCGCGCTCCTTGGTCAGCTTGGTGGTACCGCTTTCGGCGTAAAGATTCGGAGTCTCTTTGCCGCGATTCTGGCGGGCGTAGGAAGTGGCTTGGGCTTCAAGTTCCTGAAGCGAGCCAGTTGCGCCCTGGTTCGGATTGACGTGCGAAGTAATCATGCTCCTCTCGCTTTCGATCACGCGGGCGGCAGTCAGTTCCTCGCTGATTTCCGCCACGCTGAAGTACTGGCCGGTGGACTTCTTCTTGGTGAGGAGCTCCGCGGCCTTGTCGGGACATCCGGCCATCTTGCACAGTGCGCCGATGGCTTCGATGTCACCTTCGGGTCTCATCTTCAACGCTTCGCCAGCCACCGCGGCCAGGCCAATGAGCGGGGCCACGCCTTCCGGTTTCTTGGCGTCGCCCTTCACGTTCTCGCCGCAGGCGTGGCAGAACGTCGCATCCGCGTGAAGCTTGGTGCCGCACGCATGGCAGTACTTCGGCTCGTTGTTGGTCTTCTCGTCGCCGTCACTGGGCTTCTTACCCTCGGCGGCGATTGTCGTTTCATCGGGCATACTTGCTGTTACCTCCTTGGTTGTGGACATTGCGGCAATGGCCGCCGTTGAACTCTGGACCGGCTCACCCAGCAGTTGACGAAGCGCGTTCATGGCATCGCCAAGTGTTCCTACCGCATCGGCGAGAAGCGGAACGGCATTCTCCGACCAGTACACGCCGGCCTGTGTCGCGATGATCTTCTCTGCGTCAGCCTTCCGGTTCCGCGCGACCGTTGCTACGAACTGGTCGTACTGCCGGTCAATCTCGGACTGGATGTCTTTCTCGGCCCGCTCCGACAACGGTTCATGCGGGTTCCCATCGACCTTCCTGTCGCCTTTGAAGATGTAGGTGTACTTGAACCCCTGCTCGTCGTTGAACTTGGAATCCTCGGTATGCAGCACCACCACGCCGACGGACCCGACGGCTCCCATGCGCGTGATGAAGATCCTGTCGGCCGCGCTGGTAAGAGCGTAGGCCGCCGAGAATGCGAAGTCGTCAGCGACCGCATAGATCGGCTTCGCGCCGCGAATTGAGTAGATGTAGTCGGACAGTTCCAGGCAGCCCGTGGTCTCGCCGCCCGGCGAATCAACCTGCAACAGAATCGCCCGCACTCCGGCGTCGTTGACCGCATCCTGAAGGTAGC
>Ga0182018_10001464_pt1 | contig 26715 bp, 15 predicted proteins | sample 812P2MmetaG_FD_120490 | JGI IMG/M metagenome (GOLD analysis project Ga0182018, IMG submission 120490) | Permafrost microbial communities from Stordalen Mire, Sweden - 812P2M metaG | ecosystem: Environmental > Terrestrial > Soil > Wetlands > Permafrost | place: Sweden: Stordalen | collected...
GTGGTGGGCTCGATGATTTCGCAAGGCGCCATGAACCTCTGGTGGGCGATGGGTGTTGCGAGCGCCGGATCCATCCTCGGCGACCAGGCCGGCTACGCCCTCGGCCGATGGGGAGGGCCGGCTGCGGTCGCGAAGCTGGGCAGGCTGTTCGGCAAGCAGGCGAGCATCGAGGCCATGGAAGCCAAAGCGAGAGCCTGGGGCGGACCCGGCATCTATTTGACCCGCTGGCTGCTCAGCCCGTTGGGACCCTGGATCAATCTGGCCAGCGGCACGGCCTGCTATCCGTGGTGCCGATTTCTGTTCTGGGACATTCTCGGTGAGATCACGGGGGCGGTTCTCTTTATCTCTTTGGGGCGATTCTTCAGTGATCGCGTGATGGCCCTCTACGGGGTTCTAGGAGACCTGACCTGGGCGATAGCGGCTCTGCTGGCGACGATTATTCTCGGGGTTCAACTGCTGGTGCGTCTGCGCCGGGCGCGAGCGCGGGTTCGCACTTGAGGTAGTTTGGCCGATGCCATACAATGAGGGACTGGGCTCTCGATGCGCGGAATTCTCAGCTTCGCACTGGTGATGGGGATGGCGGCATGGGCACAAACTCCGAGGCCGGCGAAGACCGGGCCCGCCGTCGGTGAGGTAGTGCCGGCCTTCTCGGCCATCGACCAGAGTGGCCGCGCCCAAACTTTGGCGTCGGTGATGGGCGCTAAGGGCGCCATGCTGGTGTTCTTCCGCTCCGCGGATTGGTGACCGTATTGTAAAGGCCAGCTCGTGGAGCTGCAAAGCAATCTGGAGAGAATCCGGAGCGAGGGGCTCGGCGTGGCGGCCATCAGTTACGATTCGGTCGACATCCTGAGGAGTTTCGCCGAGCGCCGTGGGATTACCTTCGCCATGCTGTCGGATCCCGAGTCGAAAATCATCCGCGACTTCGGCATCCTCAACGAGCAGGCGCAGGAAGGCGGCATGCAGTACGGCATCCCTTACCCGGGAACCTACTTGGTGGACCGCGCCGGGCGCGTAACCGCAAAGTATTTCGAGGACGACTTCACGCAGCGCTACACTTCCGCCGACATCCTGGTCAGCCGTTTCGGCGAAAGCGCCGGCGCCACCCGTACCGGCGTGGAAGGAAAGCACCTGCGGTTGTCGGCGTCGGCTAGCAATGCCCGCGTGCGCTCGGGGCAGCGCATCTCGCTGGTGTTGGACGTCCAACTGGGGCCTCGGCTGCATGTCTACGCACCGGGAGTGTCGAGCGACTACATCGCGATCGATTGGAGCATGAAGGAGTCGCCCGCCGTGGTGGTGCGGGCGGCAGCCTATCCGGCTTCGAGCATGCTGCGCCTGGAGGCGATCCGGGAAACCGTCCCGGTATACCAGGACACATTCCGTCTGGTGCGCGAGGTGACCATCGCGCGGGATGCCGCGCTCAAGCCGCTGCTGGATGCCGATGGGAAACTGACGATCGAAGGCGCGCTGAAGTACCAGGCTTGCGACGAAAAGGTCTGCTACCCGCCGGAAACGGTCCCGGTGCACTGGATCTTGCAGGTGGAAGGGCACGACCGTGAGCGCGCACCCGCGGACCTGCAGCATAAAGGGAAATAGCGCCGCGGCCCTCCGTTAACCGGAGAGAAGACTGCCCGCGGCGAACGGCCGGCGCCGACGGCTATCAATGTGGGTATCCTGGCTGGCCCGTGGTGACCAGCCGCGGAAGATACCTCGGTGAAGCTTGCGCACAGAGCCGATTGCCGTGATAAGTTAGTGAACTTCCGAATGACCGGCTTAGTTATGGCTCGTCAATTTCAAGAAATAACAGGTCACCGGAGAATACGGTAACGTATTTGCGCGACCGGGACCCTCCGCTCCTTGACAGTCGCGGCTCAGTGTGGAAGCCTCTCACCGAGCCGCGACTGTCAAGCAGTGCCCCATGGCCCTGCGGGCCACCAAAAGTTATGAAGAACCGGCCGGTGGGGGCGGGCGTTTTCGCGGCTTCTTCGCCGGCTCTTCAACCGAGCTGATTGCCGGGATAAGTTAGGGAACTTCCGAAATGCCAACTTACTTAGTTGTCCGTTGGCTTCTGCAGCACGGAATCTATAACCATGACAGGCTTTGGGCGCTTTTGCATCTCCAGTTTCAGCCCCAGTTGCTTGCTTACGGCGTCGAAAAGCGAGAGGCCGCCGCTGGGGTCCGATGCCGCGGGTCCGGTGCCCCCGGCGGGCTGGGGAGCGTCTCCGCCCCGGCCTCCACCGCCGAGTTGGAGCACGCCGGCCGGGCTAAAGCTGAAGGTAAAATCCCAATTGCCTTCGAGCCCGGTGGCATCCACAACCTCGTTACGAATGTACCCCGGCGCGATGCTGGGTAGCAGATCCGCAAATTGCGCCATGGTCATATTCTGGCAAGTGACCAGCCTCCCCAACGTCGCATTTGGGTTCTTTTGATCCTTGGATTCCGAGGCCGGGCCTTCATGCCATTTCGTGCGTCCGGCGGGATCGGCTTTGTTGAGCTTCGGCTTCACCGCCGTCAGGGTATAGGCAGGCATGGGCCGGTCTTCATTGTGAACCTTCAGCTTAAAGCGATCGATGATCAGCGCTCGGATCATCGGCCGGATTGTATCCACGTCGAATGGCATTGATTGCGTCTCTTGCGTCAGCGTGCCAAGCATCATGCCGGACGGCGCCTTCGCGATGATGTCGAAACGATCCGAATCCAGCCATTTCGGCGCTCCCACGAGCGTATCCGGGCCGTTGAGGTTCCAGGCAATCGAGATCAGGTTCCCCAATGTCATGCCGGGCAGGTAAACCTGTCCGTTCTTAATCTCCGGGCCTCTGCCTCCCCCTCGCCCGCCGGCCGGTACCGGATCGCTCAATTTGATTTCCGCCACGTCGAACTCTGTCGGAACGGGCGGGAAGTTCTTCGCCACATCGGGCGGATTGTCGGTGGGCTTCTCATTCACACTGGCGACTACCGTGACGGGCATCGGGATTGTGCCCGGCGCCAGATGCAGTCCGAGCTTGTCAAGGGCGTCGAAAATCGGGATATTCTCACCCACTACGGGGATCCCGGCTGGAATCTTCGGGGTATATTTGAAGCTGAAATCCCAGGAGCCTTTGAGCTCGGTGGCGTCCACCACCGGCCCGTTGGTCAGGTACTGTTGCACCGCCGGCATCGCGCGCATTCCTTCCGCGAACGCCGCCAACGTCTCGTTCTGACAGGTGTACAAGAGGACCGGCACCTTTATGACAGACGGGCCACCCGCGGGATCGCGAGCCGGAGGCCCGTTATTTTCGACCGTGAACTTGCAGCCGGTTTCTCCGGAGCCGTCGGCTTCTTTAAGCTGCTGGTGTTTCCCCGCCGTCAGCGAATATACCGGCATGGGCTTGGTATCGCTGCGGACCACCAGGTTGAAGCGATCGGCTAGCAGCGACTGGAGCATGAGTTTTTTCGATTCCGGCGTGGAACCGGCGGGAAATTTAGCCTTCACGTCGAATCGGTCCAGCTCCAGCCAATTCGGCCCGCCGGAAACTCTGTCGGCAGTGATGCCGTAAGCCGTGCTCACAAGATCCACCATGGTTGCGAATCGCATCTCATACAGGTTGCCGCTGGAAAACGGGCCTCGTAAGAACGGCTGGGTGCTGCGCGGGCTGACATGGACATCCGCGACCTCGAATTTCGGCATGGTTAGCGTGGCGTCCAGGGACTGGCCGAAGGCCGCACCCGATAAGATGGCAACCACGCTGATATACGATATACCTCGAATCATTTTTCCCCCTCCTCTGCTATCAACTTCCCAAAGATCCGGCTCTGTCCGAGAGCCTCGCGCCGAGCCGCGACTGTCAAGGAGCGGAGGCCCGGAAATACACCCGTTCAGACGGTCCGGCACTCGCTTCTTACAGTCGCGGCTCGGTGCGAAAGTCCTCTCGCCGAACACGTTGCTTAGTTATCGGCCGGCTTCTGCTCCACGTGATCGATCACCAAGACCGGCATCGGACGCTTTTGCATTTCCAGTTTCAGCCCCAGTTGCTTGCTCACGGCGTCGAAAAGCGAGAGGCCGCCGCTGGGGTCCGCCGCCGCGGCCGGGGCTGAACCGGGAGGTCCGCCCGCCATCGCGCCAGGATCTCCACCGCGCCCACCGGCGCCGTTGACGATGCCGGCACCGCTAAAGCTGAGGGTGAAATCCCAGGCGCCCTCGAGCCCGGTGGCGTCCTGAACCTGGGTGCGAAGGTAGCCCGACGCAATGCCGGGAAGCAGCGCCGCGAATTCCGCCATAGTCATGTTCCGGCAGGTAACCAGCCTACCTACCGCTGGATTCGCTTTCCTGGGATCCTTTCCGTCCGGTCCCGGCCCTTCGATCCACGTCGTGCGATTTGCGGGATCGGCCTTCTGGAGTTTGGGCTTGGCCGCCGACAGGATATACGCATTTACGGGCCGGTCTTCATAGTGAACCGTCAGCTTGAATTTATCGATGAGCAGCGCGCGAATCATCGGCCGGTATACATCCTGGTCGATGAGAACGCGGCCGCCGGGCGTCACCGGGGATGCCATTACGGCGGCGGGTACTTTCGCGATTAGATCGAAGCGGTCCGAATCGGCCCATTTTGGCGCTCCCGCGAGCATGTCTTCGCCGGCGATATCCCACGCAAGGTTGATCAGTGCCTTCAGAGTGATGCCTTGCAGATTCACCCGGTCGTTTTGAAACGGCGGGCTTCCTCTGCCTCCTCGTCCGCCGGCCGGGATGGGCGCACTCGGCTTGATCTCGGCCACGTCAAACTCGGTCGGAAGGGGCGGAAAGCTTTTCGCCGCATCGGGCGAATTGTCCGTCGGCTTGCGGTTCGCGCTGTCCACTACGATGACGGGTAACGGGACCTTTACCATTTCCAATTTCAGTCCGAGTTGTTTGTCTACAGCGTCGATGATGTTGGTATCGCCGTCGCCCGGGCCTCCGTTCATCGCTATGGGGAACTTCAGCTCCAAATCAAACAGGCCTTTCAGTCCGGTGTTGTCCAGCACCTGGGGGTTGCCCTGGACACCGTTGGGTAACGATCCGGCAATAAATCCGCGGATGGAGTTCGCAAATACCGTCACGGACACGCTGTGGCATTCGGCCGTGAGAGTAAAACTTGTGGGCATCGCCACCGGGCCGCCGCCGGGCGGTGGCTGGAGACCCTGAGCCCGGAACCCGCATCCGGTCTGGCCCGAGCCGTCGGATTCTTTCAACTTCGGGTTCTTTCCGGCGGTCAGCGAATATGCGGTGAAGGGCTTGGTATCGTTGTGAATCGCCAGTTTGAAGCGGTCCGCCAGCAGCGCCTGGAGCATGAGCTTCACGGTTTCCGGCTTGGTACCGGGCGGTATTTTTGCCAGCACGTCGAAACGGTCGAACTCCAGCCAATTCGGTCCGCCATATACCTTGTCGGAGTCCACGCCGTAGGCCGTACCGATCAGATCCACCATGGTCGCGGTCTTCAGTTGGTACCGGCCGGCATGAAGGAATGGACCGTTCATGTACGGTCTGATGGTAGGGGCGCTTGCATGGATGTCCGAAACCTCAAAGTTCGGCATGGTGAGCGTGGCGTCGAGGGACTGGCCGAACGCAGCACCCGATAAGATGGCTACCGCGCTGATATACGGCATACCTCGCATGATGTTACCCCCCTCTGGTTAGTTCCCGTTATATGGGCGCCAACGAGAGTTTTGTTCTCGTTGTGTCGGCGAGTCCATTCGATTCAATCGCCCGCCGCGCCTTCTGGCTTCTCACTCCTGACTTCCTCGACTCCCGTATCCCGCAGGGATATCAAGGGCGCAGCCCTTGACTGGTTAGTTATCAGTCGGTTTCTGCTCCACGTGATCGATCATCAGGACCGGCATCGGCCGCTTTTGCATTTCCAGTTTCAGTCCCAGTTGCTTGTTCACCGCGTCGAAAAGGGACATGCCCCCGCTGGGGTCCGATGCCGAATTTCCGCCCGGCGTCCCTCCCGCGTCTCCGCCGCGGCCGCCGAATCCGAAGCCGTTGACCATGCCGGCCGGGCTAAAGTACAGCGTAAAGTCCCACGCCCCTTCTAACCCGGTCTCATCCAGAACGGGGGTTCGGATATAGCCCCCGGCGATGTTGGGAAGCAAGGCCGCGAATTGAGCCACGGTCATATTCTGGCAAGTGATCAGTCTCCCCAGAGCTTGATTTCCGTTTCTTGGGTCCTTTGCGTCCGGTGCGGGGCCGTTGATCCACTTGGTACGGCCCGCGGGGTCGGCTTTCTTGAGTTTGGGCTTGGCCGCCGTCAGTACCCAGCCGCCGACTGGTTTGTCTTCGTTGTGAATCGCCATCTTGAAGCGGTCCAGCAGCAAGGTGCGAAGCAACGGCTTGATGGAGTCCATGTCCGAAAATGCGTCGGCTGAAGGTCCCCCGGGCACTTTTGCGATGACATCGAAGCGGTCGGTATCCATCCATTTCGGCGCCCCCAGGAGCATGTCTTCGCTGTTGAGGTCCCACGCGAGAAGGATCAGGTTCTTCAGCGTGTAGCCTTGCAGATTGACCCGGCCGTTTTGGAGCATGGGGGCTCCTCTTCCTCCCCTGCCTCCTCCTTTGGCCATTACGACCTGCATTCCCCCATTTATCATGAACATGTTGGAGTTCGCTTCGCCGGGTGCGCTGGGCTTGATCTCCGCCACGTCAAACTCGGTCGGCAGCGGCGGAAAGCTCTTCATCTCTTCGGGCGCATTGGGCGTGGGCTTCTGGTTGACGCTTTGGACTTCGACGACGGGCATCGGGAGGGTGACTGAATCCAGTTTCAAGCCGAGTTGTTTGTCGAGCGCGTCGGAAATCGGGACGGTATCGCCGGGCGCGCCACCCAGAGAAAACTTGAAGTCGAAGTTCCATTCACCCTTCAGTCCGGTCTGATCCACTACCGGCCTATTGACAGCGCTGGACTGCCGCGGCACGGGTACCCGATCCACGAATGCCGCGATGGTCATGTTCCGGCAGGAGAGTGAAATCGTCAGTGACGAAATCATCACCGGTCCGTCGCCTCCGGGCCCGTTCGGAAGCCCCTGCAGCGACTGCTTGCATCCCGTCTCGCCCGACCCGTCGGCTTCCTTGATGAGCAGGTGTTTTCCCACCGTCAGCGCATAGGCCGGCATGGGCTTGGACTCCTGACGGACCACCAGCTTGAAGCGCTCTGCCAGCAGCGACTGCAGCATGAGCTTCAAGCTTTCGGGCGTCGACTTGGGCGGGGCGTTGGCGATCACATCGAAGCGGTCCATTTCGAGCCAGGTGGGTCCGCCCAATACCTTGTCGTCATCCACGCCGTAGGCCTCGGTAATCAGATCCACCATGCTGGCGTTGCGGATCTCGTACCGCGAGCCGTGCAGGTTTCCGCCGCGCATGAAGCGATTGAGGGTTTGGGAGGCGATATGAACGTCGGCGGCCTCGAATTTCGGCGCGGTTCCGGTGGATTGTCCGAAGCTCGCACAAGACAGAAGGGCGAAGCAGCTAACATATGCGGGGAGTCGCAACATATTCCAATCTCCTTAGACATCGCAGACTAAGTGAAGGGCCCATATACCGAGTGCCGTATGTCTTACTGCACCAACATTACCGGAGTCTTCCAGAAATTGGCCTTCTGGCCGCTGGGATCCACCACCGTCACCTGGCAATCGTACTTGCCCGTAGGCAGTTTGGCCAGAGCCAGGCTGAACCGCATCGACACTGCCTTGGACTTAGGGTCCATGCCCTCCGTCACGCCCAGCGGCGGAGTTTCAAACGCCTTGGTCTGGCCGCGATAGAACGTTACAAACGCCACCAGCGGCTTCTGAGTCTCGGCGCCCTTTTCGTAAGCCTGCAGGAAGACGTACAGGTTGCGGCTCTTGCTGAATACGTTATTGATGCTGGGCATCAGCTTGATGCCGTCCTGAATCAGCGGATTGACCGAGGGCCCTTTGTCTTTATTAGTGGAAGTATAGAGCGCATCCTTCTTCATATCGATGCGCTGGCTTCCCAATACCACCGAGCTGAGCGGCACCTTGGTCAGTTCTTTATTCAGGTTGGGGATGACGAACTTCTTGATGTAGGTTCCAATCCTGCCTGTCTCGTCGTCGCGCGCCAGCACCTTGATGGCGTAGGATCCCGGCAAGAGCACCAGGTTGGTGTCCCACTCCAGCGGCTGCTTGGCCAGTTGCGCGGCCGTCTCGCCGCTGAGCTTTTGGTCCACATGGTCCCTGATATTCCCGACCGTGGAGCCGTACTCGTCTTTCACTTCGCCCACCAGATCGATGGTGGTCCTTTCCGCTCCGCCCTTACGGGCCAGCGCCAGTTCGCTTCCCGGAATCTTCATGGCGATCCCGGTGAAGTATTCGGCCGAATTCAACTGGAAGTAATTCACCTGCAGCGCGACGTCGATCTCGGTCATCGGCTCGGCCAGCATCAGCGCGTCTTGCAACTGCCGGTCCTTGTCGGAGCCGGTGAATTTATCCCACGTCTTGCCGGCATAATAGACCACCCGATAGTCGAGTTTGGCGGTGGGGTCTTCCTTGAGCGTGATCTTGATCCGCCGCATCTTGCCATCCAGCTTGGAATTGGTGGTGTTGTAGCCAATCAGGTAGTAATTGGAAATGGACGCCTCGGCGTTTTCCAGACCCTGCGAAAGGTCGTTGGTATCGAGCAGCGCCTTTCCTCCCGTATCGGTGGCTAACGCATACATAGTGTCTTGCGAGGCCTGAAAGCGGGTGGTCTGAGCCAGAGTCCCGGCGCCGGTGTACATGGACGCCCCCCCCGCCGACCCCTGGGTGGCGTTCCCCATCGGCGCCAGCGCTACCAGCCCGCGCGCGTCGATGGTGAATAACACCGTATTGGCGCGGATGGCGGCGTTGGTGGTGGCCTGGAACTGCGCCTGGTTGTCGATCCCGTTCAGTTGCAAATTGCTGGCGAAGTAAATCAGCACCTTTTTTTCGTTGAGCGTGCCCAGCATCCTTACCGCCGTCTGCAAGGCCTGCAACTGGCGATTGGTGTTGAAGAGGTTGAATTCGCTGTCATCCTCGCCGAAGGCCGATCCGGTGTCGGCGGCGTCGGAGTCGGTATTCAGCTCGTCCAGACCGGTATCGCCGATCGCCATCTTGTCGATCTGCTTCAACAAGTCGTCGCGGTTCGCGGTGAAGTCCTGGACCACGCGCACCGCCTCGCCATCGTACTTGATTATGGCCATCAGGTCGGCCGATTTCATTTGTTTGGTGATGAACTTCTGTGCCGCATCGAGCGCCTTCAACTGATCGTCCGGGGGCATGGCGGTCATATCGAAATACACCGCCAGCAGACGGCGGTCGCGATACTTGAGATCGCCGCCCGTTTCCGGCATGATCTCCACGCGTGTGAGCGGGTCGACCGCCTTGGGCTTTTCCTTTTCCTCCGCGGCGGCGATCGAAGGCGCGGAAGTCGCCGTGATCGCCGGCAGCGTGGTGTCCTCCATCTTTTGGAAGTCGCAAAACGTGATGGTCTGCGGCACGTTGTCTTCGGTGATTACGAAATCCTTGGCCGTAAGCCCTTCGATCGGCTTGCCGTTCTTATCCTTGACGGAGACCGACTCCATGACGGTATTCAGGTTGATGCCGAATCTTACCGTGCCGCCGGGAGGCGGCGCAATCTGCTGCGGAGGATTCGCCTGTTGCGGTTTCTGTTGAGGCAGCAAGGTATTGGCCGCCAGTATCGAGAGGAGCAGAGCAAAGGGAATTGGTCGCATAGTTAGAACGTCCATCGCAAGGTAGCTACCACGGTGCGCATCGAGCCCGCGGCGGGCGAGTTGAGGATTCCGAACTGGCCGCCGTTCGAAAGAGTGGGGTTGAATTGATTGTTCCAACCGGGAAAAGTGGGGTGGTTGAGTACGTTGTTGGAATTAAAAGTAACCGTGATGTTGTCGGCGAACGACCGCGCCATGGAAGCGTTCATCGAAAACTGATTGGGTCCGGTAATGGAATCGCGGCCGGCATCGCCCCACTGGCCCAACGGTGGCGCCGCGAAGGCCGCGGCGTTGAGGTAGCGGCCCGCGGCGCCGCCGTAAACGTCTCCTCCGACGTACTCGGGCCGGAGAGTTCCGGACGTGCCGGTAACCGGGCTCGGCAGGAAGTAAGTCGGCGAGAACGGCAGGCCGCTGCCGGCGGTAATGTTGGAAGTGAAAGTCCACCCCTTGATAATGAGGCCGCGCCAACCGCTCAGCAGTCCGCCGCCCCGCACCCCCACGCCGGTCGTATACTGAAACTGCGCATTGAACAAGTGCCGCTGATCGAAGCTCGATAGCCCTCGTTCCCCGGCCAGGTTGAGCCAGTTCTGGGCGATCGGCGCGCTGGAAGTGCCGAGCCCGCCGGAATCGTCGATAGACTTCGAATAAGTGTATGTGAAGGTGCTCTGGAGCCCTCCGTGGAACCGCCGCCGGAAGGTGACGCTACCTGCTTCCCGGGTGGAGTTGCCGTTGGAAGTCAGATACGTGTAGCCCGGCAAACAGCTCGGACATGGATTGACAGCTCCCACCGGATAGGTGTTCGGCTGGAATTCCTGTGCCGCGCGGGTACCTTTGACGCCGGAGTATTGCACCGTCACTAAATTCGCCGCCGAGACGTTCTGCTGCACCGACACATACCAGTTCTGCGAGTAGCCCACGCGGAAATTCGGATCGACGGCGAAGTTGTCCGTGGTGACGTTGGGGGAGGCGACGAAACCGTTTGCCAGGGTTAGCGGATCGATGGAACTGTTCGACACGTTCAGACTTTTCGAGAGCGGCGATTGCTGGTCCATCTTCTGCGCCATCGACATGTAGGCCGACGTATTGTAGTAGACGCCGTAACCGCCGCGCAGCAAAGTAGACGCTCCGAAGATCGGCTTCCAGGCGAACGAAACGCGCGGCGACACTTCGTGCTTGTCGGGATTGATCAACGACGACGGGTACTGGTTATGGGTCAACGATCCCGTCGCATCGCTGCCGATCACCGGCGCCGAATTAGTGAATCCCGGAGCGATGTCCAGGTTCACCAGGCGTCCGTACTCTTCGGTGATCGGAGAGCCGTAATCCCAGCGCAAGCCCCATTGCACGGTGAGCGACGGGCTTACGATCCAGTTGTCATTGACAAACAGGTCGTACATGCCGGCCTTGAGATACTTATCGGCGTTTCCGAAGGCGATTGCGCTGGTGTCCGGAATTCCCAGAAGGAAACTGGCGAAATCGAAGCCGGTCGTCAATCCGTTGAAACCGAAGGACCCGCGCGGGTTGCTCTGTGCGAATATGCTGAAATCCTGAATACGGTAATCGGCCCCGAACGTAAAAGTGTGCGGCCGATGGATATAAGTGACGCTGCCGCTGAACGCGGTGGTCTGATTCCGGTTGAAAGACGGTGTGCCGTCCGAAAGCGCCGCAATGCCGCTGCCGCCCGAAAACCCGAGGCTTGGAGGACCCCAGTCGACGGCGGTTTGATCGTTCCCCGTGATGCCGGCCTGGCCGGAAACGTTGGTCTTGTTAGCGAAGAAAGGCGTCGCCAGCGTGGAGGACCGGCTGTAATTTACCGTGAACGTGGCCCAAAGCGTCCGCGTAAAATTGTGATAGTACTGGAGGTTGGCGCCGTAATTGGAAGTGCGATTCGTGTCCAGGAACGAAAAGATATTGGGAGTATCGCCGCTGCTCTTGGTGTAAGTGAAGCTGCCATTCAGGCGGTTCTTTCCCCTATTATCGAGAGGCTTGTTGACCCGCGTATTCAACTGGTAGGCCCGGCTACGGCCGACGGTGGCAGCGTCGTAGTTGTAGGCCCCCGGGGCGGCTGTAAATTGCGGCAAAGGGTAGTAGTTCAGCAGATAGTTGGCCTGCGGGCTGATCCGGCTGACCGGAATGATACCGTTGGGGAACGGCTGGCCGGTGGTGGGGTCCATCAGGGTAATGGGGCTGCCACCGGGGGTAGTTACTTGCGAGAAGTCCCCCGTCCGCTCAGCCGGCGTCGGCATCACCGTGGGATTATCCTGGGCCGTCCGATTTTGCGTCATGCCGAATGTCGCGCTGAAATTTCCTTGCCAGCGAAACAGGTGCGGGATTAGAAGTGGGCCCTGAACTCCGCCGCCGATGGTGAATTTAGTAAATGGCGTCCTGGCCACATCCTCTCCGGTGGTGGAAAAATTGCGCGCATCCAGCAGGTCGTTCTCGAAGCCGCGGAAATCGATACCGCCGTTGTATAGCGAGCGCGGGCCCTTGCGGCCATTGCCGATGGCCCGCCGCTCGATGCCGTTGCTGCTGCTGCCATTCACCACGAAGGCGTCCGAGGCGGTTTGCGTCGCCTCCGCGGCGGCGATGCTGGGAGGAGCATTCGACATCGCCGCGCCATCCGCCGATGCGTTCACATCGGTGCGCTGAAAGCCCTGTTGTGGAACGGCCGGCGCGGCCGCGCCTTTCTTGCCTTTGGCGGGAGGCGCCGCCACAGCCTGGGTAGCGGCCGGCTGTCCCGTGGCGCCCGGCGCGGGAGCGGCCGTGCCCGGCGCGGCAGTTCCGGTGGGCGGCGCGCCGGCGGCCGGAGCCGCCTGCATGCTGGGCTTGATCTCATCCATCGACATCAGTTTCAATTCCCACTCGGCGCCCGGCGCATTGGGCGCGATGCCGATATCTTTCGTGACGGTGGAAAAGCACAGCATGTCCACTTGTATCTTCCAGACGCCGTCCGCCAGTTCGGGAAAGCTATAAGCGCCGCTTTCGTCGGTGACGGCCACTACCTTCTTGTCGTCCAAGGTGGCTGTTACGGTGGCGCCGGGCACGGGTACGGTTCCGAACTTCACCAGTCCATGGTGCTCCGAAGCGGCCAACCCGAGGACTGCCAGGCAAGCAACGGCACAGAACCGCAGATAGCGGGGGATCGCCTTCAATTCCATCGGGTATCTTGCTCCTTCATCGCAATCCTACAGGCTGCATTCTTGTAGACTAGGTTGGCGCACACGGGGAGCCAATGGTTACTTAGGTTGTCGTTTCAGCGGGCCACTCAGGTACTTCGGTGGCGTATGAATATGTTATCGCGCTTGCGAGCATATGAACTTAGTTCTCCGTCGGGACTTTCTCGGCGTGATCGATCACCAGGATATCCGCCGGGTTCTTCTTGGGCTCGAGCTTCAAGCCATAATTCACTTGCAGCGCCTGGGCCAACGGAAGGCCGGGGTCGCTCGCGCCATCGGGCCCGGCCTTGCCGTCGCTGCCCGCGGGCGGCGGGCCTGCGGCGCCACTGATAGCCGCCATCCCCATCGAGAGCTTGCCACCCATTTGTTCGTTTTCGTCCGGCGTCCAGGATAAGTCGATCTCGTAGGTGCCCTTGAGTTCGGTGAGATCGATTACGGGACGATCGATAAAGTTCGACAAAGTGGCGCACAGATGGGTCAGGGTCAAGGATCCGGAGAGCCGCCGATTGCTAAACCCCAGCATCATCCGCATCCCTCCGACAGGTATGGGCTCACCACGGCCTCCAGCCGGGGGCGGTGGCGGTGGCGCCGCTCCCGGAGGCAAGGGTGGGGGAGTTGCGGCCGCCAGCGCGGCAGGATCCACTTCTTTCAGTTTCGGGCCGCCCTTAGCAACCGAAAGCGTGTATACCGCGAGCGGCTTGGATTCGTGATGCAGGGTCAGCTTGAAGCGGTCCGCCAGCAAGTTTTGCAGCATCAAGTCTACCTGCTCTTTGCTGGAGCCTTGGGGAATCGTCGCCATAATGTCATAGCGCTCGCCATCCAGCCACTGCGGCCCTTCCACCTGGTATTCTTTGACGCTGTACGCCCGCGCGATTAAGGTTTTCAAGTTGACGCCGGAGTAAGTAACGCGTCCCGGATCGGTGGAATCCGGTCCGCCTCCCATTCTGAACATCATCACACCGGAAGGCAGCGGCGCGGACACTTTCACCGACGCCACTTCAAAGGCCGGCGGGGCCTGTGCGTTTTGGCCGAGTGCGCTACTCGTGGTCAGAACCAACAGGCTTACGCCCGCCATCGCTCGCATCATCTTCCTACTGGCCAGATTCATCAGTTCGCCACCGGCACTTTTTCCGCGCGGTCGATAATCAGAACCTCGGCCGAGCTCTTACGCGCATCCAGTTTGAGTCCCAGCTTTTCCTGCAGGGCCTGTGCCAAGGTCATAGTCGGCTCCGGCGCGTTGCGGGGCGCTTCACCGCCCAGGCCGCCCGGGCCGCCTCCCATCGCGCCCATCGCCGCCATTTTGGCGTTTGCGCGGTCCATGTCATCGGGCATCCAAGTGATATCTACGTCGTACGTCGTCGTAAGTTCCGTCAGGTCTTGCACGGGACGTGCCAATTGCCGCGTAAGCGCATTGGCCAACTGCGCCATAGTCATCTGGCCTTCCATGTGAACGCCATTGGGAGACATCCTCATGCGAATTCCCGGCCCGCTGGTCAGGAACGCCTGCAGGGAGGCCCGGCCGTCCGGTGGTGCGCCATCCGGTACCGCCGGCCCCTCCACTTCCTTCATCTTCGGACCGCCTTTGCCCACTACCAGCGCGAATACCGGCATTTGCTTGGTTTCGCGATGAAACACCACCTTGAATCGCTCTGCCAGCAGCGTTTGCATCATCAGCGCGGCTTGCTCTTTGGTGGTGCCCGCTGGCATCTTGGCGATCAGGTCGTACCCGAGGCTGTCGATCCACTCCGGTCCTTCCACCTGGTAGTCCTTGAGGTTGTATGACATGGTCGCGAGCATCTTCAAAGTGACGTTGCTATACGTGAACGTTCCGGGATCGGTGCTGCCGGGGCCACCGGACAACCGGCGCATGATTAGCCCGTCGGTACCCGGCGACGCCGGCTTGAGCGACGCAACTTCAAATGACCAAGGGGCCGCTGCGGTCTGCGCCCAACCCGCACCCGAAGCGAAAAGAAACAGGCCGCTTCCCATTATGGTTCGTATCGTGGTCGATCTCCTTTGCATCACAGTAGGGCGGCCTTTTCACACTCGACTCGGGAAACGCACTTCCGGGAATCTCCGCCAACCCCAGGGCGCAACCGCCCCTGTGTATGACGACATGGCTTCCAAAAGGATTGGAATTTCCCGAAGATTGACGCCGGCCGTGTTCACCTTGACTGAAGCCCATTCGAACTCCGGGGATGCGCCCCCGGGATTGTGCAAAATCCGCTATAGCGCTGATAAGAAATACACTTATAATAAATTCTGCTCCTCGCATCCAGTTCCTCTTCGGCGTAACACCCGTAAACCGGCATCCCAGCGTGTCTTCCCGCCGAACCGTGTCTTAAATATAGACGCCACTTGGTGCGAGAACTTGCAGACAAAATCGCATAAATCTACGAATTATTTAGTTCTCGATACCCGAACAACGCCGCAAGGGTTGGATTTGTGACAGCATGGCCCTATTGCAGCACCGGACGCCGCAAGTTCCCGAAACTTGGTCCGAGGGCCAGCTCAGTTCTCTACCGGAACCTTCTCCGCGTGGTCCACGATCAGCACTTCCGCTGGGACTCGCTTCTGATCGATTTTGATGCCCAGTTGTTCGTTGACCGCCTGGATGACCATGGTGATCACGTCGTCTACCCCGGTGGGCTGGGTCATGGCGAAACCCAACGCGTCCAGCGTGAAGTCCCAACTGCCCTTCAGCCCGGTCTCGTCCACCACCACACCCTGCAGCGGAGACGATATCATTTCCGAGAGTTGTGCCAGCGTGACGTGGGTGAAGGATGCGGCCATTCGGTTGCCACTGGGTTTCACTTCCATTTCACCTTCGCCCTCGGATTGCTTGAGCTTGTGCCCCCCCTTTGCCACCGTCACAATGTACGCCGGCATTTCCTTGGTTTCCCGGTGGAGGGTCAGCTTGAATCGCTCTGCCAGCAGGGTTTGCGCCATCTCCCGCAGTTGGTTCACCGGCACAGGGCCGGCCGCTTTGGCAATGATGTCATACCGGCCGGTATCGATCCAACCGGGTCCTGTGACCTGGATGGCTTGCATGTGATAGGCCCATTGCACCACCGCCTTCAAGGAGACGCCGATCATGGTGACGCCGGCCGGCGACGGAGTAATGGCATCCCGCCGTATCGCGCGCCCGCCGTTCGCATCTGCGTTTACCTTGACCGAAGCCACCTCAAACGCCGGTGCCGGCGCCGCGGGCTGGCCGAACGCCCCACATACGCCGAATGCCAGGAAACCCGCCGCCAAACTCGCGCGCATCTTCTCTCTTCGCCTCCTCAAATGAAGACGTTCGAGCGCTCCACTTATTGCAGCCGAGTTTCGCGGACCGCCTACCCGCTGGCGCTGGCGCCCAATCCCAGTCTAAACTAAGGTAATGAGGTCTTAAGTGCCGGGAGATGAGCAAATGAATGCCCGTCCATTCCGGTGCAATTCGCTGGCCGCTCTGTTGGCGGCCCTGGCCACCCTGTCCGTGGCCCCAGCACAGAGCAACGGGGACGCATACATCGCCAAAATCCCCAGCGCAGGCATGACCTCGTCGGTAACCTTGTCAACCTCCGGCGCAACCGGCGCCCCCGGCCAGACGGTGGAGATCCCCTTCAACCTCTCGATAACGGGAACGGCCGCCCCCACCGCATTTCAAATCGACCTCAGCTTCGACCCGGGGAAACTGAACTTCGCCTCGGCGCGCGTGGGTGCGCAACTGACGAGTGCCGGCAAAGGCCTTTCGTCCAGCGTGATATCCAGTGGCGACGTCCGCCTTTCCACTACCGGCACAAGCGCGGCCGGCATCTCCAACGGCCTGGTGGCGTACGCCTCGTTCACCTTGACGCCACAGTTCGTCGCCGGCAGCGCGCCCGTGACATTGGTGAACTGCATCTCCGGAGCGCTGGGAGGTCCACTGGCGACGGGTTGCACCGCGGGAACCATCACGGCGTTCACTTGCGATATCAACGGGGATAGCGTAATCAACATCCTCGACGTCCAGTCGATGATCAACCAAGCGCTGGGCGTGATTGCGGCGGTCGATGATTTGAACCACGATGGCGTGGTCAATGTGGCCGATGTCCAAAAAGAAATCAACGCGGCGCTCGGGCTGGGCTGCCCGTATTAAGCGCGGCTCCGCCGCAACCCGTCAGCGTTCGGCGTTGAACCAACGCGCCCTGCAGCTCTTTTCCCGCCCGCCAAGGTCCGCGGAATCAGTGGGCCGGCCCCCCTGGGGGGCGCCCTCTGGGCCGCGCGGAACGCCCTCGTCCCGCTGCCGGTACGACGAGATCCGCGTCTCGCCAAACCTGCTTTCGCGAAAAATCCTCCAAGGCAATCTTATCCCTTCGCCGCCTGGCACTCGGCGCATGGGCAAATCTTCCGGAAATGCTCGTGCGAATAGATCCCCGAGCTGTGCCCATCGCTCCAGTTGATACGGATGGCGTAGTTGCCCACCGGCTCCACGGCCAGCATCTTCAACGCGGGCTTGAACATCTGAAACGGCGTGTCCGCCTCCGGCCGGGTGCCTTCTGGGCGGGGAGGCGTGCCGTGCGCCCCGGTGCAGGCGGCGCAGGGACACTTGTCGCGCAGATACGTGAGGCCGTATTCGCTGTGGTGGCCGTCTTTCCAGTCGATTTTGATGCCCTTGGACTTGGAAATAGCGATGTGTTCCGGGTCGGTTGCGAGAGACATTTTCAATTAAACTGCCGTTCTACGTCGCGCACGCCGGAGATCCGTCGCATCGCCGCCACCAGCTTTTCGAGCTGCTTCTTGTCGCGGACATCCACGGTCATCTCGACGATGCCGCCGTCGTGGTCGCTTTCCGTCTTGGCTTCCAGGCTGCGGATATTGGAGTTCTCGTCGGACAGCACGGAGGTGAGCTGCATGAGCATGCCCGGACGGTCGTCGGTGTGGATCACGATCCGCACCGGGAAGGCGTCTTCCGCCGCCCGCGCCCATTCCACTTCGATCTTGCGCTCCACGTCGTACATCAGGTTCTGCACGTTCGGGCACATGCGGGAATGCACCGCGACTCCTTTGCCGCGCGTCACGTAGCCCACGATCGCTTCCCCGCGGATGGGATTGCAGCATTTCGCGCGATACACCAACAGATCGTCCATGCCGCGGACCTTGATGACACCGTCGCCATCGCGCGGACGGCCCGGCATGGGCGGCGCGGCCGGCGCTCCCGCGTAGCTCGGCTCCGGCGCCGCCTTCTCGTCCGGTTCTTCCTTCACCAAGCCCGGCGCCACTTTGCTCAGCACCTGCCGCGCCGAGAAGCGGCCGTAACCGAGCGCCGCGTACAAGTCTTCCATCTTGCTGTACCCGTACTCGGAAGCTACGTTTTCCAGTGCCACACGCGTCGCCTTATTAAGCTGCACACCCAGCCGGCGAGACTCTTTTTCCAAATACTTCTCGCCGATCTCGATGGCCTTCAGCCGCTCGCTGGCGTTGATCACGTGCTTGATTTTGTTGCGCGCGCGCGAAGTCTTGACGAAAGCCAGCCAGTCTTTACTGGGCTCGTGGCCGGCCTGCGTCATGATCTCCACGATGTCGCCATTGCGCAGCGTGGAGCGCAGCGGCACGATGCGCCCGTTCACCTTGGCGCCGATGCAGGTGTGGCCCACGTCGGAGTGGATGGCGTAGGCGAAATCGATCGGCGTGGCGTCGCGCGGCAGCACCAGCACCTTGCCTCGCGGCGTAAAGGTGTAGACCTCTTCCGGGTAGAGATCCACCTTGAGGGTGGACATGAACTCGCCCGGATCCTGCACGTCGCGCTGCCATTCCACCAGGTGGCGCAGCCAGGCGATGCGCTGGTCGTCGGCCGCCGGTCCTTTGCGGCCTTCCTTATACTTCCAATGCGCCGCGATACCCTCTTCCGCGATGCGGTGCATCTCGTCGGTGCGGATCTGCACTTCGAACGTCTGCCCGTGCGGACCCACCACCGACGTGTGCAGCGACTGGTAGAGGTTGGGCCGCGGGATGGCGATGAAGTCTTTAATGCGGCCGGGGATGGGCCGCCACTTATTATGGATCACGCCCAGCGCGGCGTAGCAGTTTTTCACCGAGTCGGTGACGATCCTCAGGGCCATCAGATCGTACACTTCGTCCACCGTGATCTTCTGGCGGCGCAGCTTTTGGAATACCGAATAGGGCCGTTTGAGGCGTCCATCGATGCGCGCCGGAATCGCCTCGTGCCGCAATGCTGTCTCCACTTCCTGGCGGATCTCCACCAGGAATTCTTCGTTGGAGTGGCGCCGCGACTCGATCGAGCGGAGAATTTCCTGGTAGGCGTCGGGCTCCAGGTGCTGGAATGCCAGGTCCTCCAGTTCCCCGCGGATTTTCCCCATGCCCAGGCGATGCGCGATGGGCGCGTAGATTTCGATGGTTTCGCGCGCAATCCGCTCCCGCCGCTCGGGGCTGAGGTATCCCAAGGTCCGCATATTGTGGATGCGGTCGGCCAGCTTCACCAAGATGACGCGGATATCCTCCACCATGGCCAGCAGCATTTTGCGGAAGCTCTCCGCTTGCCGGTCCTCGGCCGAGAAGAAATCCAGCTTGCTCAGCTTGGTGACGCCGTCCACGCAGCGCGCCACGTCTTCGCCGAATTCCTTGCGCACTTGTTCCCCGGTGACGCTGGTGTCTTCCACCACGTCGTGAAGCAGTCCCGTCTCCATGGCGACGATATCCATGCGCATGTCCGCCAGGATATGGGCCACCATGAGTGGGTGCATCATGTAAGGCTCGCCGGAACTGCGGCTTTGTCCCTGGTGGTATTTCAGGGCGAAGCGGAAAGCTTTTTCCAGGGGCGCCAGGTCGTCTTTCGGGCGGTACTCGCGGATCTTGGTTTCGAGCTCGGCATACAACTGTTCCACCGGGTCGAGGGGCGGTTGGGCTGGCAAAATTTCCGGAAGACTGACGGAGTCGGAAGCCACTGTACTCTCGATTGTAGCAAGAGCGGGAGCTTGGGCCGGCCGGCGTCCGCCGTGTGATACCGTCTGGCTATGATGAGTGGTCTCTGCATGCCGCTCGTTTTCTGCGCCTTCGCGCTCTCACAGGCTCGCGGAGCCCCACCACCGGTTCCAAGCGAATTCTTCATCGGACGGCACACGTATTTGGACTTTGGCCCGCCGGCTGACTTCTACGAGGTGTTTTCGATTCATGCGGCGGACAGAGGAACGGAGATTGAGCGGATCGCGGTCACGCCTTCCGGAATCGCATGTCTCCAACCCGAAGTCCGTTGCTGAATTGCTGGGCAAGACGAACCCCTGCACAATCCCCGGAAAAGGAACTCAACCGACGCGGCTTGCAAACTGTTATCACTCGGTGATAACCTTATTAGGATGAGAAGGCGGGATCGGGATACCGGCGCCGAGGTGCTGCTGGATCTCGACAGCCAGGTATTCGTGGTCGATACAAAGGGCCAATACTGGGTTCGGTTCTCAGTCCGCCGGGTACCGCCTACACCCGATCGGCCGCATGGGTTGAACTATTCGTTAACACTGCATGGCCCGGATGGCAACCGCCTGGTTGGATTTGACAACGCTCATGCCGTCCGGGAGTCGCACGGGCCCGGCGGCAAGAGCCGGGGCCCTCTTGATCACAGGCACCGGATAGAGACCGTTCGACCTTATCGGTTCAAAGACGCGGTCACGTTGCTGGAGGATTTTTGGGCCGAAGTGGACAAACTCTTGACAGAGAAAGGAGTCGTCTAATGAAGACGCTGCGTGTTGGGATTGCCAGTTACGAGCAGATGAAAGCACGGACGTTAGCGATCGCTCGAGGCGAGTACAGGCCGGCGGCCGGCGAGCCGAAGGTCTGGTTCAGATCGGCTGAGAGCTTCGCTAGGGTCTTATCCGACCGCAATCGTGCCCTGCTTGGGATCATCGCCGAATCCACCCCCAAATCGCTTGCGCGACTGGCGGAGCTAACCGGGCGGAAAAAATCGAATCTCTCCCGCACGCTGAAGACGATGGAGCGATACGGCTTCGTCCAACTCAGCCGCGGAGCGCGAGGCTCGGTCATCCCGCGAGTTCCGTACCAGCGGATCTCGTTGACGCTGCCGTTGTCAAAACTTGGGCGGGAAGGGACCGAAGCGGCGTGATCCGCCTGCGCTTTAGCTCGCCTTCGAGTCGAGCGCTTCCCGCACCTTGTGTGCCAGCGCGGCGGGCGCGAAGGGCTTCTGCAGGAACGGCGTTCCCGCCTGGATGCCTTCCTTCAGAATCACATCTTGCGTGTGGCCGGACATGAACAGCACCTTAATTCCCGGCCGCATCGCCACAACCCGCTCGGCAAGTTCACGGCCGCCGAGTTCCGGCATTACCACGTCGCTCAGCATCAGGTCGATCTTCCCATGATGCGCTTCGCATACCGACAAACCCTCGCGCCCATCTCCCGCTTCCAGGACCACATAGCCGCGCCCTTTCAGGATGGTGCTGGCGAGCTTCCGGACCTGGTCCTCATCCTCCACCAGCAGGACCACTTCGGCGGCGCCCATCGGCGCATCCGACAGATCGCCGGCAGGCTGCATGCCCGGGTCGGATTGCGCCGCCATCGCCGGCAGAAGGATCTTAAATGTCGTGCCCTGCCCGGGTTCGGAGTGGCATGAAATCGCACCGCCGCTTTGCTCCACGATGCCGAGAACAGTAGCCAGGCCGAGTCCCGTTCCCTTGCCGATCTCCTTGGTGGTGAAAAACGGTTCGAAGACGTGAGCTTGCAACTCGGGGTCCATGCCGATCCCGGTATCGCGAACAATCAACTCTACGTACGGACCGGCCGCGAGATGGTGCAGATGAGTTTCCGCATCGTGAATCTCCACATTGGCCGTCTGAATCGTCAGCGTGCCCCCCGTGGGCATGGCGTCCCGGGCGTTGAGGCAAAGGTTCATCAGCGCACGCCCGATTTCACCGGGATCGGCTCGCACTCGCCAAAGCTCGGAGGCGGGGCGAAATACCACCTTGATCTGCTCCCCTACGATGCGGCGCAGCATTTTCTCGAAGTCGGCAACCACCGAGTTCACGTCGAAGATTTTGGGTTGCAGGACTTTCCGCCGGCTGAAGGCGAGCAATTGATCGGTGAGCGCGGCGGCCCTTTGTCCCGCATTGTCGATTTCGCGCACGTACTCGGTCGCTTCGTGGTCCGGGCCGAGCGTTTCCATCGCGAGACGGCTGTAGCCGATGATCGCCGTGAGCAGGTTGTTGAAGTCGTGGGCGATGCCGCCGGCAAGTCTGCCGATGGCCTCCATCTTCTGCGACTGCCGAAGCGCCTCCTGGCTCTGTTGAAGAGCCTTTTCGGCCGCCTTGCGCACGGTGCAATCGTCGATTGCCACCAGGATCAGATCGAGACGATGCAGGCGGCGGGCATTGATGATCAGACATCTCCTCCCGACTAACGGCAACGCGCACTCCACCTCGAAGTTGTCGAACGATTCGCCGCGCGGCAGCACGCGAGCCAGACGATCTCGAAGTCCGGGAATGTCCCAACTGCCTCCGCCCATCGAGAAGAAGATCCGGCCCTCCGCAATGCTCAACGGTATCAGAAACGCCGCGGAGAAGGCTTCGTTGATGGTCTTGACGTGCAATTCGCTATCGAGCACAACCAGCGGCGCCGGGATGGTTTCGACGATCGACAGGGCGAAGTTGCGGGACTCGGTGAGCGTCGCAGTGTTCGCCTCCAGTTCCCGGTTGAGCGTGGTCAGTTCCTCGTTGGCTGACTGCAGCTCTTCCTTGGTTGTCTCCAGTTCTTCATTGAGACTCTGCAGTTCCTCGTTGGCGGACAACGCCTCCTCGGTAGCGCTCTGGCTCTCTTCGGCCGAGATTTGCCGCTCCTCGATAATGGACAGCAGCCGCCGGCGCGCTTCCGCGACTTCGTGTCGCAGCTTGGCGATTTGCCGGTTCCTGCCGGAGGCCGCTTCCTCGTGCCCGGGCTGCGTTTCCCGGGATTCTCCAACGTCTTGCTCCGCCTTCTGCGTAGGTTCCAGAAAGATCAAAAGCGCGCGCCTTTGGTGGCCGTACAACGGCGCCACCTCGAGATTCACTTCGCGGACGGCGCCCTGGTACTCATACGGTACCGCCGTCCGGCGCGCCGGTGCACCGCTCTCCGCCACCTCGTGAACCAGCTTCTCGATTTCCAGGTACAGTCCTGTATCCGTGACGAGTTTCAACAGATGGAAGCTCACCTTTCCCACTGGCAACCTGAAAAAGGGAGTCGCATCGCCGCGGATTTCGAGCACCTCCAGCGATTCATCCACCAACACCGCGGCCGGGCTGTATCTCGACAGGACGACACGGTCCACGGCCTTTCCGATATCTACGCCGTCCCAGAGTTCGGTAATGGGCCCCTGGGCGACCGTCTTGCCGTCGCCGGCGTCCGGACGAGGCATCCCTGCGCGAGCGCGAAATGGCTGTGGCCTTCGCGCCGTTTCCTTCCTCGAGTAGATTCTGTGATCGCGGTCGATGAGAGAGAACAAGTTGTCATGATTCGCCGACTCGGACGGCCCCAGCATCAGGAATCCCTTCGCATTGAGCGCATAGTGAAACAGAGGGATGATGTTCTTCTGTACGGCTCCGAGGTAAATCAGCACATTGCGGCAACTGATCAAATCCAATTTCGCGAAAGGCGGATCGTCGATCAGATTGTGCCGGCTGAAGACACACAGGGCACGCAGAGGTTTGGCCACCTGATAGCCGCCTTCGATTCTTGCAAAGTGCCGGTCCAGGCGTTCGGGGCTGACATCCGCGGCGATGTTCTCCAGGTACTTGCCGCTCCGCGCCTTCTCGATGGTAACTTCGCTGACGTCGGAAGCGAAAATCTGCACCGGGAACGCTGCGCCTGTTTCCTTCAGATACTCCTGCAAAGATATGGCGATGGAGTAAGCTTCCTCTCCCGTGGCGCAGCCGGGCACCCAGATCCGAATCGTCGTGCCGGCTGGCCGGTTCTGAAGCATCGCGGGAAAGACGAGCCTGGTCAGGGCGTCGAACGATCCGGGGTCGCGGAAGAAACTGGTCACGCTGATGAGGAGGTCTCTCTGCAGGACACTGCGCTCGCCGGGATCCTTTTCCAGTTGCGCGGCGTACTCTTCGATGCCGGCGATGTTCCGCAAGGCGAGGCGGCGCAGGATTCGCCGTTGCACGGTCTTTTCCCGATAGAGCGAAAAATCGATGCCGGTCGCCTCATGCATCACAGTAAGGATGTCGCGGAGCCCGGCGTTGCTTTCCTTCGGCGAATGCGGTTGCTTCGCGGGCTCCGCCGTCGCGAAATGAGGATCTTGCGCGATCCGCGCCAGTTCCGCGCCGATTTGCGCCGGGGGCAGGACGAAATCGACACAGATGGCCGCCTCCGCCATTTGCGGCATGCTGGGGAATTCCGCCGTGGCTGGCTCCTGCGCGAAGGTCACGCCGCCTGCCTCTTTCACCGCCTGCAGACCCAGCGCTCCATCCGATCCGGCGCCGGAAAGAATCACGCCAATGGCGCTGCCGCGACAGTCCTGCGCCAACGATCGCAGGAAAACGTCGATGGGCATATGCAGTCCCGCCGCTTGACTGCGGGGGCTCAATTTCAGCACCCGATCGGCAATCGTCAACTCCGCGTTCGGCGGTATCACATACACGTGATTCGGTTCCACCGCAACGCCATCGGTGGCCTCCCGGACCGGCATGGTAGTGGCTCGCCCGAGGATCTCGCTCAGGCTGCTCTGGTGTGTCGGATCGAGATGTTGGATGAGCACGAACGCCAAGCCTGTGGCGGCGGGCAGATCGCCCAGCAGAAGCCGGAACGCGTCCAACCCGCCGGCGGAAGCCCCGATACCGACCACCGCAACGCCGTCGGCCGCCTGCTCCCGGTCGCACAGCGGCTCGGCAACGGGTTCGATACTCTGGGAGCTTCGATTCTCGTCCATATTTGTTCCTGGTGCGGCACCGCCAACCGTACCGTACGTACCGTACGGCAACTGTGCTTATTGTAGCGTTCGGCGCGCCGATACGAATGTGGCAAAATCCGACACGCTTCACTCTTAGGGGAAGTTAACAAACAATATGGACAGTGTCTGGGATCTCGTTTTCGCCGGCCGGGCGAGTTCGTACGGCCCCAAGCCAGACGAACGAAGTGCCGAATACCTTTAGCCGTGGCCTTTCCGCCCCCGGAACACGCCGGCCTTGCGTGAGCCCGGCCGCCCATCCTACCTACGCTCGTCCTAAACAATTGCCCACCTTATTGTTTGACTCCGACTTAGTACTCGTCAAGAAATAACTGTGCCAGTTCGCGGCAACCGCTCCCGCTGGGGCGCCCTGGGCCCGGCTCGGTATCGGCGCCTTGCATTTCCGAGCCGCGGCCAAAGGGAGCGGTTATTTCCGGACAAGCACTTGCCCGCCAGTACCCGCTGCGCGCCTCGCACTTGAACAACCGGCCGGAAACCGTTAGTGTAGGTCCCAGAGGTTTCCAATGAAGCGGTTGCTCTGGATTCTGGCTGTCGGCTGCTCGGTGACCGCGATTCATGCCCAAACTTGTCCGGCATTGGACCCGGCATTGAATTATCTACAGGGTGGCACGATTACCCTGAACGAATCCGGCATCACCGCCGGCCTGCACCGCGAAACCAATGGGTCGTTCACCCAGTACGGCTATCAGCCTAAACCTCCCTTCACCAAGACTAGTTCCGTCCCCAACGCCCAAACCGGCTTCTTGTGCTCCGGATCCGGCGCCCGCGCGTTCAAGACCCCTCCGGGATGGGTCCCGCTTGCCGATCAACCGGGGGCGGCATCGCAAAACGCGGTCTTCTCCGATTTCCTCGGCACCGGCGCCCCGGTCCTCTTGGGCGTCGCCCCCGCAGGCAGCATTCTCCTGGGGCCCACCGTCGATAGCCTGCTGGTAATCGCATCCAATCCCGACGGCAGCCCCAAGCCGGCCGTCTACTATCCGGTCCCCTCGCAGCCGCAGGGCCTGCTGGTCGCGGACCTCAACAACGACGGTAAGAAGGACGTCGTGGTCTTCAGCTTCGGCACCACTTCCGCCCCCACGAACATTGCCGTATTTCTGAACAAAGGTGACGGAACGCTCCAGCCCGGGGCAACCTACGCAACCGGCTATGGCACGTTCTCCGCCGTGGCCTTCGATTTCAATGGCGACGGCAACAGAGATCTCGCCATCCTCGCCGGTGGCAATATCGCGATTCTCCTGGGCCACGGGGACGGCACCTTCGCCGCTCCCGTAACGTACCCGATTCCGCAAGGGGCTCAATCCCTCGCATTAGGGGACTTCAACGGCGACGGACACGCGGACCTGGTAGCCGGCAGCAGCCAGAATCTATCCGTGCTGCTGGGCAATGCCAACGGCACATTCCGCGCCGCCGTCAATTCGCCCGTGAACGTCAATGCCTACGCCATAGTTCCCGGCGACTTTAACAACGATGGCAAGCTCGATCTCGCCATCAGCGACACCAACGGTGGCACCGTCTCCATCGTCTTGGGAGATGGAACCGGCAAGTTCGCCGGCGAATCCGATTATGTTGCCGGCTACTTGCCGGGCCCCCTGGTGGCGTCGGACCTCGATGGCGATGGCAATCTCGACGTAGTCATCGGCGTGGGCCATCCCGACATATTCGTACCGAACCTCTATTCCGACACCGTCACGGCATTTTTCGGCCGTGGAGACGGTACCCTCGTCGGGCCGCCGGCGTACGCGGTGGGCGGCGGCGCCAGCCCCACCTCCACGGCGCTGGCCGATTTCAACGGTGACGGCAAGCCCGACCTCGCCGTCGCCGCCAATCAACTCTGGATCCTGCTCTCGCGCGGCGGAGGAAGCTTCAATACTCCGGTTCAAATCGCCAGCCCGACCTCCGGCGGCTA
>Ga0182018_10001465_pt1 | contig 26715 bp, 28 predicted proteins | sample 812P2MmetaG_FD_120490 | JGI IMG/M metagenome (GOLD analysis project Ga0182018, IMG submission 120490) | Permafrost microbial communities from Stordalen Mire, Sweden - 812P2M metaG | ecosystem: Environmental > Terrestrial > Soil > Wetlands > Permafrost | place: Sweden: Stordalen | collected...
CGCCTTGATCGTAGGCCAACAGAAACTTACGGCGCAGATCATCCCCATAGGGCTTCGCCATCGATTCAGCCGCCGCAGAGTCTCGCCAAAACAAGTCTACACTATTGCAGAAACTGCTCTAGTGGCGTATCCGAGATATGGCAGCAATAGTGCTCTTGCGATTGTCCCGGGATTCTTGGCGTTGTACACGAACAAGAGCGCGAACCCAGGCAGGACCTTGGTCAGCAGATGAATTGCTTTCTCAAACGGGAACTTTCCAAAGTCGATCATGGCTCACGGTTTTCGTTGCCTATTCAGAATATTAGCGGTGGACTCAAAAACCGCGCCGAAGGCGCTTCCTTGCTGCCGCAGGCTGTCGTTGGGGCCTCCGTCGCGCGCGACCGGGGTGGCAAGCGATGAGGCCGTAACCAGTCGGCGGAGTTCCTCAGAACTCCGCCCTCCTTTCCGCCCGAACACCGAACGCCGCACCCCACGCCGCGAGCTCATCTCTGGCCCTCGACACACCCCGACGGGGTCAACGCCTTTCCGCGCTGTGCCCCGCATCACACCAGCCCCCTACCCTTGCCGGGCTATAGTGAACTTGGCTACTCAGGAGAGCAGTGGAATGGATCTTTCAACCGACTATCTTGGACTTCATCTTCTTAACCCCATTGTCATCTCCGCCTCGCCGCTGCAGCGAGACCTCGACAACATCCGCCGCATGGAGGACGCAGGTGCCGCCGCAGTCGTCCTGCACTCGCTCTTCGAGGAACAGATCGACATCGAGAGCAAAGATCTCTCCCTCGCCCTGGACGAGGGCAGCGAAACCAACGCCGAGGGGCTCAGCTACCACCCCGACCTCCGCGACTACAATCTCGGGCCCGAGCCCTATCTCGAGCACATCGCCCGCGTCAAAAAAGCTACCGGCATCCCCATCGTCGCCAGCCTCAACGGCGTCTCCCTCGGTGGCTGGACCCGCTATGCCCGTCTCATGCAGGAGGCCGGCGCCGATGCCCTCGAACTGAACCTCTACTTCCTGCCCACCGACATCACCCTCCAGCCAGCCACCCTTGAGAATCAGTACTGTGAAGTCGTACAGAGCGTCAAAAGCAGCCTCACAATCCCGCTCGCCGTCAAGATCAGCCCCTTCTTCACCTGCATGCCCAACATCCTGCAGCGCCTCGATAACGCCGGAGCCGACGCCCTGGTTCTCTTCAACCGCTTCTATCAGCCCGACTTCGACATCGAAGCCCTCGAGATCTCTCCCCGTCTCAACCTCAGCACCTCCGCCGAACTGCCCCTGCGCCTCAACTGGGTCGCCTATGGCCACGTCAATGCCGACCTGGCCATCACCGGCGGCGTTCATACCCCCGAAGACGTCCTCAAAAGCATGATGGCCGGCGCGAAGGTCGCCATGATGACCTCCGCCATCCTCGAAAAGGGCATCCCCCACGTCACCGAGGTTCTCACCGGTGTGCGCGCCTGGATGGAAGAGCACGAATACGACTCCATCCGACTCATGCAGGGCAGCCTGTCGCGCGGCAAGGCCCCCCACCCGGCCAACTTCGAGAGAGCAAACTACATGAGGGTCCTCAGCTCCTTCCCGCTTGGCTACGATGCACCGATCTTCCAGGGATAGGACCGGCAGAACTTCTGGCGTGGAAAGCCGACACCGAGCCTCCCCCAGGAGGGACCATCAACCAGCCGCCCCCCCGGCGTTGGACTACTTCTTCACCGCCCCCAAAATCGCCTTCTGATTCTTCAGAATCGCCTTCTGGTTCCTCAGAATCCCCTCCAGCGCTTTCTGGTTCTTCTTAATGTCCGCCTGATTCGTCAGAATCGCCTTCTGGTTCACAAAAATGCTCTTCTGATTGGCAAGGATCGTCTTCTGATTCGCAACAACGTCATCGGCCATCGATCGTCTCCATTCTCCCTGGGGATTTGCAGCCGCCATTGTCGCTGATTCCCGCGCGCCCTCCATCGATCCTGAGTGCAGATTTCTCCTCCATCGTCCGATGGAGCCGAACGAACGGCCCAACACGACATCCGACCTATCCCTCGCCATGACCTCCGTACCGTCCACCCCTCCGAATTTCCTTGCCCCAACCCTCCAAATTTTCTACCGTAAGAACAGGGAAAGCTCTGTTCCGCACCGGCCTCGACCGTCCATGCGAACAGAGCTTTCCTCTTTCAGCAACCCGGCCCAGGCCGAGCAAAGAGCTTCTTTGACAATCCAGCGCGTGAGCAACAGCGATTCGCTGTCGCGGGCCAACTGACCTGTTTTCAAATACCAGGCCGTAACTGACTTGTCTTCAAATTGAAACCGGTCGCCCAGGGAAAAACCAATGTTGTCGATTCTGTAAACATTTGCTAAATCAATGCAAACAAAAAGCTTCCAATTGTCACCCTAAAAAACAGACAGATTTGGTTTCCACCAGCCAAAACCCCATCGACGACCAACGCGACCAAAACGCAAGCCGAACCCTTCCCTTTTCAGCAATATGCCGGAGTCCCAAAGGGATATCCAGAAAGCCATGCCGACGCAATAACTTGCCGAAGCCCCACCCATGAGGGTAGGGGGGATCCCAGCCGCTACTTCTTCACCGCTTCCAATATCGCCTTCTGATTCTTCAGAATCTCCTTCTGGTTCGTCAGGATCGCATCGAGCGCCTTCTGGTTCTTCTTGATGGCGGCCTGGTTCGTCAGGATTGCCTTCTGGTTCGCAACAATCGTCTTCTGATTGGTGAGGATCGTCTTCTGATTCGCGACAACTTCGTCGGCCATATTCTCTCTCCATTCTCCGTTGGGAAATGCAGAGGCCATTGTCGCCGATTCCGGCGCCCCCTCGCATCAACCTCAGGTAGAGATTCCAGGATCGCCGTTTTCTGCACCCTGTACCCTGTACCCTGTACCCTGCCATGCGCACGATCCCCGTCAAGACCACTTCCGCCAATTACCCCGTCTTCATCGGCCGCAATCTCCTCGCGCAAATCCCTCGAAAGCTCGGTCTACACAAATCCGCACGCAATGCCTTCATCCTCACCTCGACGGCAATCTGGGCCCTCTGGGGAAAGAAATTTCTCGCCAGCTTCCCAAAAGATCAGCAACCCACCGTCCTCTTCCTCCCCGCGGGCGAACGCTACAAGCGTCTCAACCAAATCGAACGCCTCGCCTCCGAACTGGCCACAGCCGGCGCAGACCGCTCCTCACTCCTCATCGCCTTCGGTGGAGGCATCATCGGCGACCTCGCCGGTTTCCTCGCCGCCATCTATATGCGCGGCATCGACTACCTCCAGGTCCCCACCACCCTCCTCGCCCAGGTCGACTCCTCCGTCGGCGGCAAAACCGGCGTCAACCTCGCCTCAGGCAAGAACCTCATCGGCAGCTTCCACCATCCCCGTGCGGTCTTCGCCGATATCGACGTTCTTCAGACTCTGCCCGACCGCGAGCTCCGCGCCGGCCTCTTCGAAAGTGTGAAAGCCGGCATCATTCGCGACACCGCCCTCTTCCGCTTCATGGAGCAGAACTCCGTAGCCATCCTCGCCCGCGACCCCACCGCTCTCGAGCGCGTCATCGTCGCGTCCATCCGCATGAAGGCCAACATCGTCGCCATCGACGAGCGCGAATCCAGCCTGCGCATGATCCTCAACTTCGGCCACACCCTCGGCCACGCCATCGAAGCCGCCACCGGCTACAATCGTCTCCTCCACGGCGAAGCCATCGCCTGGGGCATGCTTGCCGCCCTGCAAATAGCCCTCGCCCGCAGCACGGTCGCTCCCGACCAGGCCCAGCGCATCGAACGCACCATCCTCGACTACGGACCGCTGCCCGCCTTCCGCACTACCCCCGCCAAACTCCTCGACGCCGCAGGCCGCGACAAAAAAAATCGCGCCGGAACCCGGCGCTTCATCCTCCCCAAAGACATTGGCAACGCAATCGTCGTGGAAGACGTAACCGAAGCGGAGCTGCGATCCGCAATCGACTGGACCCTAACCCGCGCCCGACGAGGTTTTACCGAACGCTGAACGCTGTACCCTGAACGCTGTCTTGCAGTCGACTAGTCGACCGCAAGACTCAGCTGGTGCCGCAAGTCCGCACCCCGCACCCAGAAGATCACGTCCGTCGCGATGTTCGTCGCGTGGTCCGCAATCCGTTCGAGGTTCCGCGAAATCAGAATCGCCGGCAGCGCCTGGTCCGCCGTCTGCGGCTTCTCCTGAATCACCTTCGTCAGATCGGCAATCGCCACCCGATTCATGCGGTCGATCTCGTCGTCCATGTCGCGCACCGACTCCGCCACCAGCGCATCCCCATCCAGCAGCGCCTGCACCGCCGTCCGTATCATCCGGCCTGCAAAATCGCCCATCCCCGCAATGTCCACCGGCAGATCGATCGGATCCTGATGCATCAGGTCCATCGTGCGAATCGCAATACTCACCGCCATGTCCCCGATCCGCTCCAGATCGCCGTTAATCTTGATTACCGCCAGGATAAACCGCAGGTCGATCGCCATCGGCTGCTCGCGCGACAGCAGCTCGTACGCCATTTCATCCACTTCTCGCTGCGCCGTGTTGATGGCCGTCTCATTCTCCCGCACGTACTGGCACAGCGCCTCATCCCGCTGCAGCCACGCATCCACCGCCGCCTGCACCGCCTGCTGCGACAATGCCGCCATCGCCAGCAGCTTGTCTTTCAGCTCCGCCAGCTGTAACTGAAAATGAATCCGCGGCATCTGTCCCTCCTCCGCGTCCTTCCGCGGACCTGAGACTCTGTCTCTACCCGCTTAAAGAACCAATCTTTGTATTGTGCATCCGCGCAGATCAATAGTTTGCAAATTCTGCGGCTTTTAATCACCCAGGGAAGCGCGCCTGCACCGCACGCCATTCATCTGCATTGGACGCAACCTGATCACGCAACGGTATCGATGGTCCATCCGATTGAAAATCCCACCTCCGTCTCACCCACCGAACGCCGGTGCTACGCCGAACCCGGATTCTGCTCGTGCGCCAAGCGCTCCCGCCTGAGAGCCTGCCCTGAGCGAGTTGCCAGAAGGCAACGAGTCGAACGGGGCCAGTCCTCACGCCAGCCGCTTCTCCGCCTCCTGCGCCGCCTCGTAAATCTCATCGAACGACTCCACCGCGTACAGCACTTTCTGCTCCTCCGACACCAGAAACTTTTGCTCCAGCACCTGATCCAGATTGAAGTCCCGAATCTCCGGCCGCCCCTCGATCACGTGCGTGCCTTCTCCATGAGAGGAAATCAGCCCACTCCCATACAGCTTCACCTTCCCCTTCTGCCGAATCACCCCAAACTCCACGGTGAACCAGAACAGCCGCCCCATCCGCTCCAGCTTGTCTTTGTCCTGCATCAAGCCCGAGCACACCCGCCCATAATGCTGCAGAAAATCCGCAAACACCGGATGCGCGTGCATCGGCACATGCCCGAACACATCGTGAAAAATATCCGGCTCCGGCGTGTACTCCATCGCCTCGCGGCTCCTGATATACGTCGTCGTCGGAAACTGCCGCGCCCCCAGCATCTCGAAGAACGCATCCGGCGGCAGAAATCCGCTCACCGGCGTCGCATTCCATCCTGTCCGCGGTGACAGTCTACGGTTCACTTCGCTCAGGTTCGGAATCGCATCTTCGCGCAGCCCGATCTGCTCAAACCCGTTCAGGTACTCCTCGGCCGCGTGCTCCCTAAGCTGCGGCATCCGACGCCGCACCAGCTCCGCCCACACCGCATGCTGCTCAGCTGTGTAAGCGTCCCATTGCTGCTGGATCAGAAAAGGCTGAGCCACCGTCAACGGCTCGCCCCCCTGCTCCTGCGTCGGCGCCCCAGCCACCGTCCCTGGTGGATTCATCGAAAACACCCCCGGCAAAACCTATGACAATGTCACCCGCCCTACAGAGATGTCAAATCGATTCCCTAAAAGCGATGCCGGCAGATCACAGGCAGGGCTCTCTCGGTTCCGTCGGAGCACCCACGTAAAAACATTCGCTCGCCGCATTGATCCAGAGTCTCGCACCGGCAGTTTTGCTTCATCCTCTTCAGCAGGCCTCGCATTGCCTTGATCCCATCCATCAACCCGTCGAGTTCGGCAAGCTTTCTTCGCGACAGTTCCTCCCACCGTTCCGAGGCTCGAGCCGTAGTGCGAAAGCCGTAGAATAACCGCCGGATTTCGTCCAGCGTGAACCCACTCTGCCGCGCGCGCTGGATCACCGCGATTCGGTACAGCACCGTCGTGTCGTAGCGCCTTTGTCCGCTGATTCGCTGGGCAGCAGGAAGCAGTTTGATCCGCTCGTAATAACGAATTGCCGACGGCTGAAGCCCCACCCGCCGCGCAAGCTCGGAAATCGTCAGCAGTGCCACCGGTGCGTCTAGATTACGGCATAGGTCCCGTTATTGGATTGGCAGGTGACCTTCCCGCACAATGCCCTTGCCTTAAAGTCCACTTTAAGTTGTAGCGTCTTCATAGACGCGACAAACTCGCCGCCGTCAGGAGAACGCCTATGAAGCCACTGAACTGCATATTGCCGGGTCTGCTTTGCCTGGCCGCCAACTGCACCTCCCAGGCCCAAACGCATCAGCCGCCCACACTCGTCCCCGAGGGACAGGCCGCCATAACCGCACCCCAGCCGCATGCCGGAGAAACGGACGGCATCCTCTCCGCGCAAAGAGAAAAACGCGCATTGCAGATTCTTTTCAGGTCTCTGCAGAGCCACGTTGTCTCCGCAGCCGACGCCATGCCCGCCGACAAGTACGGATTTGCCCCCACCGACGGCGAATTTAAAGGCGTGCGGACCTTCGGCCAGCAGGTGAAACATCTTGCCGCCACCAACAACATCCTCGCCGCTGCCGCATTGGGCGAGAACCCGCCCGCCGACGCGGGAGACGAAACCGGACCGGAAACTGTGCGAACGAAAGCTGAAATTCTCGACTATCTGAACAGCTCATTCGCGCACCTGAGTAAAGCCGTGGACGCAATCGGCGACACGAGCGTTCCCGTCCGGCCCTCTCCGATCTCGCCTCTCTCCGCAACTTCGGTCACGCGGCTCTCGCTCATCGTCGAGTCCCTCATTCATGCCTTTGACCACTATGGCCAGATGGTCGAGTACCTGCGCATGAATGGCGTTGTCCCCCCAGCCAGCCAACCGTAAGGCAGAAATTCCCGCGCCCGCTGAGGTTCCCACTCGGCCTCGCTACCCGGCAACGCCGCGCTACCATTGGTGATCTGTACCCTGAACCCCAAACCCGTTACCCTGCTTCTATGAGTTCCATTCAGGTTCAGCTCCCAGACGGATCGGCGCGCGAGGTTCCGTCCGGCACCACCCCCCTGGCTATTGCCGAAAGCATCTCCCCGCGCCTGGCGCAGGCCGCCGTGGTCGCGCGCATCCGTCCTCTGAAAGCCGCGGCTGTGGCTTCCGGCTCGCCCGACGGCAGCGAGGCTTCCATGTATGGCGCTGAAAATACCCAGGCCGAGCGCCTCGTCGATCTCACCACGCCGCTCCAGGAAGACGTCGCTCTGCAGTTACTCACTGAAAAAGATGCGGAGGCGCTCAAGGTCCTGCGCCACTCCGCCGCCCATGTACTGGCCACCGCTGTCACCGAGTTGTTTCCCGAGACCAAGCTCGGCCATGGTCCCGCAACCGACTCCGGCTTCTTCTACGATTTCTGGCGTCCCACGCCGTTTACTCCCGACGATCTCAAGCTGATTGAGGGTCGCATGGCGGAGGTCACTGCGCGCGACGAGAAGTTTGTCCGCGAGCAAGAGTCGCGCGAGCAGGGCCTCGAACAATTCAAATCGGCAACCGACTTCATGAAAGTGCATTTCGTCGAGAAATTCACCAAACCGGGCGAGGAAATCTCGCTCTACCGCAATGGCAAGTTCGTGGACTTCTGCCGTGGCCCTCACCTTCCCTCCACCGGACGCGTGAAGGCATTTAAGGTGATGAGTCTTTCTGGAGCGTACTGGTTAGGCGACGAGAAGAACGAACAGCTACAGCGCATTTATGGCACGGCGTTTTTTTCGAAGAAGGATCTCGACGAGTATCTGGAGCGCATCGAGGACGCAAAGCGCCGCGATCATCGACGCCTCGGAAAAGAGCTCGAACTTTTCACCGTTAGCGAAGAAGTGGGCGCGGGGTTACCCCTGTGGCTGCCGAAGGGCGCGACCATCCGCCGGCTGCTGGAGGATTACATCCTGGGCCTCGAGCGCGAAGTGGGCTATGAGCACGTCTACACGCCCAGTCTGGCGAAGGTCGACCTGTATGTCCGCTCCGGTCACTGGGCCCACTATCACGAGGATATGTTTCCTCCGATGGATCTCGAGACTGAGCAGATGGTGCTCAGGCCTATGAACTGTCCGCATCACATTCTGATCTACGAGTCGAAGCTGCGAAGCTATCGCGATCTGCCGGTCCGCCTTGCTGAGCTGGGAACGATGTATCGCTACGAGCGGTCGGGCGCGCTAAGTGGGCTGAGCCGTGTGCGCTGCATGACGCTGAACGACGCACACATATTCTGTACGCCGGACCAGATTAAGGACGAGTTCTCCAATGTGATGAAGCTGGTGGAGCGCGCCTATCGCGATCTGGGCATAACTAAATACAGCTATCGCCTCTCGCTGCGCGATCCTTCCAACAAAGAGAAGTACGTCGATAACGACGAGATGTGGACGCTGGGAGAGCGCGTCCTGCGCGAAGCGCTCGATTCCCTCGGCCTCGCATATCGAGAGAGCAAGGGCGACGCGGCATTTTATGGGCCGAAACTGGATATTCAGCTCGCCGATGTGATGGGCCATGAGGAAACTTACTCGACGGTCCAGCTGGATTTCCACCTGCCGAGCCAGTTCGACCTCAAGTACACAGGGGCGGATGGCAATCCGCACCGGCCAGTGATGATCCATCGCGCCATCATCAGCACGATGGAACGCATGGTCTCCTATCTGATCGAGTTGTACGCCGGCGCCTTTCCACTATGGCTCGCGCCGGTGCAGGCCGCACTGGTGCCCATCAGCGAGCGGCACCTCGCCTACGCTCAAAAAGTACAGCAGCGGTTACAGATTGCCGGCCTGCGCGTTGAAGTCGATGCACGCAACGAGAAAATGAACGCCAAGATTCGCGATTTCACCCTGCAAAAGATTCCCTACGTCCTGGTCATGGGCGATAAGGAAGAGTCCAGCGATGCCGTCAGCGTGCGCACGCGCGGCAAGGGCGATCAGGGCTCCATGCCCCTCGATCAATTCGTCACCCAGGCCCAAAACATCGTCACCAGCAAAGCAATGGATCTTTAATAGATCGTTGGCATGTAACTGCGCTGTCCAAAAACGCGCCAGCTCTAACCCGAAAGTTCCGAACAACCATCACGGCTTGGTCTCGCGCACCCGGTTTCTTCACTCGTAAAATCGGCTCCAGATGAACGGACTTTACCCACGGACGAGAATCATTACGAGGAAATATGCGGCAACTCACAGCCTCTGAACCCATTCACGTCAGCCAACGATTCCGCCTTACCCTCGAGTCGGCCATCCTCGACCTCGAAGCCGGAGCCGCACACGATGAGCAACTGCTGCCCTTGCTCCAGGAACCGGATCACCGTCGCCGTCAGCAGCTCCTCGTCGCCACCCAACTGGATCGCGCATTCCGCCTCCGTGAGTTGCTCGCAAGCACCACGCTTTATCCGGATTGAGACTCGCCGCAACCCGCTCGCGGCTAACCGCCCTCCCCGACAGCTTCATCGCTGACAGTCTCACTCGCTAACAGCTCCATTGCTGACAGCTTTATGGCTAACAGCTTTATAACTCCCGCCCCTCTACGCCTGCGGGTGCTTATCGCCTGGCTTATTCTCCGGTCGCTGTTCCTGCTTTGGTGGCGGAGCCGGTCGTGACTCCTGCTTCGGCGGAGCAGCGGGTCGCGATTCCGGCTGGGGCCGCGACTCCGGCTGTGGTCCTGACTCCGGCTTCGGTCGAGCTACAGACTGCGGAGCCGGCCGGGCTTCCGGCTGAGGCCGAGACTCTGGCCGCGATGGTTGCTGCGTTGGTGCAGGCCGCGATGGCTGTTCTGTCCGCGATGGTTGTTGCGTTGGCGCAGGCCGCGATTCCGGCTGTGGCTGATTCCGCGGCGGCGTCGACGGACGTGCCTCCGGCCTCGTCTCTGGTTGTGGCCGGGCCGCAGGGCGAGACTCAGGCACCGGCCTGCTTTCTGGCGCAGGCTTCGTTGCGGGCGCAAGCCTCGTTTCCGGTGCCGGCCGACTCGGCTGCGGACGGGTTCCGACGCCCGGTGCGGGTCTCATGCCAGGGGCTGACGCGGGCTTACCCGCTTCCGGCCGTGCCGCCGATGCGGGCGCCGGATGAAAGTCCTCAGGCCGTGCCGCTGGCGCTGAACGCCCATCGCTTGCCGGCCGGCTTTCCGCCACCGTTTGCGGATGCCCATGGTTCGCGCTGGCAAACTGCGCCCGGTTCTGCATCGCCGTTTGCGCAATCGTCCGCTGCACCGGCAGAGGTGCGACGTGCCGTTCATTCCGAGCCGCTGTCTGCGCAGGCGTCGGCCGATAATTCAGTCCCCCGCTGCCGCCGTTATAGCTCACACGCGTGCTGTTGTTGATGTTCGTGACGCGGTAGTTGTAAACGTTGCGAATGACCGTCACGTTCACGTGGCTCACAGCAGTGTTGTAGTAAAAAGCGTTGTTGCGCCAGTAACCGCCCTCGTAGCCGTTGCCGTCGTATCCGAAGCCGTAATTCACTCCGCCGTAAAAGCCGATATGCGGACCCCAGTAGCCGTGATTCCAGCGGTAGCGCCCGCCATCGTATCCCCAGTAGCCGGGCGTCCAAAGCTCGCCGACATACGGCGCCATCACCCATTCTCCTGGGACCCAGTAGTAGCCTGCCGACGCATACGACCAGTAGCCTGGAGCCCAGATGTAGCCGTCGCCCGGACACTCCGGCTGATCGTAGTCGGGCAACGCCGGCGGAGGATCGGACGCAACATCGTATGCAGTATCCGAATAATCGGCCGACGGTTCGCCGCCGTATTGATCGCCGCCATATTGCCCATTGGAGGGAGCCGCCCCGCTGCCTTGATCCGAGGGCGGAGGCGGCGGATTATCGGAACTTGTATTGCTGGCGTTCGCCAAATTGGCAGCCGCCGGGTCATCGCCGCTTACAGGCTGGTTCTGATTGCTGTGGCAGCCCGCAAGGGCGAACGCCAGAAGCACTGTGGGAATAACGAGCTTGCCGATCCTGTCCATGGCTGATTTGGATGCCGGTTTAGCTGGATGGGAATGCTGTTGCGCCAGATTCGGGAACCGGCGACCCGACCGCCCTGTCCGGCTCGATGAAAATCCGCATCGAGGGCGGCGAGCAACCATTACGATTTCGAAGACTCCCTCGACGCCGCGGCCCATTAAGCGGCACCGAGGCTCTCCCTATAACTCAATCGGCTTTGGGCGACTTTCCCCCGCATCTGCCGTCCGCCCTACGAAGTCCTCAACCGCCGTCACAGATTCAGCGTCCCGCAGTGCCTCGCCTGCCAGCAGGATCGAAGGCGCTGGCCCCGCCACGACGCGATCCAGCTGGCCCAGCGTAGTCCTCAGGATCTGCTCATCCGGTTGTGCCGCTCGCGAGACGATGGCGCACGGCAGATCCGAAGACAGGCCCTCGTTGCGAAGCTCAGTCGCGACGGCACGGAGGTCTCGTCCTGGCATGTAGATCACGCGGGTCGCACCAGACGGCGAGACAGGGCGAATCCCCAAATCGTGTTCGGAGCCCTGCGCGTGCCGTCCTGCCGAGAAGCTGATAATCGATGCCAAGCGCCGGTCGGTGAGGGGCCGGCGCAGCGCCGCGGCCGCAGCGAACGCCGCCGTAATTCCAGGGATGACCTCGAAGGCAATACCCGCCGTATTGAGCGCCTCCATCTCCTCACCGGCGCGGCCGAAAATCAACGGGTCGCCGGATTTCAGACGAACGACGCACAAGCCGCGGCGAGCGTAGTCCACCATCATCCCGTTGATCTGTTCCTGCGAGATGTTCTTGCGCCCGCACCGTTTGCCGACGTTGATGATGAGAGAGCGCTCCGCGTGAGCCAGCACCCCACCCGGCACCAGATCGTCATGGAGCACGACATCGGCGGTCGCGAGAAGCCGCGCGGCTTTGAGCGTCAGCAACTCGGGGTCACCCGGGCCCGCACCGACAAGGTACACACTTCCTGGCTTCGACGCCGTCACGCGACTACCTCGTCTTTCTGCATCTCACGGATCTGCTCCTCGGCAAACCGCCGCGTCGGGCATGACGATGAGCCGCAAAGCCGTCTCTGCGCAAGCTCGTGCAGCAGCAAGTTGCGTGCTTCACCGGCAGGCGCGTTAGCGCGAACTTCGCGCCGCAAAGCCCCAAGCTGCCCAAGCCACGGGCCGAGATCGCGAGGCAGCTGCGCATCGATTTCGCGCCGCAGCCGCTGCGCCAAAGCCGGACTTTCGCCCGCCGTAGAGATGGCGATTTGCAAATCGCCCCGCGCGACCACCGACCCAAAATAGAAATCGCAGTTCGGCGGATCGTCGACGGCATTGCACAGAACGTTGCGCCGGAGCGCCTCCTCATAAACCGAGTGGTTCACCTCCGGCGCATTCGTAGCGGCGATCACTACGAAGACGCCCTCGAGATCCGAAGCCGCAAAGATCCGCCGATGCCAGGCGAGCGATCCCGCCTCCGCAAGCTCCCGAATCTGCGCGACCGCTTCCGGAGCGACGACGGTGACGGCAGCCCCGGCCGCGCGCAGGCTCTCGACTTTGCCCAGAGCAACGGTGCCCGCGCCCACCACCAGGCACGGACGCCGATCGAGACGAAGAAAAATCGGAAGCAGACTCATTCAGTCCTCCTCATCCCGCCAGCTCCGCCGGAACGCGGCCGCTTGGCAGGTCGCGTTCAACCGGTTTGATTTCCTCGCCAGCCAGCGCCGCGCGCAGATCGGCGTCCGTGTTGCGCGCAAAATAAGCACGCAGGTTTTCGCCGGCATCGCGCTCCACAAGATACTTACGCAGCAGCCGCTCTACCGCTTCCGGCACCAAATGCGCCGGCGTGCGATAGCCCACAGGCCGAGCCGTCGCCGCATGTTTGCCGACCGATCCGCCCACACAAAAGTAGTAAGCGTCCGTCATCCGGCCTTCATGTTTCACCTTCTTGCCCTCGAGGCCAATATCGGCGATCCAGTGCTGGCCGCAACTGTTCGGGCAGCCGGTCACGTGCAGGCGCAGTTGCTGATCGAACTCCGGCAATCGCTCCTCGAGCTCATCAACCAGCCAGCGCGTGAATCCCTTGGTCTCCGTGATCGCCAGCTTGCAGAATTCCGTGCCGGTGCAGGCGATAGCGCCGCGCCAGAACGGCGAGCCCTCCACGCGAAGCCCAATCTGCTCCAGTTCGCGCGCCAATTCGCCGGCCCGGCTGTTCGGGATATTCAGGAACAGAAGATTCTGCATGACCGTCAGGCGAAGATCGCCGCTTCCAAAGCGCTCAGCCAGTTCGGCTGCGGCGGCAAACTGATCGCCAGTGAGGCGTCCGCGCAGAACGCTGGCGCCAACATAGCTCAGTCCCTCCTGCTTCTGCGGATGAATGCCAGTATGATCCCGGAGAACATCGTCGGGAACGCTTTCCTCGACCGCCGGAGCCAATTTGTAACCGATACGGTTCTCAATCTCATCGAGAAAGCGATCGCCGGTCCATCCCTCCTTCATAAAGAGGTATTTCAGGCGGGCGCGATCCCGGCTCTCGCGCAGTCCCTGCTGGTCCCGGAAGATTTCCGTAATCGCGCGAACAACCGCCGCAGCCTGCTCGGGTGGTACAAAAGCATTCAGCCGAACCGCCAGATGCGGCTCGTTGGAAAGGCCGCCGCCGACCCGGACCGAGTAGCCAACCTCGGAGCCTCGACGAACCGCCGTGAGACCAATGTCGTTGATCTCGGGATACGAGCACCACACCGCGCACCCTGTGAGGGAGATCTTGAACTTCCGCGGCAGATTAAAAAATTCGTTGTTGCCCTGGACCATACGCGAGACCTCCAGAGCGAGCGGCGACGCATCGACGATCTCGTCGTGGGCAATCCCCGCCAGCGGGCATCCGGTCACGTTGCGTACCACGTCGCCGCAGGCACCCTTCGGCGAGAGTCCAACCGCGTCGAGCGACTCCATAATTTCTGGCAGCGACTCGATTGTGAGCCAGTGGTATTGAATATTCTGGCGGACCGTGATGTCAGCGAGATTCCGTCCGTGTCTTCGCGCAATCTCAGCCAGCACGCAAGCCTGGTCCGCGCGCAGAATCCCGTTTGGCACGCCCACTCGCATCATGAAGTAGTCGGTCGCCTTGCCCTCGCCGCCCTTGCCGCCCGTCACGCCAACTCCGTCACCCTGCGTGTAAATTCCCCACCATCGAAAATAGAGGCTCCAGTCCTCGGGGATCGAGGACCGCCCGCTGCGGGCGAAGGCGCGAATCTCTCCAATCGCATCCCACGGATTCTTTTCCCGCTTCAGCCGTTCGGCTTTTTGGGCTCGGGTCTCTTTGGGTGTGACCGCTTCCGCCATGATGTCTCCGTTTGAGTTGAGAGCAACAAAAATCCCGCGTCAGCAAATGCTGAGAGCGCGGGAGCAAGTGGGTAGGCTTAGCTTAGCGGCTCATCCAACTCCGGCGCAGCGTGCAACAACATGCACAACAAGCCCACGGAATGTGGCAAAGGCCCATGCTCCTCATGCTAGGTCAGAGGCGACAGCCCGGTCAAGCTGGCCGACTCACCGATTATTACGGTTTGAGCTTCGCCTTGGGCTCGCCTCCCTCAAACAGCCCGCCCCGTTTTGTTGAGTTCCTTATAGAAGCCCAGGTCCTGGTCGCGCAGCATCTTCGTGATGTACGCAATCTGCCCATAGTGCAGGCCGAAGTGCTCAATCACCTGGTAAACCGCTTCCAGACCGTACACGTGGTAGCCCTGAATCTCGTAGCGCGCGATCAGATCGGCCTCGCTCAGGCGATTGATGACCTGAACGCCTTCGTGAATCGTCCAATGAAGTTTTCCGAGCAGTTCCTTGCCGGTCATTGACCCCTGCGCGCTGAATTCCGCGGGACGATCGCGTTTGTCCTCGCCCTTGCTGAACGAGTCAACCAGCCACTGGCGCACGTTGCCGTTCAGATGAAGGATGAGGTTGCCGATCGAATTGCAGGACGGGTTAGGACGCCACCAGATCTGTTCGTCGGTGACCGACTCGACACAGCTACGCAGGCGCGGCCAGTATTGGTCAAGCAACTTGTCGCGGGAGAAGCGGAGGAACAGATTAGTCGGGTTAGGTTCGAACTGTGCGCACATGGCAAGCCTCCCCCGTGACCATGCGGGGATCCCCGCCCGCGTGTCAAGCCGCTTCAGCCAACCTCAATCTGTGCTCTATCCACATCCAGTTCAGTTTTCGCCAGCCGTGCAATCGGCTCGCGGCTTTCCTGCCAAACACCCCACACGGATTCGCACCACGCATCGATCATGGCATCCCTGGGGGGGCCCGGAGCCGCTCGAACCACATCCGCGACCCCCATCGCCGCCTGCTTCGCCGGGAGCGGCAGCCGAGGCCATTGCTTCCGCTGTCTGGCCATCTTCATGTGCGCCCTCTGCACCTGCTTTCCGCTGAATCCTCTTTCAAGATGCAGATACAGACCGATCAGCGCGAAGGCCACCGCGATGGGCTTCGTCGTCTCATCCGCATGCTGCGCCGTGTACGCATCGACACTGTTCTGGTGGATAAATGCGGGATCGGTGTGCGCCAGCGTGTAGAACGATAACTCGTGAAACAGCTCCGGATCGGATGCGCACTCCAAAGACATCTCCGGCGGCGCCCCTGTTGCTGCTGGCTTATTCGAGCTTGCGCCCGCCGATCTCATACGCTTCCTTGATCTCCTCGATCCGGTGCTCGGTGACCAGGGTCAGACACTGGTTCACCACCAGCGGCTGAATCGAGCCTCCCTGATACTGTTGTCCTGCCGCTCGGCACTGCAGATCGCGATATTTAACCCATGCGGCCTGAGCGGACTTAAGGTCGTCGATGGCGTTGTTCGCATACCCCGCCTCATCTTTGGCCGAGCGCTTCAGAGCGTCATCCAGTTCGTGCTCCAGAACCACCAGCGCCGCACGGTACAGGTGATTGAGATTCATATCCTCCTTCTTGAACTCTTCGGCATAGCAGATGTTGAAATCCGCCATCGTGGTAATGGCGGCGCATGGGTCCGGCTTTTGTACTGCCCCCCGTTCGGGGCTTTGCCCTGCCTTTTGTCCTGTGTCCGATAAGGAACCCTGTCCTGCACCGGGCGCCGAACTTTGTCCCTGGACAACCAGCGCCGAAAAACACAGAAGCAGCATCGTAACGGTCAACCGATTTGCAATGGGCAAGCGGTTCATCCACCCAGTTGTAGCATTATTTCGTCCGAGTGAGCCCGCACGGGAACAGCCTCTCGGGCCAGGGACCACTCAGGAACTGCTGGTGTGGTCAAGGATAATCTTCCATCCCGATGGTTCCTTTTCGAATACAAGCGAGAAGATTCCCGACGCATCGCCGCCACCAGCCTGGCTGCGGGTGAGATGGAAGTGACCGGTGACCACCGCGTGATCCTGCCCCAGCATGCGAACCTCAAGGCCGCTGAATTCCAGCTGGCCCATGGCCTCGCGCGTCGCATAGCTTCGCTGATAGCGCGCGAGGATCATCTCATAGCCATGCTCGACCGATTTGCCGATGAAGGTTGTCTGAGGCGAATCGTCGTAACCACGCATAAACGTGACAACGTCACCCCGATTCCAGGCGCTCACCTGATTGGCCAGAACTTGACGGATGGCATCCTCGCCCGACTGCGCCCGGAGCGCGGGCGCCGTGAAAAGCGCAACGACCAATAACCCAGGCAGAAGGGGACAAATGCGTTTGCGTTTCATGGCAAGCCTCGATTCGGGCAGGAAATTGTTGTTGGTGCAACGCGGTTCGTTAGACTGGCCCTGACCCATGAAGACTTTTTATCCCAAATTTCTCAAGTCGGCGACCGATGCAAAGCATTTCCCTGCCCCCGGACCTCCCGAAATCGCCTTCCTGGGACGATCCAATGTCGGGAAATCCAGTTTGATTAACGCGCTCCTCGGCCGAAAGCAGGCGCACGTATCGTCGACCCCCGGTCGGACCCGCGCCATCAACTTCTTTGAGCTCCGCGACGCCCCAGAGCGACAGCAAGCCCAGCTCATCTTTGCGGACCTTCCCGGCTATGGCTACGCGAAAATTTCGAAGTCGATTTCGGCGGAGTGGCCGACCTTCATCGAGCCGTATTTGCGCGAGCGAACCACCCTGGTCCTCTGCGTCTGCCTGGTGGACAGCACGATTCCTCCGAAGGCCAGCGATGCGCAGCTGTTCGAATTTCTAACCAGCACAGGACGTGATTTTCTCGTGGCGGGTACCAAGGCGGACCGGCTTTCCGGCAACGGGCGCACACAAGCCCTCAGAAAGCTGCGCGAGGCGTTTGGAGCGGACAAAGTACTGCTGTGTTCGTCGAAGACAGGCGCAGGAATGAAGGAGCTGTGGCAGGCGATTCGGGAGGCTGCCTCTACTCGCCCCTGACGCGCACTTCCCCGCGCTTTTCCTATTGAGCCCGCAGGCGATCCAGAAGCTGATTCGGATGAACCGGCTTGAGCAGAATTTCGAAATCGTGGCCGCGGACTCGCGCATCGCGCAACAGGTCCGCCGTTGCCGCCTGCCCGGACAGCAGCAGCACCCGGCACCCAGGAACCATGGCGCTAATCTGAATCGCCGCCTCGATGCCGCTCATGCCCGGCATCACCACGTCCGCAAGGAAGACCTGAGGACGAAAGTGGCGCGCCGCTTCCACAGCTTTTTGGCCGCTATAGACCGTAGCGGCCTCGAACCCGCTTTGGTTGAGGATCATCCCAAGTGTATCGGCGATGATGCGTTCGTCATCGGCGACGAGCACCCGGAGCCTGACTCCGTCGTCAATCGAACGAGGATCCATGGAACCTTGAGCAGAAAACGGCAAGCGGCAAGCCTGGGGGTATTGGTTCCGTGAGTATATAGCCCGCCGCTTGCGCTTGATAAAGATATTTCTTTTGGCGATGTGACTGTGGCGTGATTTTGGCCGTTTGACTTCCTTCGCGCCTGCTGGCAGGCCTACACCTGGCTCAACAGTCGTCAAGTTCACGGAAAGGGGCCGGCTGGTCCTCTTTGACTTGCAGAGAGCCAGGATTTATAACGGGAAGTCCGGATCGGCTCGCTCGGTCCGTTAGGCGCGAGGGCGCTGCGGGAATCGTCCCGCACGCGTGTTGGCGTTGCCATTTTCAGGACGACGGGATGCTCGGGAAGGCGGTGAAAATCCGCCACTGCCCCGCAACTGTAAGCGCATGTTCCTGCGTCCGTTATTCAGGCGCGGGAAGAGCTGGACCAGAGTGCCACTGCAGCCCCAGGGCTTCGGGAAGGCGGTTCGGCTTTGTTCTTCGGGCTTTTGACCGAACAACCGTGCGCAAGTCAGGAGACCGGTCCCGTTTGCCGGGCTTGTTGTTTCTAGAGGCCCAATCACCGCGTTCCGAGGGGAACGGAGGATCCTATGACGCTCTTGCCGCGGCCAACCGGCCGCCCCCTGACTGCTTTTCAACTTCCCCGCCAACTTCATTGCGCCGCGCTCTTTCTGCTCCTCGCTTCCACCACCGCTCTGCACGCGGTCAGCGTGCATGGCACGGTGACCGATCCGCTGGGCTATCCCATCGCCAATGCCACGGTGGCCCTGATCCAGAACGGCGAGGTGCTCATCAGCTGGCGCTCCGGTCCCGATGGCGGCTACACCCTGGTCAGCTCGGAGTCGGGACGCTTTTACGTCCTTGCCTCCGGCGTTTCCTTTCGGCAACTGGCCTCCCAAAGCTTTTATGCCGGCAAGTTCGACGCCGTTGAACAGAACGTGGTCCTCGAGCCGGAATGGGTGCGCGAATCGATCGTGGTCACCGCCACCGGCACCCCGCAACCCGAGGCGCAGGTAAGCGGCTCAGTGACCGAATTGAACGCGACAGACTTCGCCAACCGCGCGGACCTTGTCGACCCTCTTCGCCAGGTCCCCGGCCTGAACGTGGTTCAGACCGGGCAAATCGGCGGAGAAACCTCGTTATTCATTCGCGGAGGCAGCTCCACCGCCAATCGCGTCGTTATGGATGGCGTGCCCATGGAGGACATCGGCGGCCGCTTCGACTTCAGCAACGTCGCAACGAGTGGCGTCCAGGATGTGGAGGTCTATCGCGGACCCAACACCGTGCTCTACGGATCGGACGCGGCTGCCGGCGTTGTGGCCCTGACCACTCCACAAGGAAGCACGCAGTTCCCCTCCCTCCTGTACGAAGGCGATGCGGGAAGCTTTGGGACGTATCGGAACCAGGCCCAGCTGGCGGGGATGAAGCGGAAGCTGGATTACTACGGCGGCTTCTCCAGCCTGAACACGCACAACGCGATGCCTAACGACGGCTATCACGATGACACCGGCGTGGCTAACCTCGGTTGGAGCTGGTCCGCAAAAACCGAGATTCGCATAACCGCGCGCAACAGTGACTCGGCAACAGGAATCCCCTCGGCGAACGGCGGTTACTCCTTCAACGGCCTTGCCAACGACGGCAAGCAGCTCGACCAGGACAGCTACGGAACCGGGACAATAAACCACATGTTCCGGGATAACTGGAATGCCACAGTGCGTTATGGCCTGATCCGAAAGCGCGAGGAATCCGAGCAGTGGTTTCCGGCCGGAAACCCGATTGCCGGTAATTATTACGGCAACGACGTGACTGTCCTCGGCGCCAACGGCTACTCAACCAGCGGGCAGGCGCTGATGAATTATGGCCCCAGCTTCGGCGCAATTTATCCCTACTCGCTGGCCCTGGCTTCGAATCGCGACAACCTCTACGCGCAGACGAGCTATCAGCACGGCCCGCATCTCGGCGTCATTGCCGGCTTTCGCTATGAGAACGAGCGCGGCCTCGAAGGTGAGCCCGTCTACGCCTACCGGGAAGGCCTCGAGCGAACAAACTACGACTATCAGGCGCAACTGGGAGGCGAGTTCAAAAGCCGCTTCTTTTACACGGCAGCAGGCGGCGTGGAAAAGAACCAGCTGTTCGGGACCGTCGGCACGCCGCGCGGGGGCGCATCGTGGTACCTGGTGCGGCCGGGCAAGGGCGCATTCCACGGCACCAGGCTAAACGTCAACTTCGCCCGCGGCTATCAGGAGCCGACCCTCGATCAGCAGTTCGGCTCCCTCTACTCTTTTCTGCAGGCCAACGGCGGCCAGGCCACAATCGCGCAATATGGAATTGCCCCCATCGGCGCCGAGTTATCGCGTACTTACACTGGCGGCATCGAGCAGAGCCTCTTCAATGAAAGAGTCGTCGCGCGAGTTACGTATTTTCACAATGAATTCGGTAATCAGATTGAACCGGTGCCCGCCTCCGTGGTCCCGCAGCTCCTGCCGAATCTGTCAGCCGCACAGCAACAGCAACTCGAGGCGTTCCTCAACAATAATTACGCCTACGAGCTCGACCTGAACTCGATGTCGTACCGTGCGCAGGGCGTCGAGTCCGAGCTGGAATACGGGCTGGGGAAGAACATCTTCGTGCGCGGCGGCTACACCTATCTGGATTCCATCGTGCAGCATTCATTTTCTTCCGACGGTATCGGAGAGTGCAGCGCCACCGGCACTCCCGGTCCCTGCACGAATCCGAACTATCCCGGAATCCCCATCGGCAACTACGCGCCGCTCGTCGGCGCACGCCCCTTCCGTCAGCCGCCCCATATCGGATTCACCAGCGTGATCTACACAGGCAAACGTTGGTCCGGCGTCGTCGACGGCGTCTATGCCAGCCGCAGTGACGACTCGACATTCCTGGGAGGCGACGACGTGAACGGAAATAACACCCTCCTCCTTCCCAATCGCAATCTGGATTATTCCTATACGAAGATCGACCTCGGCGCGACCTATCAGCTCAAGCCGTGGATGGGCGTCTACACCCAGCTCGACAATTTAACCAGCAACCAGCACATCGGGCCGATCGGATATCCCTCGCTGCCGTTCAATTTCCGCACCGGCGCGCGATTTACCCTCAGCCTCGGGAAGAAGCAGTAGCGGCTCTTCCCGGCCCGCAGGTCTCCGCTTGGTTGGGAAAGGACCATCATGGCCATGGGGGAGCCGGACCTGATGCTCCCGCATGGTCTCAGAACTCCTGATCGATGGTCGCGCCGTACCGGAAGTTCAACTTTTCCCGCTCCTCACGGATGAACTTCTCCCCTCCGCCTAATTCGCGAAAGATCTCCGACGCAATGCCGTAGAGCCTTTCGAGGCGGCCGGACTGTCCTGGCGCCGAAGCGGAGGGATCATTTGTGGAAGGCAGGCGATCCATGCTGTCCTCAAGGTGCCAAAAGATGGCCGCCAAAGCGGCCATCTTCGGGGGTTTCTATGTTATTGCCGCCGCGCCGCCGGGCGAACCGCTTCCTGAGCGTGCACTGCACCGTTAGGCGGAACGGCCGGCGGTTCCGGAGTCGCCGTCTTTGGGACAATGCCCAACTTTTGCCGTAGTTCGGTATCGATCTTGGCGAACGTAGCCGGATTGTCTTTCAGAAACTGCCGGACATTTTCGCGGCCCTGGCCGATCCGCTCTCCAGCATAGCTGAACCACGCCCCGCTCTTTTCGACAATGTCATGAGTGACCGCAAGGTCGAGGACATCGCCTTCCCGAGAAATGCCCTCGCCGTAGAGAATGTCGAACTCAGCCTCGCGGAAGGGCGCGGCGACCTTGTTCTTCACGATTTTGACGCGTGTGTGGGAGCCCACTACGGTGTCCCCATCCTTAACCGCCGCGGTGCGTCGGATGTCGATTCGCACCGAGGAGTAGAACTTGAGCGCCCGCCCGCCTGTCGTGGTTTCCGGATTCCCGAACATCACCCCGATCTTCTCGCGGATCTGGTTAATGAAGATCAGGCATGTGCGCGATTTGGAAACGGTTCCGGTGAGTTTGCGCAGCGCCTGCGACATCAGCCTCGCCTGCAAACCCATGTGAGAATCGCCCATCTCGCCGTCCAGTTCAGCCTTGGGCACAAGCGCTGCAACCGAGTCGACCACCAGCACGTCAATGGCCCCCGAGCGCACCAGGGCTTCCGTAATCTCCAGCGCCTGCTCGCCATAATCGGGCTGCGAGATCAGGAGGTTGTCGATATCCACGCCCAGCTTCTTCGCGTACTGCGGGTCGAGCGCGTGCTCGGCATCCACAAACGCCGCCAGCCCGCCTGCCTTCTGCGCTTCTGCGATGATCTGCAGCGTAATGGTGGTCTTCCCCGAAGACTCAGGTCCGAAAATCTCGACCACCCGTCCACGCGGCACGCCGCCCACTCCAAGCGCAGCGTCGAAGGAGATGGAGCCGGTGGAGATGACGGCGATAGGGACGATCGCCTCTTTGCTGCCGAGGCGCATGATGGATCCCTTGCCAAACTGCTTTTCAATCTGCGCTAGCGCCAGGTCTACGGCGCGCTGACGATCATCTGCCACGTGAATGCTCCATTCCGGGCGCGGTAGGCGCCTTGGTTCTCAAAAAAGCTCCGAATTTGCCCCGAGTCTACCATCCGGATCAGGCCAAATTTCTCCTCGGACCGGCGGAAATTCCCCGCTGGTAATCACCGGGTATTTCGAGCAGTCTACAAGGTTTTGACGGTACGGGTTTTCCTCACCGGCGCACCCCCCGGCAGGCCCCGCTCACACTACTTTAGAGCGGTTTGCGATAGAGCACGCTGCGCGCAACCACCTGATAGCCCGTCGCTGCATGCGCCCGTTGCGACAACTCATTCTCGATCAGCGCGTCCGACGCCATCTCCACGCATCCCTGCTCCCGCGCCCACTCCTCGGCGACGGCCAGCAACTGGCGGCCAATACCCTGACGCCTGCGGCTCTCCTCCACATACCAGCCCTCCACATAGCCAACCGCGTGCGAGGCATCGCAGCAGTCGGCGTGTGAGCGGAGGTCGGCCTCAAGGAAGCCCACCAGGTGGCCATCCCCGGTTTCCGCGACGAAATGGACCAACGGCATCAGGGGGGTAACGCGCTTTTCGAGAAGGGCGGCAAGTTCGCTGGCGTGCTCCTCACGAGACGACTCAGGCCACAGAGCGAAGCACAGCCCCGCGAGGCTTTCGACGTCCGAGAGCAGCGCAGACCGGATGAGCACGTTCAGCATGGCTAGTGTGCGCTCTGCAGCACCGCGGAGCCGGCCTCGGACCCCCGACCCTGTGACCCGGCATGCGCCACCATTTCAAGAATCGTCCGCACCACCAGCTCCGGCTCATCCAGATGCACCCAGTGCTGGCTCTCCCGCGCCACGATCTGGCGGCTCAGCGAACCATATTTTTGCATATCCGCAATGGGGCTGGAACTGCCAGGCGTCACTACCACCACCGGCACATCGCGGATCGGTTCCGCATCGTGCATCTCCTCGACCGCCGCCGGAACTGCCCTGATGTGCGCGATCAGACCCCGATAAAACCGCGGCGCCGACCAGTGGGCGGCAATCGAGGGGCGGACGTGCGCCGGCATCTTGCCGATCTCCGTGTCCAGGCGGCCCGCCAGATATTTCCCTTGTGAGCCGGTGAGCCGCAAAAGGAAGCCGGAAAACTTCGCTGAACGGCAAAGATGCGATCTGGCTGCCAGACGCGCCATACCGAAGCGCGCCAGATTCACACCATGCCCAGTCAGCCGCTGCGCCCGTTCCACCGTCCCCCGCCGTGCAGCATTCACGGGCGGCCATTCATCCGTGCGCATCGGATCGAGCAGCACCACCCCGGCGGTATCGCCCGGATACTCAAGCGCGAAGCGTTGCATGATGAGCCCGCCGAAGGAATGGCCCACAAGAATCCATGGCGGCTGCACTCCCGCGGCGCCAAGCAGCGTGTGTAACTCGGCTGCAATTTCTGTGGGGGTGCGCTCGGAGACCGGCGCGCTGCTCCAGCCGAGGCCGCACCGATCGTAGGAGATAGTGTGCACGTGCTCCGCTACCGCTTCCTGAACGTCAATCCAGTTGAGGCTGGTAGCTGCAAACCCGGATTCAAAGACGACTGACGGTCCGCCGCAGCCCTTTTCGACCACATAAAGCCGCCGACTCTCGCCGATATCGACGAGACGGCCGGGCGCAAGCAATCGTCTCCGATCCAGCAGGCCGCCGATCCACTGATAGGCAAAACCGCTGACCAGAAGCAACGCGATAAGGGCCGAAGCGATTCCGAGTACGGCGATCATGGACCGGAGTTGCCCCCTGTGGGTTGGGAAACTGCTGTAATGCTGAAATCTTTGCGCTGCAAGTGAGCGTGCGCCGATCCGCGCTCGAGGATCATCAGCGACGAACCCGGCTTGCCGTTCACCTTCGCCTCGACTTGGCGGGGCTCCCAAACGCCACCCATCTGCTCAAGATCGTAAAACACAAATTGCTTCGTCGGGCCGCCCCCCTTTGGAGCAGCCTCCACATACACCGGAGCTCCCGTCTTCTGGTCGATCCACGTCGTCACCGAAGCGTAGACCGTCGTCTGCCCCGGGCCCGGCTCGCTCCTCAGCACGAAACACTCCCGCGCACCGTACTTCTGCGGCGGCAGCACCGTCTGCCTCGCCCAGAAAAACTGGCCATCCGCGAAATCTTCCGGATAGAAAAGCGTCCCCGCAACCCCGTCGCCCCAACGCTCCGCCGGCAACCGCACCGGCGCCTTCTCGCCTTTGTGCAATGCCTCAATCGCTGTGTGTCCTGCCCCATCCTGCGTCAGCAAATAACGCACGCTGCCATTGCCCGGACTGCTGATCGTCACCAGGGTTCTCAAACCGTCGGGAAACGAATGCGATGCGAGCCCAAGAGTGTTGTTCGTGCGCGTCCCATTCGCAGCGATCGCTACCAGCCGCCCCGACGCTCGCACATCCGACTTTTCAACCCGAGCCCGCGCCGCCGCCACTATCGCCTTCAGCGATCCCGCCGGCTCCGCACCCGATTTCGCATCCGCCTTCGCCCCGCTCTGCGCACCGCACACCAAAGAGACAGCACCCGCCAGCAACACCGCGGCACACGCCTTCAGTTGCATATGCGACCATCCCGCATCTTCACGTGCCGGTGCGCCGACGCCGCGATGCTCTCGTCGTGTGTCACCATGATCAGCGTCATCCCATGGCGAGCCTGAACTTCCGCCAGCAACTCCAGAATCTTCGCCGAGTTCACGCTGTCCAGATTCCCCGTCGGCTCGTCGGCCAGCAGCACCTGCGGATTGTTCACCAGACTACGCGCGATCGCCACTCGCTGCCGCTCTCCCGCTGAGAGCTGCGTCGGATATTGCCGCAGACGCTGCTCAAGGCCCAGCTCTACCAGTATCGCCCGCGCCCTCTCTTCCCGCCCATGCCGATTCCCTCCCGTGCCCAGCATCGGGACCTGCACGTTCTCAAGCGCATTGAGAGAAGGCAGCAGATGAAACGACTGAAAGATGAAACCCGCCCATCGCGCCCGATACGTATCGAGATCGATGGATCCCGCCCCTTTCGATTCCGTCCCGTTCTGGGGTTTCCCAACTGCCTGCCCCCGAAACAGCACCGTCCCTTCCGTCGCCACATCCAGCCCGCCCAGCAGATGCAGCAGCGTCGACTTGCCGCTTCCGCTCGGTCCCGTAATCGCCAGGAAGTCCCCTTCCGCAATGCCCAGGTTCACTCCGCGCAGCGCCTCGATGCGTCCGTTCTCATAGCTCTTCTTCAGGTCCCGCACTTCAAGCACCCATTCTGAAGTCGACGGCCCGGCGACCACGCCAACATCACTCATGCCGCAGCGCCTCCACCGGAGAAAGCTGTGCGCCGCGCCACGCCGGCACCGAGCCTGCCGCGACACCCACAATCGTCGCCATCACCAACCCGTCCAGCAAGGTCCTCATCGGCAGCGCTGTCGAAACAATGCTGGCCGACTGCGGCAGCGACGCCAGCACGTGCAGCGCTCCCCATCCCAGGGCCACGCCGATCAAGCCGCCGGCCGCACCCAAAGCGGCGGCCTCCAGCAGAATCAGACCCATCACGCGCCACCGCGACCACCCCATCGCGCGCAGTACGCCAATCTCCTTGGTACGCTCGAACACCGACATCGCCATGGTGTTCGCGATGCCAAGAGCCGCAACCAGCAGCGCGATCAACGAAGTTCCCCAAGCCGCGGCGTGCGCCAGCACCACCAGCTGATTGTTGCTCGCCCGCTCCGCCGCCGGAACCGCGCGCAGCCCAGGCAAATCATGTTCGACCGCATCCTCCGCCTCTTGTTTCCACTGAGCCGCCGATACTCCGGCAGGCACTGGCTTCAGTTGCACATGGAACGCGGTCACCTTCCCCGTCATGCCGGACAGCGACTGCATCTCGTCGAGCGGCATGATGATCGCGCCCGCCTCGAGCGCCGATCCACTCCGGTAAATCCCGACCACCGTGAACGAGCCACCCTGCAGGTCGATGGTGTCGCCAACCTTCTTGTTCAGGCTTCCTGCCAGCAGTTCCCCAAGCATTACCTCCTGCTGCCCATCGCGAAAACGGCGCCCCTGAAGAATGTCGAGAGCCGAAAACTCGAACGTGTTCGCCTGCCAGCCATAGACCAGCGTATTCACCTCCGGCGTCACGGCCATCATGTTGATCACCATCGGCGTCGCCGTCTGAATCTGCGGAATCCCCCGCAGCAC
>Ga0182018_10001467_pt1 | contig 26698 bp, 27 predicted proteins | sample 812P2MmetaG_FD_120490 | JGI IMG/M metagenome (GOLD analysis project Ga0182018, IMG submission 120490) | Permafrost microbial communities from Stordalen Mire, Sweden - 812P2M metaG | ecosystem: Environmental > Terrestrial > Soil > Wetlands > Permafrost | place: Sweden: Stordalen | collected...
AGGCTCTTGGTGTCGAGAATATCCGTCACGCGCGAATCGTAATGGCCAGTGACCAGCACGATGCGCTTCGCAGCCTCTGGATCCGTTCCCTTCATCACCGCATACACATTGGTTATTTTGGTGGGCTGGGGAACGCGGTCGGCAGGGGCCTGTGTGAAGGCGTCCGTTTTTACTTCGAGACAGCCGCCACAGTCTTTCGAATCGCGCTCGAATTGCGACTTGATCCATGCACGCGCGGCCCCGATGCCGTGCCCGGCGGCGATCGACGCCGGATCCTGCGCCGAGAGGGTGGACCGCGTGCCGAAGCTGACGAGCTTTTCGATGTCGGCCTGAATGCGGGCGGGCGAGATCTCCTTCAGCGCGCCGGCGATCCTAGGGTCCACCGCCTGGACCGTATCCTGGCCGAATCCTGGGGACGCAAAAATCAGCGCGAGTGCCAGGCCGAGCGCCAGCGGACGGAGCGTCGTGAGAAATGTCGGCACAGAGGCGCGGGTACGCATTGTCTTCAAAAGAGCATTGAATGAGGCCGCACGGATTCTGTGTCTTTACGATAGTTTCGATCGGGGTATCCGCGTGGTGATGCGAAGACTTCTGTGATTAATCAGACAGCACGCGCAGCGGGGGAGCCAAAACTCGGAGGGCATTTGGTCTGGCGCCTCGAAGGCTCTGCGGTCGGCAGCGGTGCGTTTAACGGGACGCGGTGCGGTGGAATGCCGCGGTTCTGCAAGTCTTTTCATCACCGGGTCTGAGCAACCATCGAGTTCACAACTCCCGTCACGCCCGGAACCTTACGTGCGATCGACTCAGCAACGTCGATCTCTAAGCTAGAACTGACCAAACCATACAGGTACACCACGTGATCCAGCGTCTGCACTGCGATTGCATTGGGCTCCAAATCCAAACGTCGCCTGAACTGCACCAGTATATGCGCAGTGATCTTCGCGTCACCGGGGCAGCCGTAGAAGCCGCATTTTTCGTACGTGTTGTAGACCGCACATCCGGAAAGGGCGCCGGTCAGGATAAGGACAAAAGCCAATGCACAAAGTGATTCGCGCATGCTAATACGGGTATGAACGGGGGCCCTGATTTGAAAGGTCGAAAGGGAGGGACTCGAACCCTCGGCCCCGCAATTATGAGCTCGATCATTGGTTCTCGGTAGCTTGTAAATTCAATGACTTGGCAAGGAGCGCCCGTTGCATCTGGCACGACGGTGCACGATCGCTTCCCGCAAAACTCCCGCGGAAATTTAGGATCAAGAGTGGGCTCACCGCTGGGTGGCGATTGGGTGTCAGTCATACTGCATCGCTCTCGCGCGTCGATGAGCGATTCGTCGAGATACAGATAGGATGATCGGCCACACGCGCCGAGAGGACCTGCTCGTCGGAGCTTGCCCGCGAGGGCCGCTTCGATTACGTGCTCGTGGAGTCGACGGGGATCTCGGAGCCGCTGCCCGCCGCGGAGCCTCGCTTGGGCCGGCGGACGGTCCTGACCTTGCCGCTCCTTCCTCCTCCGCAAAAGAACTGATCGCCGCCATCGGACTCGAGCCCGGAAACTCCCACTCCCGGGGGCATCTCGAGGCTCTCCAGGACCTCTCCCGTTCGAGGATCGACTCGCCTCAAATCGCTCTCGTCACCTTCCCAGGTGCCGTGCCACAGCTCGCCGTCGATCCATGTGACCCCGGTGACGAAGCGGTTGGATTCGATCGTGCGAAGAATCGCCCCGGTTTGGGGATCGACTTGATGGATCTTCCGGTTCCGATATTGCCCGACCCAGAGCGTCCCTTCGGCCCACGTGAGCCCCGAGTCACCGCCGCCGCCGGGTGCCGGGATCGTGGCGAGCACACGGCCGCTCTTCGGATCGATCTTCTGGATACGATCCTCAGCGAGCTGAAACAGGTGCTGGCCGTCGAAGGCCGTTCCTGCATGCGCGGCGGCATCGATCGAGCGCAGCGTCTCCCCGCTCGCAGGATCGAAGGCGTTCAGCTTGTCTCCAGAAGCGAACCAGACGTTCTGACCGTCATACGTGACTCCATGCACGCTGTCGGCACCCGGAAAGGGTCCGTACTCACGAAGGATCTCGGCGGCTGATCGACTCATGTTTCCATCTTAGTCAATCGGCAGAGGAGCGGGGAGTAACAAGGTCGTCGTGAATCCCAGCACGGGCGGGGTTATCCAACGACGAGCGCGCCCGCGACCGAACGACTGCACCTTGCCTGCAGCCGCAAGCGATTCGAGCGCCCGCTGCACGGTGCGCTGGCTCATTCCAAGCGCAAGCGCAAGGGCTGAGCTCGACCACGATTCGCCGTCGGCGAGGAAGGCGAGCACCACCGCATGCTCCTCTTCGACAGGCCGCGCCAGCACGACAACCTCACGTGCACGGCGCGGCGCCAGCGCAAACCCTCGCTTCGTCGCGCTCACGTCGGCCAGCCTCCGAAGCACCGCGCGCAGCCGTCCGACTTCGACTCGCAACCGTGCGCGGTGCGATTCATCGGCGCGCTTCGCTCGGAACGCCCGCACCACAAGCGTGTCCCTCGGCACGTCTCCCGGCCACGCCTCGCCCAGCGCACGTGCGAGCGCGAACAACACCGGGCGCGTTGCGAGCGAGACCGCCGCGCCTGCGTAATGCACGACATGACGGCACGCGTCCACGACGAGCGCTTTCGACGCCAGCAACGCTTCGACGTCCTCGAGCAGAAGAAGTCGCTCCTCGCCACTCGCAATCAGGCGCGCAGCGGGCGTGTTCAGGACGAGGTATGCGCTCTGAACTTCCGCGGTCAGCGCGGGGATACCTGCGTGGCGCGCGGCGCGCTCCGCCCGAGCAAGCGCAGCGCGCGCTGCCCTCGTCCGGAGGCGCCGCATCGCGATCCCTGCAATCACAAGCTCGTGGGCGACCTTCAACGCGGGTGGGAAAGGCGCGGGGTCGTGCTCGTCGAGCGTACGCTCGGCCTCGTCGAGGCGCCCGATTAGGAGGAGGCGCCGGACCTTGAGATACCGCGCGTGGGCGGCGTTCACTGGGTCGCCCTGCTCTTCGAGCGTCGCCCGCGCTGCGTCGAGCGCCTTAGCAGGCCAGCCCAAGTCGCGCGAGACGAGCGCGATTTCGGCCTCCGCGACGACACACCTCGCGCGGGCCACCGCCTCTTTCGGACCAAAAGCGCGCGCCGCACTTCGCAGGAGAGCCTTCGCGCGAACGAGATCACCGAGCTGCGCCATCGCGATGCCTCGAAGCGCGAGCGCGGGCGCGTCGTCGCGCAAGGCGACCCGTTTCAATGCGCCGAGGGGATTACCCGCTGCGAGCGCACGCGCCGCGGCCGTGATCAGAGAGTCCATCGGAATCCCGCCACACTTGTCACTCCCACCGTTCGAAGCCCGGTCCTAATCTATGACCACCGACCCGCACGTCGTATCGAGAACGGTTCGAACGACGAAAGACACCAGACGAAGGAGAACAGCGATGACGACACACAGGACCGGGACACAGAAGCTACCACTAGCAGCAGAGTCACATGGGGTAGATATTCTGCACAAAGTCGGAATCAAATCGTCGACCCAGAATGATGTCTATAAGGCATTGACCACGGTCGAAGGCCTTTCCGGCTGGTGGACGAACAACGTTCAGGGGGAAAGCAAAGTCGGCGGAGTGCTCCGGTTCCGCTTTCACGGCGGCGGCTTCGACATGAAGGTGCTTGAGCTTCATCCCGTCAAGTGCGTTCTATGGCAAGTAATCGACGGACCAAAAGAATGGATCGGCACAAAAGTAAGCTTCGATCTCAAACAGGAGGGTGACTGGACCATCGTCCTCTTCAAACACCAAGGTTGGAAGGAGCCGGTGGAGTTCATGCACCATTGCAGCACCAAGTGGGGAGTCTTTTTGCTGAGCCTAAAGTCACTTCTCGAAACCGGTATGGGTGCCCCCCATCCGAACGATATCAAGCTCGACACCTGGGAATAAGGACGCGCCGACCAAAGGATAGGGCATAGTCCGGCAATGCGATTGGCGACATCGCATGGAGCACGGATATTTTCCAGGCCTATTGGCGTCAATCGATAGATTCCGATACCGCGCGAAGAGGCGAGCCTGCTAGTTGACAGAGCGCTGCGCGTGTCCAATACTTCACCATATAGTGAAGTATGGGAAGAAAGCATCTATGCGGATAAGGGGCTGGACGATCGGGCCGGCATGCTGGCTGCCTTTTCTGGTGTGCGCGAGTGGTTTGGCTGCGAGCGAGAACGCAAAGCCCATCTATCCGACGATGGCGCCCATCGCGCAATACCGTGTGGCGACCCGGTTGGAAGAAATCGCTCTGGCGCGAAGCGCCGCGCCGATGTCAATCTCCGGCAATGCCGACGTTCTGACGCTCGGCAGCCACGGTTATGAAACGGCGGCGAAGGGCAAGAATGGGTTCGTCTGCGTGGTGGAGCGATCATGGGGCGCCGGCTTGGACGATGCGCAGTTCTGGAATCCCAGGGTTCGCGCGCCGATATGCTTCAACGCGGCCGCCGCACGCTCCGTCCTTACCGGCTACCTGGAACGAACCAAGTGGGTCCTCGCAGGTGCCTCGAGGTCCGGAATGATAGCTCGCACCAAGGCCGCGCTTGCCGCAAACACCTTGTTGGCGCCAGAGCAGGGCGCGATGTGCTACATGATGTCGAAGCAGGGATACTTGTCCGACGCCGACGGCCACTGGCATCCGCATCTCATGTTCTTCCTGGCCCACACCGACGGCGCCGCCTGGGGCGCAAACCTCGACGGCTCCCCAATATTTGCCGCGCAGGGCGATCCGGAGCCCGTCACGACGTTCTTCGTTCCGGTGACCAAATGGTCCGACGGAACGCCCGCGGTCATGGAAATGCACTGAGGTTACCGGTCAGTTCGTGCAATAGAGCTTAATCATGCGGAAGCGCTTCCGGCGAAATGCGCTCCCAGCTTGTCGAGCGAACCGGTCCAGCCTTCTTCGTGGCTGCGGCGGGTCTCCTCGCCGTGCAGACGCGAATGAGTCAAGGTGAGTTCGGTGCCCTCTGGAACGGCCCTGAGCGTGATCTCGATTCGCGACTCGCCTGGGTCCTCCAGACCGCCTTTCCAGCGCCAGCTCAAGACGACCCGCTCCGGTCGCATGATTTCGAGAAATTCGCCGCTGCTTTCGTGCTCGGTGCTATCGAGCATGCGGAAACGCACTCGATAGCGGCCACCGACGCGCGGATCGGATTCCGACAAGAGCACGGGTCCCGCGTCTGGCCCCCACCAGTACGCGATGCCCTCGGCCGTGGTAACCGCGTCGAAGACGACCTGGGGCCGCGCCTTGATGCGGCGCACGAGCGTGAGACTGGTCATCGCCCCCTCCTCCGCACTTCGGCATCCTTGCTCTCGACGTAGCCTGCGGGCCCGTCGAGGCTTCCCGACCAGAAGTGCTCGTAGCGGCGCATCCATTCCATCGCCTCGCCCATAGACTGGAAGCGCAGCCGCACTGTCACGGTGCGGCCGGAATTCGAGCGCGTGACGAGATCCGCATCATCGAGCAGTCGAGATGCTGCGCTTCCCTTCCCATTGATGGTGCGTGTGTCTGTATCGAAACTTCCGCGGCTTCGGAGCTAAAAGCATAGCCTCTACGACCGAGATTTCGATTCTTTGTATCAGGGTGAGTAATGGGTGAAGACCAGGTCCCCAGCTTTGAAAGGTTGGTGGCAAGGAAAACAGGTTTTCAAAAGCGCCTCGTCAGCGGGTTTACCGTCTTTAAATTGAGCGAACCCCCAGCCGCCTGTCGCTGCGTATTTTCCTGAATCCTTGACCATAAACTGAATGTTGATTGGGGGGCCAGCAACGAAAGATTGAGCACGGCCAAAGACTTTGTCGTTTTGCTCCGACGCGACGTAAGCCCAGGCCAGCCGGGCAATGATCGTGCCGTCGGGGAACGGAAGCTTCCCTTCCCGATAGGCCTTGATCGCAACATCGTTGCCGAGAATGGCGCGCAGATCGTTGTTGTTACCTTCTTCGTGAGCCACGGAGATCACTCTCCAGTCGCGGTATCCGGGAGGAATCTTGATTCCAAAGATCGGGACAGCCTCTTCACTGACGTGTCCAGATGCGTGGGCCAAATAGATGAGCACGTTGGTCAACGCTGCAACTGCACCCAACATCAAACCGATCCTTCTCATACGGTATCCTCCCATAACACGATGGCAGCGACCGAATAGCAGAGACGTACCTTTCAAGCTTAGACACCTCAGTTTCGCCTGGCGAGGCGAGCCAAGATGATATGCCTTCATGATACGTGCTTTCCAATGGATGGTGTTTCAGTCTGAGGCATCCGCATGGCGTCCGCCGCCGTATCTCCATCGTCTAGGGATACAAGGTTTCGTCGACTTTAAAAGCGACGAGGGAGATACGGCTCAAGCCGTCTTCAAACCGACGTGCCCTGCGGATCAATCCGCAGGGCCGACTTCAACTAGCCGAGACTATGGACATCCACCACAGCCTGGGCAAAGGCCTGCGGGGCCTCTTGCGGCAAATTGTGACCGACGCCGCCCGTAATATCGCGGTGGTCATATTTGCCCGAGAACTTCTTGCGATACGCTGCGGGAGGCGCGTGTGGCGCCCCATTCGCGTCACCTTCAAGGGTAATCGTGGGTACCGAAATGACAGGAACCTCGGCAAGCCGCTTTTCCAACTTGTCATACTTCGACTCACCCTCAGCCACGCCGATCCGCCAGCGATAATTGTGGATCGTGATGGCGACATGATCCGGGTTGTTGAAAGATGCTGCGGACCGATCGAATGTGGCGTCATCGAAGTTCCATTTTGGCGAAGCCAGCTGCCAAATGAGCTTCGCGAAGTCATGCGTGTATTTCCCGTAGCCGGCCACGCCATTCTCCGTAGCAAAGTAATACTGGTACCACCATGCGAATTCCGCCTTTGGCGGCAAGGGCATCTTGTTGGCTGCAGGGCTTCCGATCAGATATCCGCCGACGGGCACGATCGCCTTGCAGCGCTCAGGCCAAAGCACTGCCATGATATCAGCCGTCCGCGCTCCCCAATCAAAACCGGCGATTGTCGCCTTCTGGATCTTCAGAGCATCCATCAACGCGATGATGTCGAGGGCGACTGCCGATTGCTGACCATTCCGAATCGTTGCACTTGAAAGAAAGCGCGTGGTGCCATAGCCACGAAGGTACGGGACGATAACGCGGTAGCCCTTGGACGCGAGCAATGGCGCGACGTCGACAAAGCTGTTGATGTCGTACGGCCAACCGTGCAGCAGCAGGACGGGGGGGCCAGCGGCGGGCCCGTCTTCGGCGTATCCGATATTCAGAAGCCCGGCATTGATCTGCTGCAGCGACTTGAATGAGGTGCTCGTGCTCGCCTTTATCGCAGGTACCTTGGACGATGCGGCCTTATCCGCTTGGGCAGCCGCGGAAGCGATCACACTGAACTGGGCCGCCGCAATCGTCATGGCAGCGGTCCCAAAGATACGGCGGCGAGAGTGATCGATCGCCTCGGTTGACAATTCATTGGTCGGGACATTTTTTTTCATGGTTCTCTCCAGTGGATGAGTAAGCGCCCACTAAAGGGCGAGCTAAATCGATGACATCCTCTGCTCAGAGGATGTCGATCAACAGGTTGGTATTACCGCGCGTGGAATTCGAATATTGACACGTCCGGTGCGCGGCATCTACCAGGGCCTGGACGACTGTGCGCGCCGAGTCCTGACGGCCTGATGTTGAAACGTGCCTGCAAATCATGATCGCGCTGGTGAAGCAGCCCGAGCCATTGTGCGTGTCCGCGCCTACCTCGACTCGGCGATGGTTGCTCGATTATTCGAGAAGAATCCGATCGGACGAGGCGACGGCTCTAGAGCATTCTTGGTATCACGTTTCCCGCGGCGTTCCCTGGCCTATGTCCACACCGTGTTCGCCGGTCAAATATCGGCGTCAACGAGGTCAGCAACAGGAAGTGGCTCGTGAGCCTTGAAGTACGCGATCTAGGCTTCTTTGATCGAGAGACGGGCCAGATAACCAGCGCTGAATACCCCTTCGGCGCAAAAGAACCTATGTGCCCGCCGAAACGAAACGGTTCCGATATGCTCGGAACGGGCCCTGATTCGATTGGTGGAAAGGGAGGGACTCGAATCCTCGACCCCGGCCTGATGAGAGCGATAGAGCAAAAATTACTCTCAATTTCAATCACCTGCCAAGGGACGTCCGTTGCAAATTGGCACCACGAGGCACAACTGAGCCTGACCGAGTGCGGCAAGAGTCCCGCGCCGCAGTCGAGTCCGATCACGACGGGTTCCGGGAACACCGTAGAGAACTGGAGACTTCGGGACGTAGGAGCCGCAGGTTCAAATCCTGTCACCCCCAGTGAAGAAAATTTTCGCGATTTGCCCCGGGGGGCCATCAAATTGTGGCTTGGGGTATAACCCGGGGTATAAACTGCCTCAGCGGGCGGCTGGGGCATCATTTATCTCGGGATTAGGAGCTGGGACGCCGCCAGGCTGCATCGATCTGGAGAGAGTTGCCAGCTCGCGTGCCCAAGAGGACGTACACAATGGCGCAACTGCGGACCTGCGAGCCATTGAAAGGCTGCAGATTGCCGAGGAGACCTACCATTAATTCCTCAATGAAATGCGTTGCAATTGCGCTAATCGGTGTGCTCGGGAGCGCGGCTACTGCGTTTGCGCAGCAACCCTCACCCGGTGTCACCACGCAGCCGGTGGCTCCCGCCTCCGCTCCGACGGCACCCAACGCCACCACAACTTCGGCTACGACTGCTACCAGTACGGGATCGCAGGGTCAACAGACGAATTACGCGCGTCCCGCACCCGAGATCATCAAGGAGGCGCGCCGGGATGGCTACGTACTGAAGATCAAAAGCGGCAATGGCAATTATGTCTTTTGCAGGACCGACGCCAATGTCGGAACCCGGTTTACGACGGAGAAGTGTCTGAATGCTGAGACGTTCGCATTGATGCAGCAGCAGCAGCAGCGGGACAGGGATCAAATGCGGTCAACAATCGAGGGCTTCCACTGTGATCTCAAATCTGGCTGTTAGCTGACCCTGTTTGCGCCGTGCAACGGCACTTCATATGCAGCTCAAGTTTCGACAGGAATTCACCTGTTGAGACTCCGCCGTGAACGAGCATCTTCGTCCGGCTTCTAATTGTCGTCAGCCAACCAGCCTTTCGTGACCTGCATTGAAATGAAGCGGCCCACCGGCGATGCATTGGTTCCATCGTACGGAATCGCTTTTTGGCCGGCCAAAAGATCCTCCGTGGGAATCCGCACTAAAGGCGGCCTTTGATCGAAGAGATTTTGCACGCTTAAGGTCATCTTAAGGTGTCGACCAAGCCAAGCTCCCGCCGATTCTGTATCAACGCTTAGTTGAAAATCAGCTGTAGTCCACACATCGATCTTTTCCGGCGGCGTGAATAACGTATTGTCATATGCGTTGACGTAATTCATCGTAAGACTGGATGCGAAACCGCCCCGTGACCAGCCAACGCCTGCACGAGCTTTCCAACTTGTGGGCTCAGCGAGCGTGTTTTCAACGTCGAGCCAGCCCACATAAGAAGCCGCCCGAATCTGATCACCCAGGAGATGAGTTCCAGAAGCCCAGATATTGAACTGCCCGAACGTCGTCGGCAGGACGTATTGCGCCGAAAAGTTCAATCCCGATTCGACCGTCGCGGCGATATTGGCGAGCCGATTATCAAAAATGACGTCGACACCCGATGGGCCGAGTTCCGCACGGTCGCCTTGAAACCCCGGGCTGTGGAAGAAAGATTGGACAACGTCGAGTGACGGATTGACCACCAGGAAAGGGATAAGCAGGGGTTGCGACAGGAGGGGTTGCGAGGTGATGATTTGGGATTGAATTCGATCGTTCAGCAACACGTGAAAATAAGTCAGTGACAGGGCGAGCCCTGGTGCTTTGGTCGGCTTGAAGTCAAGGCCACCCGTTAGCGACCTGGACATTTCGGGATGTAGCGCCGTGTTTCCACCGCCGAGCTCCAAAACATCGGTTCGACCACCAGGCGACCCCGGGTCAGGAACCAGGGTCGTGGTCGAGGTTACCGGTGTGCCGAGCTGGGCCAGATAGGGTACATGGAACGAAGTGCCGTAGGTGCCCCTCACCTGAAAGCCAGCTACGGGCTCCCACATCATTCCAATCTTAGGATTAGTGGTTGAATTGAAATCGCTATAGTGGTCATAACGATAGGCGACCGAAACATCCAATCGGCGCATTTCTGGCTGTGCATTTTCCTCGCCGACCACAGGAATGCGGATTTCACCATAGCCACTTGCGACGTCCCGCTCCATCGAAATAACCGTACCTGTGGTCACGATCGAGTCTTCGCCTTTGAAATGCTCGGTCCGGAAACTACCACCTAAAACGGTTTTCACCTTACCCCCCGGCAGAGCGAAAAGCGTGCCGCTCATGAGTCCATCAAAACCACCGAGATCCGAATCGGAGCGGCGTTGCTCATCTGTGCTATCGGGCAGGCCAGATGGCGCAAATGACGTATTGATATCATCCACTTGCCGAATGCTCGAGTAGCTCGAAGTGATGTTGGCATGCCAATCGGTGAATAGGTCCCGGTCGAGACTTACGATTGCGGCCGATTGCCTCGCGTGACCGGCAGATACTTGCCCTGTAATTCCTTCGGGAGTGGTCAAGGTGCTATCGATTTTGAAGCCTCGATCACTGTATAGGACGTTTCCCGACAGCGTCATCGCAGTGCCGATTGCCTGGCTAGCCGTCGCAAAGACACCATGGCGCCGGCTCTCTGGGATGAGCGAAAAAGGGCTCCCTTGAGCGCCGATCCAGTTGCGTTGTGAGGCATCCAGTCCGCCTTGATCGTCGTATTCGTAGTTCAACAGAGCGTTACCGGTACCCCAGGAATGACCCAGCAACTGAGACACGGTCGACTCGATGGCGCCGCCCTGCGTCGCGCCACCGTATCGAAAGCTCGTCTGCGCGCCATCAAAGGTCTGCCGCGTAAAAATATTGACAACGCCCGCCACGGCATCGGAGCCGTAAACCGCCGAAGCTCCGTCATCGAGCACCTCAATGTGATCGATCGCGCTCAACGGAATCTGAGAAATGTCGACGAGTGACCCGTCGAGGGCGCCGCCCGCCAGCCGATGTCCATTGAGCAACGTCAGCGTCGATCCAGGTCCGAGCCCGTTTAGATTAAATCCCGCGCCTGCGAAAATATTGGTGGCAGCACCTTGTTGAAACAGTCCCAGATTGCCATTGGCGTTGGGAGCCATCGCGATGGTGTCGGCACCCGAGAAATTTTGTGGTAATTGACGCGCAAACTGCTCTAACGTCGCAGTGCCGCTGGCTTCAATGTCTGCGTGCGTGTATGCGATGATCGCCGAGCCAACGGGCGCGGCGCCGGCGACGTGTGTTCCAGTAATAACGATAGGCTCAAGGCCCGAAGTCGAAATCGTTGTGGCTCCGGTGGTTCGCGGAAATATTCTCCCAGCGCTGGGATTGGGTGCTGCCGGTTGTGTGGCATTCTCGGGGTTCGGAACCTTTGACGCCGCCCCGATCAACATCGCTCCGCCGGGGCTCTCGGTTAGACCGAGCTGCGTGCCCTCGAGCAGCTTGAGCACGGCCTCCTTCTTCGTCAGGGTGCCAATCGCGCCACGGGTTTTGACCCCTTTAAGCAGGGTTGCATCGTAGACAAACTCGATTCCCGATTGTTGGGCGAGCGCTTCCAAAGCACTGATCAAATCCCCTGCGGGAAGATTGATCGGCTGCTTAGCCTCGGTCCGATCGGCGATCGCTGGTGTCGATAGGCCTGCGCAGCCTACTAACCCCGCCAAGACCCATTGCCTGACCGTACTCGCGAATATCAGATACTTACTTCCCGATGCGACTAACGCCGGGTCAAAATAATGCGGTCGCTGCGTTGCTCGACCTTGATCGGAAAGCCGCTCTGCAGCAGCCAAAGAAAAGACTCGATGTCATCGCTGTGGAAGCTTCCTCCGATGCGAATCCCGGCTATCGCGGGATCTGCGATGACCATCCTACGGGCGCTATAGCGATTGAATTCGGCGACGGCGTCGGCTAGCGTGGTGTCGCGGAATAGGAGGTGGCCCGTACGCCAGCTCATCAACTGTTCGATTTGGGTGGGTGCGGGTTGATCGATCAGCAGTGCGCTTTGCGTCGTGCGCGCTTCAAACCCTGCGTCGAGTGACGTGGGGGCCGCGCTTGGCGATCTACCGACACGTTCAATTTGCACGCGACCTTGCGTGACCAAAACACGGATATCCTCGTTCTGCCGCCGGACCAAAAATTGCGTTCCGATGGCGATGATACGCTTGTCGTCCACGGCCACGATAAAGGGTCGACTAGGGTCATGGGCGACATCAAAGAAGGCCTCACCTCGATCGAGATTCACGCGGCGCTCGTGGGGAGCCAATTCCACATGCACCTGAGTGTCGGTGTTGAGCGTGACGCTCGAGCCGTCGGATAACGGCACTGTGGAAACGGCGCCGATCGCCGTACGGTAGGCCCTTCCCCGGTCGATCGAAAGGTACCAGACCGTGCCCGCAACGGTCGCGATGACCCATAGTGCAGCGATGACCCGCAAGCCCCGCGAGAGGCGCCATCGGAAGTGCGCGTGCCTATCGGAGGATTCGGTGACAGAAACCGCTCCCACTGAAACAGGGGCAAAGTGCCAGGAATCGCGTGGCGGAAGGGTCCCCGGCGCGATTCCGGCGCCGAGTGCACTGAGGCGGCCAGCACGTTCCCAAGCCGTCAGAATCCGAATGAAGGCTACTCGGTGGGCGGTGGCAGCCTCAAGCCATGCGTCGAGTCGCGCTTGATCGGCGGATTGCCAATCGCCGCCCTCGCGCTTGGCGAACCACGCCGCCGCGGCTTCTTCAATTTGTGCGCTAGTTGTGGTGGGTTTCATGTTCGGATGCGCGTCTTTCACTTTGCGGATCACTGTCATCGGGCGCTCCAAACACCGCCCGAGCCAGAACTCGAACGCCGCGCGCGAGTTGACTCTCGACGGCGCCTTCGCGCAGGCCCAGGCGCTGCGCCGTCTGGCGCTGTGATAGCCCCTCCACCCGACGTAGCCATATGACGCTTCGGCATTTCTCGGATAACGAATCGAACGCCCTCGCCAAATTGCGCAACTCCTGTCGCGCACTCAACCATCGTTCGGGCGAGAGCTCATCCACTAAGACGTTCAAGCCCTCGAAATCCTGCCTCGAGTCGATCAGGACTATGCGGCTGTGCCGAATGCGATCCGTCATCAGATTACGAGCGGTCGCAAACAAGAAAGCCTTGGGGGTGGTGGGTAGCGCAGTGCGCGCACTTTCGTATACACGTACGTAGATGTCTTGGCGCAGATCGAGCACTTCGCTGCGGCTAGGCCACACCCGGGTCAAGTAGCGCACCAATACGCCCTCGTGCGGCAGAATTTCGGTCGCAAACCATTGATCGAGAGCACTAATCACAGTGCCAAGATACGCGGACACGAGCGCTAAATAAACACACGACGAAACTTTCGGTGGACGCGCGAAGGATTATCGCACCTCGCTCGTCTACGTTGAGATGATCGACTACCGGACCGACCGTAATGCGCTGATCGAGCTGGGAACAACGGACCACCATCGCTACGCGACTAATGCCCCGTTCGCTCACCTCGTGATCGATAACTTTTTCGCACCCGACGCTCTTAATGAGGTGCTTGCCGAAGTTAATGCGGTCGATCGGAAAAAGCGCTATGCCAAATTTCTCGATCGAAAAACAGACCACAACAAGTTCGCATTTTTCCCCGATGTAGTCGGACCTAATACCGCTCGCTTGGCACAATGCTTAAGTTCCGGCGCGTTCTTGGCCTATCTCGAGAAACTCACGGGCATATCCAATTTAATCGCCGATCCGTCCTACTTCGGTGGCGGCGTGCATTGGATCGACAACGGGGGCTACCTTGAGGTTCACGCCGATTTCAATCACTTAAAAAAATACAATCTGGAGCGGCGAATCAATCTGCTGCTCTATCTTAATCAAGACTGGAAAGACGAGTACAACGGCCACCTAGAGCTATGGGACCGTCAGTCGATGACCAAACGGAAAGAGGTCGCGCCGATATTTAATCGGGCCGTGATTTTTGCGACAGTCAAAGAGGCGCTGCACGGCCACCCGACGCCGTTGAACACTCCTGCAGGCGTCGCCCGACGATCTCTCGCGCTGTATTACTACACCAATACGTGGGAACCCGATGCCCATCCCCATACGACTCTTTACTACATTTCCCAAAGACACAAAGTCAGGATTAGAGCGTTCCGAATCGTGCGTGCCTTCATCCTCGATCTGATCCCGCCGATTTTTCGCAAAACATTCCGAGCCATCAAGCGCGTGGTAAAGGGCGAGAAGTTGACCGAATTGTGGAACTAAACGCGCTTTGATCCGTGGGATAAAAGCGAGTTCATCTAAAGGGATTCGAATACATCGGCTCTCCTTAAATTATTCTCAACGGGCGTATCGATTGAATCGAATCACCCAAATGCGGTCCCACGTGCGTGCCTTTTTCGGGAAGGACGCGATGGGAAATTGGATAGCGCACTGCGCGATTTGTTTGGCACTGGCCGGCACCGCAGATGCGGGGGTTGCGCATGCGCACGACACTACGCCATGGGACGGTAGTTACGTTGGCTTCAATGCTGGCGAGAGTTCGAACAGTACGTGCAACAGCTGGGCGCTCGACGGCGGTACGACAACTCCCACCAATGCATCACAATTGGGCAGTAGAGATTGTTCCAAGACTGGCGCACTCGTTGGTGGACTCCAAATCGGGGAGAACTTTCAATACAAGCGGTTCGTGTGGGGTATCGGAGTGGATTTGGACTATTGGAACTCCAAAACCCACAATGAATCAATCAATTACCTCGGCCGGACCCTCCCTCTAGGTAGATATGGTTTTTCAGCTAAAGAAGCTCCTAGCGCGTTCGCAATCATTGGCCCTCGGATTGGATACGCCGCGAATCCATGGCTGGCTTACTTGAGAGTGGGGGGAATGCTGTCCGCAGGAGCACACAACAGCGAGCTTTTTTACACTCCGACCGGTGCCTCGAGACCTACCGCTTCCTTCAGCGGAGGCAGAGACTTTTCCACTTACGGATGGGTCGCTGGCGGGGGGACCGAACTTGGGCTATACGGCGCTTGGTCGCTCACTGTGGAATATCTTCATGCGAGTCTCGGCAAGGGATCTGACTCGCCAGGAGCCTGTAACGGTCCCGTCGCCGTCTGTGGCGCTTTCTTGGGGTTGTTCTTGGGCACTGCACACGAGGGTTTTAGCGCAAACATATTTCACGTCGGCATCACTTACTGGTTGGACTACTGGGACCCATAGGTCGGGCGGTCTCGGTGCACAGCCGTCAGCCCGAAACGACTGCACTTACCACGCACTTACGACGGAAAGTGTCAGCGCTATGGATTGATACCCGACTGAATCCATAGCGGAAAGGGAGGGACTGGAAACCCTCGACCCCGGCACTATGAGCACGGTCCTTGAGTCAAGGCAAGTCGTAAATTCAATAGCTTAGCCAAGGGGCGCCCGTTGCTGTTGGCACGACGAAGCACAACTGAGCACGACCGATTCCCGCAAATCTCCCGCGCTCCCAGTGCTGCTGCCACCGTTATCCTGGGGTCGAGATCCGGCGCGAGCAAAAATCGGCGCGGACGAAATGCGTCGCGCGCGCGCCAACCGTCGTAATATTTGTAGATATGAGGAAATCGCCATGAAACCGAACAACATCGTTTCGCGAGAGGAATGGCTCACCGCACGGAAGACGTTGCTCGAGAAGGAAAAGGCGCACATGCGCGAGGGGGATAGACTCGCCGCTGAGCGACGAGCGCTTCCCAGTCTGAAGATCGAGAAGAGCTATACGTTCGAAACCGAGCAAGGCCGCAAGACGCTCGCAGACCTCTTCAACGGCCGCGGCCAGCTCGTCGTTCATCATCTGATGTACGGGCCCGAATGGAATGCCGCCTGTCCCGGTTGCTCCTTTCAGGCCGAGCATATCGACGGACCGGTTCAGCACCTCTCCCACCACAACGTGACAATCGTAGCCGTCTCCCGCGCGCCGCTCGCCAAGATTCTCAAGTACAAGTTGCGCATGGGCTGGCGCTTCGAATGGGTGTCATCCTTCGGTAGCGATTTCAACTACGACTTCCACGTCTCGTTCACGAAGGAGCAGATCGACCAGCGCAGGATAGACTACAACTTCGGAACGATCACGACCGACGGTCGATACATAGACGAGGAACTTCCAGGTCTGAGCGTTTTCTTGAAGGATGAAGGCGGCAACGTCTTACTCACATACTCCACGTATGCCCGCGGCCTCGACATGCTGCTGGGCACGCACCATTATCTGGACCTCACACCGGAGGGCCGCAACGCGGCAGGTTATCCCGGGTGGCCACGTCGTCACGACGAATACGCGACTTCGTCGACGAGCTGATGCTCAGCGACTCGCCAGAGAACGAGCGATTGTGGCGGGTCAGAATCAGCCCGCTCGCTCCGAGTCGCCGTTTGGAAAAATATCGCCTAAGTCAATTTTCTCTAAAGATCGTCAACAAGATGCCCCGCGTCCGGCGAGTTCGACATCTGGCTCAGCGAACAGGACTGGTACATCGTGAATCGGCGTAACGTCTGCTGCTACGCGTTTAAGACGCCCGGCAAGAAGCAGCCGGTCCTGATCCACACGCGCGATTCTGCCGTCGCCGTGCTGCACTCGGTCACAGTTGCACCCATCACCCCTACAATCCGTGGTATCCCCACGGAGGTCGTCCTGACGGACGCCCACGGGTTGCCGAATACCTGCGCAGCTGCGCAGCGAACTTCGACAATCTCCAGACCGTGCCCAACCTCGGGGGCTTCCCCCATTACTCATGCGGCACCGAAACTGATGATCCTCAAAGAGAAGAATCATCAGTTTCGCTTCGCGTCGCACTCAGAACTTGTAGCGCACGCCAATGGTGGGGTTGATGTTGTTCGTGGTGAGGTAGCCGCTTGCCACTCCGTCATGCACGCCGCTGTACATCGCACCCAAGTAAGCGTCGAAGTGCTTGGTGAACCTGTAGTCGGCGTCGAAGGAAAAAGCATCGAGGCCTCCGCTGCAGGTGCTGTGCGCGATTGTCGAGCAGTCTGCCAGCTTCCCGGTGCCATACGCACTCTGATGGTAGCCGTAATATGCCGCGGTCAGGTCGAGGTGAGGAGTGACGCCGTAGCGAACGCCGGTCCAATACACCTGAACGATCTTCTCTTCGGGGTAGGCCGTGTCGTTGACGAAAGCCAGAACGTAACCGCCGATGTCAGTGAAACCGGCGCTCAACGGCCTAGTTGGATTGGTGTACTGGATGTACATATAGCCGGCAAAGAATTTGAACGGGTCAACCTTGTAGTCCCCCATGAGAGAATAGGTCGTGTTGTCCGAGACCGACGCTGCCAGAGAATTCGACACCGAGTACCCGAGCCCCGGCAGCGCAGCGACTTGATCGGCGCTCAGGGAGCTAGCCGTGATGGCGCTGTTGACCTTGGAATAATACGCGTCGACCGATGCGCCCGCGAAACTACCACCTATATTCGCCTGGACGGCGGTGTTCGCTGATCCATTGGATCCGCTAAATTTGTACAGCGCCCCGAGGTGCAGCAGATCGTTGAAGCTCACCCGGTACTTCGCTGTCGAATCGAGCCGGTCATCTTCGCTGCTACCGCCGCCGGCATAGGTGTTCGACGCGCCGAGCAGGCCGAAGGCCGAGGCCTTGTAGTTAGGGTCGTACAGAATGGTGCCCTCAGAGAGCAGCGTCGTTTGACGACCGAAGGTGAGAGCACCGAAACGCGCCGATTGCAGCCCGACGTAGGCGGTCTGAAAGGGCTGACCCGCCGCACCGCCATCGACACCGACGCTTTGGTTGGCGAGGCTGACGCCATTGTTCACAGCCAACGACTTCACGGAGTTTGCGATTTCGCCGGACTGGGGATTGAAGAAGGTCTCCGCCTGAAACACGGCCGACCAGTCGCCCACCAGGGGCTCGATGCCCTGCAGTCCGAGGCGCGACTGGCCCATGTTGCTCGGCGTTAGTCCGACCACCGACTCGTCGCGGCTGTTCGACCGCACGATGTTGCCACTCGCGGCCGTACGATATGGGCTGAACGGCGCGCTGTGCGTGTCGTATTGAACACCAATGTCCAGAACACCATACAGTGTGATGCCGGCCCATGTCAGGCTGTCCTCTTCGGATAGGCCCGGCCCGGTCTTCTGCTGCGCGAACGCGGGAACGGAAGCAGTAACGGTGCCGATCAAGACCGCTGCCCACCATCCGGGCCTCAAATCGCTCGCGCCCGTCGAAATAGATTTGAATGGGAGAACGTGACAAAGACGTTCCAGTAGAGACGCCCTACCGGTGCAATTCGCTTGTCTTTCTTTTGGTTTTTTACGAACAATCGTCTTAAACATGTGGTGCATAGCTCCCTGATTTGTTATTCGTGCCTGCAAACGACACTGAATATTAGGGGCGCGTGGTTATGCGGTCAGTCGTGAGCCGGTCACAAACCGGTCGTTGGACATAAGTACTACTCAATATCAGCATGACCGATCGGCAGCGGCTGTTGACTTACATAATGCTGTAGGGCCATCAAGAAAATGTCGGGTTCTGACTAGAACCTATCTCAAAATCGTTTAAGCATGATGCAGATGGCGGCAAGCTGTACAAAACCGAGGAAGTTGGCTGGGTAGTATTCCCAGCGAATCAGTAACCGACGATGCCATTGCATCCACGCAAAGAAGCGTTCGACGATCCAGCGGCGCTCGTAGCGACGCAGACGACGACCATCTTGCGTCTTTTTCTTCACGCGGTTCGAACGATGCGGCGAGATCCGTTCCACGCCTTCGGCGCGCAGCTTCTCGTCCAGCGTATCGCTGTCATACGCGCGCTCACCGATCAGGTTCTCCGGCTTCGCCTCAATCATGTAAAAGTCGAAACTCAGCTGCACCAGGGTGACTTCGTGGTGATTAGCCGCGTGCGTACTGACGGCGAGCGGCAACCCATGGCGATCCACTATCGCCATGATTTTCACACCTTTTCCGCGCCGCGCCGGACCAACCTCAGCGCCACCGCCTTTAGCCGAAGCAAACGTGGCATCGATGAAGCACTGCGACTCATCCACCGCGCCTTGCTCCCGCAACGCATTCGCAAGCTCCGTGAGTACGCTGCGCAGCACTTCGTTCTGGCACCATTGCTGAAAGCAACGGTGCACCGTTTTGTAGTTCGGATAAGACTGCGGCAGCATGTGCCACTGAGCACCGGTGTTGAGAATCCACAGCACCGCATCGAGCACGCGGCGCGCGGGTACTGGTTTGCGTCCCGGTCGATCCTCCGGAATGCTTTCCTCCGGAAAGTGCTCCCGGATTCGATGCCATTGATCGTTACTGACACGAATCACATCACCGATTTTACGCTACTCAATGAGTTATGCGCGATTTTGAGATAGGTTCTAGATAGAAATGTCGCTGTTGGGTGTTCAAGGTCAGCCTTCGGCCCGCTGCGGGGCTATCAACCGACGATGTGCGCAGGGACTGCAACTTGCCAGCCCAGTAGTGAGCGCTACTGCAAGCCTTCAGGCCAAACAAACATGGCGGCAGGCCTGACCAACCTCTTCTGACGCGGGTCCTACCGGTACGCTGGGCCGGCGCACGGGACTCGGGCCGAAAAATCGCGATCGTGGTTTCAGGCCAAGGACGGCGGAGCCTGATTAAGGCGCATGTGTCCGAGAGGTCGTTGCCGCTGTGAACGTTGCCGCGCCTAGCAGCTTTAAGCTGGTCGAAATTCCGTTCGTGTGGATTGGCCTTGTAGAGAAAAAGCGGTTAGGAACCGGGGCGCCCGGCAGCAGGCGGCCCCGTGTGCACACTCGTGCGCCGATAACGCACTCTCGATTGCTACCGTTCGTCCGCCGGTCCGAGGTTCTTAATTGTTCTTTGTTATCCTGTTGACTTCCTGCCTCAACGACGGCCGGCCAAGATGTCACGACGGAAGAAATTCGGGCGGTGCACGCTGGACGGACTTGCTCTCATATCCGGATCTCGAGTATTGCGTGATTGGCGCTGGCACCGCCCCAGGCGCTGGGTGCTCGAACCGCTCCTCGTTACCTGCCTGACGGCATGCGGCGGCTCATCTGGCTCGAACGTCGCTGCTTCATTGGGTTCCACACAGGCGACAATAGTCAGTAGTCCCGCGCTCATTAATCTCTATCCGCACCAGTCATCAACGGAAGACCCTTTATTCACCCTAATGGTGACTTCTGTCGGCAGCGTCCCCGTCAGTATGCCGCTAGGGTTCGACTCCGGGTCAGCAGGGGTCACGCTATACGCCCAGAGCATATTCCCTGCCAGCATGGTGAGCGCGTCAGGTTTCGTATTCCCGAGCGGTCAAACCTCGATCACCTACAACGGTATTACCGTCACAGACCTGCAGGGTACGCGCAGCTACGGCACGCTCAATCAGACTGTCGAGCACGGCAATCTCGGATTCACGAACCTGACGTTCGGTGATTCCGCAGGAACACTGACGACATTGACCATGCCGGTGTTCCTGTTCTACGCCGTCGACTATGTCACCGGGAGTGGTTATAAGACGCCGACGTGGCAGGGTTGGTTTAGCGTCGCAAGCACCGACGGTACTATCGATGTGTCAGGTTCGATTGAACCAGCTGGCGGATATAGTGCCTGCACACCGCAGTCGACCAGCACCTGTTACGTCGTCAGCGGGCTGAAATACATTGACTACGGAAATCAGGTGAACGCGGGATTCATGTTAAATCCCACGCCGAACTTTCCCACTTGCGACATCACAACGCCCGGAAGCTGTGCTCCGCAGGCGGTTCTGACCGTTGGTGTGAATGCTGCCTTGGAGCAAGGTCTTAGTACCAGTGCGCTTACCTGTCCGCCCAGCGGATACGTGGGGCCGCCCGATATAGGCGGATACCTGGTCTGCCAGAAGACCATCGACAATGTGACGATCGCTGCCGCAGGTGCATCAATCGGCAGCTACACGAGCGGCGCGATTTTCGATACGGGAACTGCTTATGTCTACCTATCGACGCCAACGAATAGCTCCTTCCCCAGTTCCATAGAGCCAGGATCTACTATCAGCGTCACCACGCCTTCCGGCTTTAACTACTCGTACGAAGCCGGCTCAGGTACAGCCAACACTGTCGTTGCTTCCGGCGCCAACGGCAATTCGATTATCGGCGTGCAGTACTTCAGGACGAACTACTTCCTGCTGGATTTTAGCTCGAGCCTCGTCGGATGGAAGTGAGTTTGTAGTCTCTCAGGGTCAATAGGTACATGTAAATCACACCGAGTGCCGGCCATCTTAAGGCCGCATTCACGTTTGTGGCTTTGAGATTTGTCATTTATCCATGCTGAACAGAAGCACGGCCTTCGCGCAGGTATGTTGACCCACTCTAAGTGACACTTCAACGAGCCCAGCAATCGGTCCGCTTCGCATAAAAGCCTGTACTCCGCCAGCGGGCAACTCTCTTCGCCGGACGAATAAAGCCGATTCAAATCCAACAGACGTTGCGCGGTCTCGCGCGAAGACGCATCACAAAGCTCTATGTTCGCGGGTGTAGCCAGGATGGCAGGAATGTATACGCATCGACACGCAGGTTCCGATCGTACAGCACGTGATGCTTGTTGAGCAGCGCGTCCAATCGGCCGTCCTTGTGCGCGTCGAACACATCGGTGCAGCCGCCGATGAATTCGCCACCGACGAAGATCTGTGGAATGGTGGTGACTGACGTATGAGCGCTCAATGCTGCCCGGATCTCGCTGCCGCGGTTGGCCTTCTGATATTCGACCGAGTCGAGGTCGACTGACCGGTAGGAAATGCCGCGCTTTGCGAACATTCTGCGAACCGACCAACAGAACTCGCACCATTCAAGGGCGAACATCACGACTGGTTGCGCAGGGTCCGCAATGGTACGCATCACAAAGGCGGCAGCGTCCGCCGAGATCGACTGCGGCGCGCTAGTCAGCGACGGCGGTGGGGCGGCGGCCAGTACGTCGAAGCGGTAATTGGGCGTCGAGCGCGCGATCGCCAGCTCCTCCTCAGTCATTTCAACTGGAATCTCACTGAAAAGAGGCGTGCTCAGATAGCGCTCTCCTGTATCCGGCATCATGCACAGTACGGTGGCACCCGCTCGGGCTTGATCGCACACTTGGAGTGCGCCGGCAAGGGTAGCGCCCGCCGAGATACCTACGAAAATCCCTTCTTTCTGCGCTAAGTCACGCGACAGCTTAAGGGACTGCGAACCGCTCACGGGCACAATGCGATCGATTAATTTCAGCGCGACGGCATCCTCAGTTAGCTTCGGAATGAAATCCGGGCTCCAACCCTGCATGAGATGCGGGCGGAAGTTGGGATGGCTCCCTGCGGGCGATCGGTCGGCATGGCGCGGCTGCGCAACGCCGCTGCCGAGCAGCTGAGAGTTATCCGGTTCGCACACGATGATTTGCGTTGCCGGGCTACGCTCGCGCAACACGCGCGCGATGCCCTTCAACGTGCCGCCCGTACCGAATCCAGTCACAAAATAGTCGAGTCGCTCACCCGCAAAGACTGAAAGGATCTCCTGTGCAGTGGTACGCGAATGCATGTCAGCGTTTGCCTCGTTTTCGAACTGCCGGCATAAGAACCAGCTGTGCGTTTGCGCAAGCTCAACGGCCTTCGCAAGCATGCCACTGCCCTTCAGCGCCGCGGGTGTGAGCACGACCTTGGCACCCAGAAAACGCATGAGCTTGCGGCGTTCGACGCTGAAGTTCTCCGCCATCGTCACGACGAGCGGATAGCCCTTCACCGCACAGACCATCGCGAGCCCGATACCGGTGTTTCCGCTCGTCGCTTCCACGACTGTTTGTCCGGGCTTCAGATTGCCGCGACGCTCGGCATCTTCGATAACACCGAGCGCTAGGCGATCCTTGACGGATCCCATCGGATTGAAGGCTTCGATCTTAACGTACAGGCTCACGTGCCCCGGCGCGAGCTTTTTGATCCTTACAACCGGTGTGCGCCCAATCGTCTCGAGGATGTTGTCGAACTTCCTCTTGGCGCGATCCATCCGCAGCTCCTAACTCAAGGACGTGCCTCGAGCACAATATTGAACGGAGTCTCGCTTGCACGCCGGAATCGCGTGAAGCCGCCTTGCTCAACCACGACCACGCGCAGCCGCTGTTCTCCGGCCTGTGCGCCGAGCGCCGGACCGCGCTTAGCGAGAGACACCGGCACACAAATCAATGCCGAGGCTCCGTAGTAAACTCGCCCGACCGGGTTCAGGTTGTTCTCGACATGATCACCCGCCAGCGGCTCGACGATCATGCAGTTGCCGTCGGGCTTGAGCGCCTGCCGCGCATGGCGCGCTGCGCCATCGGGATCAGCCATATCGTGCAAACAATCGAAGAACGCGACAAGATCAAAGTCGCGGCCCTTGTACGTCGTCGCGTCAGCCACTTCGAAGCGCGTGTTGCGCACGCCAGCTTCCGCGGCGCGCAGTCGCGCGGTCTTGATGGACGCTGCGTGATAGTCAATGCCGACGAACTCGGAATTCGGAAACGCCTGAGCCATCAGAATCGTGCTTGCGCCGTGCCCGCAACCCACATCCGCTGCTCGGCCGCCGGCGGTGAGCTTTTGAACGACCCCATCCAGCGCCGGAAGCCACGATGAGAGCAAGTTCGCGTTGTAACCCGCGCGGAAGAAGCGCTCCGTGCCGTGGAAAAGACACGCATGATGCTCGCCCCACTCCATACCCTCGCCGGTGCGGAAGTTTTCAAGCGCTCGCTCCTTGATATGGAAGAGATCCTGCACAATGGAATAGGCACCAGGCAGATCGACCGGCCCGTGCGCGTCGGCGAGACACAGTGCCTGCTCCGCGTTTAGAGAATACTTGGCGGTAGCGCTGTCGTACTCGACGTAGCCGCCGGCAGCCTGGTTCGCGAGCCATTCGCGGATATACCGCTCATGGGTGCCCGTCCGGCTCGCAAGCTCCGAGGATGTGAGCGGCCCCGACGCAAGGGCTCGGTACAACCCTAGTTCGTCGCCCAGCAAGATCAGCACTGCACTGATTGCCGCGCCGAGATCCCCGACAGCTTTGCCGAGAAATGCATTGAGTCGAGCTTCGTTGACTGCCACGGTTCGCCCTCCCCCGGAGCGCTGATTATCGGCCGCGATCACGGCGTGGCCGGCCAGTCTTGTTCGATGCACTTCTACCAACTAGTAGGTCGAAAAGCAAGCTCGCCTGCTATTATCATTAGCCGTACCATGAACACGCCTGCCCCTACTTCCATGCCCCTTTCCTCTACCGCCGATCGCGTCCTCGATGTCGCCGAACGCCTCATGCAAATGCGCGGCTTCAATGGCTTTAGCTACGCGGACATATCGGCCGAACTCGGCATTAGCAAGGCGACTCTGCACCACCACTTCGCTACCAAGGCGGAGCTCGGTCATGCGCTCATCGAGCGCTATTCCGACAACTTCCGGGCTGCACTAGCTACCATCGATTCGAGCAATTGCCGAGCTTCGCAGAGGCTCGAGCGGTATGTGCAGATGTACCGTGACGTATTGAGTGGCGACCGGCTGTGCTTATGCGGCATGCTCGCGGCGGAATACAGCACGCTGCCGGAGCCCATGCAGGATAGCGTCCGTCACTTCTTCGATGCGAACGAGACATGGATAGTGGGGGTGATAGAACACGGACGGCGCGCAGGGACGTTTCAATTGCGTGGCTCCGCCGTCGACGTCGCACGTATGCTACTGGCCGCTCTCGAAGGCGCCATGCTGCTCGCGCGCCCTTTCAATGACGTAGAGCGCTTTTCATCCGCCGCTCGCGTTGCGCTTGCCGGTCTCAAGGACTCGCGGCGAACTGTCTCGTCATCACGCCAACGCCGCATCGCACGGGCGCGCGCAGCGAGGGCCTGAGCTGCATGACGAAATACCGCTCGAAAACCCGACGTTGGGAGCCTCCGGAATACATGGCTCCAGAACCTGCATTACTAGCGCGCATCTAATGCCGCAGCACGAAGCAAGTCTTACTCACATTTTTTCTGGTGAACCAGCTAGCGCGTCGTAGCGCACCGGATCGCACTCAGACTCGGACCAGCGTTCTCCGGGGAGCGTTAGATAGACGAAGACCTCAGAAGTCATCGTCGAGTACCTTCGCGCTGCGGCCGCCACCGCGCGCGCGCTTGGTATCGAGCGCGCTCCCCTCTACATCCTTCGCAGGATCGGCGAGATCTTCCGTGGGTCCCAAGAGGTCATAGGCCCACAGAAGCGCCCAGTACGTGCCGATGCTCGCACCGACGCGGCCGTGTTCCGCGTCGCGAACCGCCCGGATTCCAGTGCCAATTTTGGCTGCGGCGTCGGCGAGAGTAAGACTGCGGCGTAGACGAGCCGTCCGTATGCGCTCGCCGAGTGTCTTTAGACTTCGCTCGACCGCAAAGGGAGGCGCGGTATGGATGGTGTTTAGCTTTGCCATGCTTTAAAAGGAACGTTAGTCGGGTTTACATGCCTTTTAAAGCATATCAGCGATTGTACGAGTTTTCAACTTCCATGTGCTTTAAATAGCACGTTAACGCGGATAACATGCCTCTTAAGGCACAAAATCGGCCGACCGAACGCAACGACTTCTCCACCAAGACCAGGACAGCGCAGTCCCGGCGCCCCGGAGATTCGATCGCTACGTTCTGGTCAACGCGCTCGGTGACGGCCGCGATCTTTCGGCGCCGCCTTCCCTCCTCAGAAACGATGCGGGCTACAGCGTTCGTGTCCCGTTGAATCAAGCTTTCCGCTTACGAACGCCCATCAGCTGGGCAGCCAGTGGGCAACTTCACCGGGCACAGAGGTCCTCTATCTCGATTCGGTCGCATCGACGACAATCTGCATGCGCCTGAGTGGGCGATCAACGCGGTACCCGGAGCACGAGCACCGGCCCGACAACAACAAAGGCGGGAAGTAAGATCGGAACTTATGCGACAGATTTGGCCCGAAAGCCCGGCGTGGCACCTACGACTTACGGCCTACGCTGAAACGGAGGGTTCGGGTTCTATCAGGTCCCATGCGCAAAATTTGCGGATTCGCCGTGCCCCTCTGGAGTCGCCACCGTGAAATTCCTGCTGATCATCGCCGCCGCCTTTCTTGCGCCGGCACATGCTGAGAGAACAGCCGACCGCTGGAATCTCTCCGAGATCTACCCGTCGCTCGCTGCCTGGAACACCGATGCCGACAAGGTCGACGCCCAACTCAATGCTCTCGCCAGCTGTAAGGGCCACTTAGGCGAGAGTGCTGCGCGCTTCAAGCAGTGCCTCGATCTTCAGGCTGACTTAACCAAGCGCTACTACCGGCTGAAAGCCTACTCAAGCGAGCAAGTCGCCGAGGACACTGGGAACGCGGCCTCTCTGGAGCTCGACCAGAGAGCTGACCTCCTCGGCAACAAGGCCGTCGAAGCGAGCGCCTTCGTCGACCCAGAGATTCTGCACATCGGCAAAGATCACATTGCCCAATTTCTCCTTGAAGAACCCTTGCTTTCGATCTACCGGTTTCCGCTCGAGAAAACGCTGCGGATGGCGGCGCATACGCTGAACGACGAGGGCGAGGCACTGATCGCGAAGTTTGGCCTTATGGATGACGCGGG
>Ga0182018_10001468_pt1 | contig 26676 bp, 15 predicted proteins | sample 812P2MmetaG_FD_120490 | JGI IMG/M metagenome (GOLD analysis project Ga0182018, IMG submission 120490) | Permafrost microbial communities from Stordalen Mire, Sweden - 812P2M metaG | ecosystem: Environmental > Terrestrial > Soil > Wetlands > Permafrost | place: Sweden: Stordalen | collected...
GGAAGGCGAACGGGATATCGGCCTTCATTGTCTGCGCTGAAGCTGCACCGGCCGCAACCAACGCGGCCGCCGCGATCATCAATTTCGTCGTCAATCTCGTCATTGCCTTACCCTCCTTCGGGTTCGCGGCTGCGTTCCCGATTACGGCGTGTCATAATGCATCCCGCGTGCCAACCGTTTCGAGACCTCTCTCGACCACCGTCGCCATTCGCAAACCCTTGAAAACACGACGAAGTGCTGTTCCGGGAATTCCGCCGCGGCGGCGGAAATGAACCGCGCGGTTCAGCGCGGCTGAACGCAAGTGTTCAAGTCCTGATAAACTGGCCTACCAGCCATGGAAGCTGAATTCTTCGCGGTGGACGGACCCTTATTGGGCGAGCGCTTTCCGCTCGGCGGCGGCGATGTGCATATCGGCAGCGCGCCATCGGCGCACATCCGGCTGGCCGAAGCGGATGCCGCCAGGGAGCACTGTACGGTGCGGTTCGCGGACGGCCGCTTTGAGGTTGTGGACCACCGCTCCGGCGCGGGGACCTATGTCAATGGAATGCGCATCGCGCGGCATTGCCTGGAGCCGGGCGATCAAGTGAGCATCTGCGATACGGTGTTGCTCTACCGCGAGGATACGGCATCGCCGCAGCCGGAATCCCAGCAGCACACGCTGTTGCGCGCCTGTTCGCTGCTGTTCCTGTTCCGTGCGCTCGGAATGTCGACCGGGGGCCACCGGTCTGTGTTTGCGGATCAGATCGTGCGGCTCATCGCCGATATAGCGCCGTGCCGCGAAGGCGTCGTCCTGCTGGGCCGCGATGCCGACGAGTTGTGCGCGGCCGCGGGGGAACCGGCCGCCGCCGCCCCGCTCCACGAATTGATCGGGCGCGTCTGCCGGGAAGGCTCGGTGGTGGAACCAGCCGCGCGGGTGGTGGCGCTGGCGCTCTACGTCGGCGGTGAAATTGCCGGATTGCTGGCCGCCTGGTTCCCCGCCGAGGAGATTGTGAATCTGTCCGATCATCGGGACACTTTGAGCGCTATCGGAACGGTGGCCGCGGCGGCGCTGGAGAACGTGCGCTCGGTGGAGCGTCTGCAAGCCGAGAATGCCTCGCTGCTGAGCCGGCTGGGGGCCGGGGAGGCCGGTATGGTGGGAGAGAGTCCGGGCGTCCGCAAGCTCCTGGGGATGGTGGCGCGGGTGGCGCCGCAAGACACGCCGGTGCTGATTCTCGGAGAAAGCGGCACCGGCAAGGAACTGGTGGCGCGGGCGCTGCACCGGCAGAGCGGGCGCTCGTCGAAGCCTTTCGTGGCGATCAACTGCGCGGCGCTCACCGAGACGCTGCTGGAGAGCGAACTGTTCGGCCACGAAAAGGGCTCGTTCACCGGCGCGGTCGCGCAGAAGAAAGGCAAACTCGAAACCGCGCAGGGCGGCACGGTGTTTCTGGACGAGATCGGCGAACTGCCGGTGACGCTACAGGCCAAGCTGCTGCGGGTGCTGCAGGAACGCGAGTTCGAGCGGGTCGGCGGGATCCGCACGTTGAAGCTGGACATCCGGCTGCTGGCCGCCACCAATCGCGATCTGGCGGCCGAGGCGCGGCGCGGGGCGTTTCGCGAAGATCTGTTCCACCGTCTCAACGTGGTGGCGCTGAGCGTGCCGCCGCTACGCGACCGGCGCGACGATATTCCGGCGCTGGCGCGCCACTTCCTGAATCTTTCCGCCGCGCGATGCCGTCGCCGCGTGGCGGGAATCTCGCCGGAAGCGGAGCGCTACCTGATGAATTACGCCTGGCCGGGGAACATCCGGGAGCTGGAAAACGCGATCGAACGCGCGGTGGTGCTGGGGCAGTCCGACAACCTGCTGCCGGAGGACTTGCCGGAGACGGTGCTGGAGTCGGCGGCCATCCCGGAGGTTCCGGGAGCGCTGCAATCGTCCATCGCGGCGAGCAAGCGTCAGGCGATTGTGGCGGCTTGGCAGGAAGCAGGTGGGGTCCACGACCGGGCGGCGGCGCTGCTGAATCTCCATCCCAATTCGCTGCGGCGGCTGATCCGCACGTTGAAACTGCGGGAGGTCTTGCGGTAAGGGGCAGGCGGGCGCGGCCACGCGAGTAGCCGCCGGTTTGCCTCCATGCGGTTTCCGCGGGGATTTCCGGACAGAGGCCGACTTGCCGAGGACTAAACCACATGGCCCGCACCGGCGTGGCTCAACTTCGGATTGGCCACGATCCGACCGGAAGTCGAAAATGAAACGCCGGCACCACGGCGCAGCGCCTGCCCGAATAGCCGCCGCCTACTCGTACCGAATAGCGTCGAGTGGGTTGACGCCGGCCGCTCGCCGCGCCGGAATCCAACAGGCCAAAGCCGACACCGCGACCAGCACGGCGGCCGCGATAGCGAACGCCACAGGATCGTGCGGACTCACTTCGAACAACAGGCTCGATACGTAACTCCCGATGGCCACAGCCGCTAAGGCGCCCGCCGCGAGTCCGGCGAACACGGGGGTCATGCCTTGGCGCAGCACCAGCCGGAGCACCCTCCCGTGCCCCGCTCCGAGCGCTATGCGAATGCCGATTTCCGCGCGGCGCCGCGCCACGGCATACGAGACCACGCCATAGGTTCCGAACGCCGCCAGAGCGAGTGCGGCGATGGCGAACAGAAGCACCAGCGTCATCTGGAATCGCCGCCGCGCCACGGATTCGGACATAATCTGTTCGAGCGTCCGCTCTTCGGGAACGGGAACGTCGCCATCGGCGCTCCAAACCACGGCGCGCAGGGCAGCGGCGATCGATTTCGGATCCATCGCGGTGCGCAGCAGGATCGAAGAGGAACGTTGCGGGCGTTGCCACAACGGGATGTACAGCATGTCAACCGGATTTTGATCGAGGCTGGTGCTGCGCGCGTCGCCCACCACGCCGACGACTTCGAGAACGCGGCTAATGTCGATCAGCTTGCGGCCCACTGGTCCGGTGTTCGGCCAGAGTTTGCGGGCCAGGCTTTGGGAAATAATGGCGGCCAGGCGGTTTCGGTCCGAAGGCTCGAAATCGCGTCCGGAGCGCAGCGGGATGCGCAGAGTCCGGAAATAACCGGGGCTGATGAAGCGGAGATTGGGGTTCGGGTGTTGTGACTCGGGGCGCGGATCGTTTTCGGTTCTAACGACATCGACCCAGCTTTGACCCTGCAAGGGCAAGTAGGAGGTAATAGCAGCCGATTCGACGCTGGGCAGGGCACGCGCTTGATCGAGTACGGTTTCAAAAAAGCGGCTCACGTCTGCGTCCTTCGCGTACTTCGCGCCGGGTAGGGCGACATCGACGGCGAGGACGCGTTCGGTATCGAATCCCCTGGGGATTCTCGTCAGGCGGACAAAACTCGAGAGGAACAGACCCGCGGTAACGAGCAGCGCGGCGCACAAACCTACTTCGAGAGCGACCAGCAGGTTTCGCAAACGCAATCCGGTTGGCCCTCCGGCATTCGCGTGGCTGGTGGATTTCAACGTCTCGTAAGGCGCGCCGCCGGACGCGCTGCTCAGAGCCGGCAGGATGCCGAACAGCAACGCGGTGATCGCCGAAATACCTAGTGCAAAAACAAGCACGCGGCCGTCGACGGAGATGCCGCGCAGCCGCGGCAAGTCGACCGGCGCGGTGGCGAGCAGCCGTTGTAATCCCAAAAAGGCGACGACTACGCCGAGGCCGCCGCCCAGCGCGGCGAGCACGCCCGCTTCCGCCAGCGATTGCCTCGCAAGCTGCCACCGGTTCGCTCCGAGCGCGGTGCGAATCGCGGCCTCGCGGGCCCGTCCGGCGGCGCGCGAGAGGGAGAGGTTCACAAGGTTGACGCAGAGCACCAGCAGCACCGCGCCGACGGCCGCCATGAGCACAATCAGGCTCGGCCGCACATCCCCGGTCAGCTTTTGTTGCAGCGGCGCGATGGCGGGAACGATGTGCCAGGATTCGCCGCCGATTTGCGCATCAATCGTGGCTTCGGCGGCCGTGAGTTCGGCGCGAGCGCGCTCGATTGAGACGCCTGGACGCAGGCGCGCAATGGCTGCGTAGTTCAGATCGCCGACGTGAGGCTCGATCTCGTCGGGCTCATACGCTAACGGCCGGAACATCTCCATGCGTCCGTTCAGGCGCTTGCCCATGTCATTGGCCTGCTTCGGGAATTCGAAATCGGGCGGCAAGACTCCCACAATGGTGTACGGCGTCCCGCCCAGAGTGATTTTGCGCCCAACGATGGAGGGATCGCCGCCGAACCCGCGCCGCCAGATCGAATCGGCAAGAATTACCACCTGGTGCTGACCATAATGGTCTTCTCGATCTAGAAACGAACGTCCGAAACGCGGATGCACGCCCAGCACATCGAAGAAATTCGCCGAAACCTGCGCCCCCGGAATTAACTCGGGACGGCCCTCTCCGGTGAGGCTCATGGTTGTATTGCGGTAGGCGCCGATGCCTTCGAACGAGCGCGTGCGCTTGCGCCATTCCACGAGTTGGCCGAGATTGACCGGCAACGGCTCTCCATTGCGGAACTGCGGCGTGGAAATGGAGATGGCTACAAGACGCCGCGGATCGGGAAAATCGAGCGGGCGCAGCAGAACTCCGTTCACCAGCGAGAAAATCGCGGTATTGGCGCCGATGCCGATCGCGAGGCTGAGCACGGCCATGGCGGCGAAGCCGCGGTCTTTCCAAAGCGTTCTCAACGCGTATTTCATTTACGATAGGCTCCTGGCCGGTCGGCGCGCCGAGGGCGCGTGACGCGGGCTACCATCAATACGAACTGGCCGCGGCCCGCGTTCGCAATAATTACCGCGTGTGCGGCAAAAGGTTACATTGGCGCGCGCCACTGGCATTACGTTATCTCGTTTACCGGCGCTTTTCGGCCTGCCATCGGTGCTTCGGCCGGAATACGGCGCATCCGGAGACCATCCATCCAATTTGGGCTCCGCGGCGGCGGGAATGCTCCAGGCGAGCGTTATTCGTTATGATCGGTAGCGTTCCCCGAAGCCGCTCGCAGGTGGCGAGTGGCGGCTTGGGGTGCACCGAGAACGTAGAGATCCGGAGGGAGCTTGAAGCGGATTCTGATCCTGATCGGCATGATCGCGGCCACAGCTCTAGCGCAGGACAATCCCGCGGCGCGGGCCGCCCGGCAGTGGCGCCAGCAGCATGAGCGGGCGATTGTCGACGAGTTCATCGCCCTGCTGGGGATTCCCAACCTTACGCGCGACCACGCCAACATCCAGCGCAATGCCGAAACCATCGCGCGCATGCTGGAGCGGCGCGGCGTGGCGTCGAGACTGGTGAGCGTGCCCGGCGCCAACACGGTGGTGTTTGGCGAAATCCGCACCCCGGGCGCGACCCGCACTCTCGTCTTCTACGCGCACTACGACGGCCAGCCGCTCGACCCGAAGGAGTGGGCTATCCCGCCGTTCGAACCGGTGCTGCGCGACAAGCCGGTCGAGGACGGCGGCCAGGTGATTCCGCTTCCGGCCGCCGGCCAGCCGTTCGACCCGGAATGGCGTCTCTATGCGCGGGGATCGGGCGACGACAAAGCACCCATCGCGGCGATGCTGACCGCGCTCGACGCCATCCGCGCGGCGGGGATCAAGACCCGGTCGAACCTCAAGTTCGCGTTCGAGGGCGAGGAGGAAGGCGGATCGCCGAACCTGGAGAAGATCCTGGAAGCCAATCGGGAATTGTTTGCCGGCGATCTGTGGCTGATGTGCGACGGCCCGGTCTACCAGACGCGCCAGCAACAGATCGTGTTCGGCGCCCGCGGAGACACGGGCCTCGATGTAACGCTGTATGGTCCGCGATACGAGTTGCACAGCGGACATTATGGAAACTGGGCACTCAACCCGGCGATGATGCTGGCCCAGTTGCTGGCGTCGATGAAGAACACGCAGGGGCGGGTGCTGGTGGATGGCTTCTACGACGGCATTACGCCGCTGACTCCGCTGGAGAAACGCGCCATCGCGGAAGCGCCCGCGATCGACTCGGACTTGATGCGCGAGTTCTGGCTGGGGTCCACCGAAGGAGGGGGAGCGAAACTCAACGAACTGATCGCCCTGCCGGCGCTGAATGTCCGCGGGATGGCCAGTTCGCGCACGGGCAACCAGGCGTCCAACGTGATCCCGGCATCCGCCACGGCATCGCTGGACATTCGCCTGGTGCCGGGCATGGACGCGCGGCAGACCACCGGCCGCGTAGTGGAACACATTCGCAAACAGGGATTCTTCGTAGTGGACCAGGAACCGGACGCCGAGGTGCGGCGGTCGCATCCGAAAGTGGCCCTGGTGGTAGTGCGGGGCGGCGATAATGCCGTACGCACCCCGATGGACCTGCCGATCGCCCAGGAGGTGATCGGCGTGGTGGAGAGCGTGCGCGGCCGAACGGTAAAGCTTCCCAACATGGGTGGGAGTCTGCCGCTCACCAGCATCGTGCGGCCGTTGGGTACGCACGTGATCGTGGTTCCGATCGCCAATCACGACGACAATCAGCACAGTTTCAACGAGAATCTGCGGCTGCAAAATCTGTGGGACGGGATCGAACTGATGGCGGCGCTGCTGACGATGTAGGATTACGGCCTGGCCGGCAGCCGGCCGTGGACCCACTTTGCCGCCCCTTTGACGAGAAACGCGCTTGCGACCGTCGCCAAGCCGGCTTAACCGGCCAATCATGATGCCCGCGCTGGATCGAACGTCCGCACGGCTGATAAGTTGCGGGTGCGGACACGGATTGGCCTGGCTAAGTCCCTTTATACCGGCCAATCTGCTTGATTCTACGCCGCTTACGCTGAAAGCTGCGGACCAAACAGATTGGCCGGTATTTTAAAGATACCTATCGGTACCTATTTCGGTGGACGCCTGAGCAAGCCGGAACCGGGGGCGATGCTATTTGTTGGAAGATCCGGCGACGCCTGTCGAATCGGGATGAATCTGGAAGCAGCCCACGGTTCCGCGTGGGGTTCCGCGCCACTCTCGGGCAGCGAGTGTACGTTACATCACACAAGAAATTCATCGCAACCGGGTTGTCACGCCATCGTTGTATTAAAGCCCCCGCAGTCGTTATACGATGTGGTGGGCAGTAAGTATGGGACTAGTAGGCCGGTTGGCGGCTATGGGGTTCAAGGGCCGCAAGCCACCTGACCGGCCAAGGGGAATCAAAGAGAAAGTCCGCCTAAGTTTAAGTGGGAAAGGGGTTATATGCGCCGAGTCTGCACACGTTTCCATGTTGGATTATTGGCCGGCCTGCTGTTATTTGTGGCCGTAGCCTTTGCTCAAACCGATACCGGCTCCATCGGAGGCTTCGTGAAGGATCCTTCCGGCGGTGTCATTCCTAAAGCGAAAGTCAACCTCAGGAACGAAGGCACCGGTCAGGAGCATTCCCTGACCACCGACAGAGCCGGGTATTACATCGCCCCCAATCTGCCGCCCGGCATTTACACCATGACGGCGGAAGCGCCCGGATTCAAGCGCTTCGAGAGCAAGCAGAATAAGTTGGATTCCAATACCACGCTGTCGCTCGATGCCAACCTGGCCGTCGGCAACACTACCGAAACCATCGAGGTGACCGCCACCGCCGCCGTGCTGCAAACCGATTCCTCGGCCGTCCAGACCGAGGTCAGCGGCAAGGAGGTGGACATGCAGGAACTGAACGGCCGTAACCCACTCTACGACGCCCAGCTTTTGCCGGGCCTGCGCAGCGGTTCCACCATGGGCGATTTCAATTTCGCGGTGGGCGGCGGCGTCCCGTTCAATGTCAACGGCGCCCGCGCCCAAGACACCTTGGTCACCTTCGACGGCGCGCCTGCCGTTCGTACCCGCGCCAACGGAGCCGTCATCGGCGTGGCGGACGTGGACGCCACCGAAGAAATCCAGGTGATGACCGCCGACTATGCCCCCGAATACGGCCGCGCCGCGGGCGGCCAGATCCGCATCGTCAGCAAGAGCGGCACCCAGGATTTTCATGGCAGCCTGTACGAGTACCTGCGCAACTCCGCGATGAACGCCAATACCTGGTCGCGCAACCTCAGCACCCTGACCAACGTGGCTGCGCCGTTCCGGTACAACAACTTCGGTGGTACCGTAGGCGGCCCCATCTGGGTCCCTGGCATGAACCACTGGTTCCGCGAAAGGCTGTTCTTCTTCGTGGCCGAAGACTGGATCCGCTATCGCTATGAAGACAGCACCCAGGAAGCGGTCCCCACTGCCCTCATGCGCCAGGGGAATTTCAGCGAACTGCTGTCGACCAATCCCTGGTATTCCGGAAGTCATGTGATCTATCAGCCCTCGAGCTGTCCGGTGTCCGGCGCCGCGGGCTGCATTCCCTATCCGAACAACACCATTCCCCAAAGCCAGTTGAGCGCCAACGGCATCGCGATTATCAACGCCTACCCGGCGTCCACGCCCGGGTTTCTCAACGGCACCGCCAACTTCATCGCCGAAGCCGAGCACCCCATCAACCAGCGAAAAGGAAACGTCAACATCGACCTCCAGCTCAGTCCCGGCAACAAACTCTCGGGCCGCCGCAGCGACGCCTCCTATTTCGAATATCAGCCCTTCGATCAAGGGTCGGGGCTCACCGGCAAGTATTTCAACCGTCCCAACCAGACCAACGTGGTGTCTCTCACCTCTACGATCAGCCCCTCCCTGGTGAACGAGGCGCGCCTCACGTTGAGCATCGACGACGTCTACATCCCGGTGAACTCCGCGCTGGCAGGCTTCAACCGCCAGACCCTGGGCATCACCTTCCCCTACCTCATGCCCAACGGAAAAGACTTTCCCAACAAGATTCCCACCGTCAGCGTGCCGAATTTTTACGGATTGGCCGGCGGACCCTACCCGTCGCATTCCTCCGGGACCATCTGGACCGGCTCGGATACCCTGACCAAGGTCTGGAACAACCACACCATCAAAGCCGGCTTCTCGTTCGAATATTCCGGCGAAAACGATGGCGACCAGATCAACGTGAGCACCGTTCCCGGCGGCGCCAGCAACCAGAATGGCACCTTCTACTTCACCGATGGCCGCACCGGTCTGGGCGCTACCGCGGGTGTAGGTATGGCCAACCTGGCCCTGGGCCTGGCGGATAGCTACACCGAGATCGGCCCGCGCGCCCTCACCATCTGGCGCGCCCTGATGATGGAAGGCTTCGTCCAGGACTCCTGGAAGGTCACACCCAAACTACACCTGGAATACGGCCTGCGATGGACCAATATCGGCGGCTACCATCCGGTGTGGGGCAATGCCGACTACTTCGACGGCGCGGTGTACAATCCCGCCAATGCGGTCCAGGTTTCGCGCACTACCGGCAACGTCATCCTGGGTTCGGGCAACCCTTATGACGGCGTGGTCATCCCCGGTTACAGTTCTTTCCCCACGGCTGCCGCCGGGCGGGTCGCCGCGTTCACTTCCAATCAATGCGACGGGGGGTCTTGCAGCAGCCTGCTCGATCCCAGCCTTGGCAAGGGATACATTCAGAACACCAACACCTACCAGCCGCGGGTGGGCCTTGCCTATCAGCTCACTCCGGCTACCATCCTCCGCGCGGGAGCCGGCAGCTTCACCACTCGGATGGGCCTGCTCGACAACGTTTTTCCGGGCGGCAATTCACCCTTCCAGCCGGTGGAAACCGTCAACAACGTGTCGGTGGATAACCCCGGCGCCTCGTTGACCAGCGGAACCGCCGCGCCCATCAGCATGACCACCCTGAATCCCAACCTCAAACCCCCGACGGCGTGGAACTGGAACGTCACCGTACAACGCCAGCTTCCTCTGCATACGGTGCTGACGGTGGCGTACGTAGGCCATCGCGGCAATCATGCCTGGCAGGTGTACGATATCAACCAGCCCACGGTGGGCGCCCTGCTGGCCAACCCCGGCGTGAACGTCAACTATCTGCGCCCGTATAAGGGATTCGCCTCCATTCAGGAAGAAGAGAGCGTGGTCAATTCCACTTACAAGGGCCTGCAAATCCAATGGGAGCGGCGGTTCACCAATGGCTCCAGCTTCAATGTCAGCTACACGCTTTCGAAAAGCATGGATAACGGCTCGAACTACCGCGACATCGTTCCCGACACCTACAACACCAGCAATCTCTGGGGTCCGTCGGAATACGACGAGCGCCACGTGGTCCTGATCAACTACATCTACGCCTTGCCGTTCCTGAAGAACAACACTCAACTTAGCGGCAGGATGCTGGGCGGATGGTCGCTGGCCGGAACGGCGCAATTCCAAACCGGCACACCCTGCGGCATCGGCGCCAACAACGATTACGCCGGCGTGGGAGAGGATGGCAGCTTCGGGTGCGGCAGCGAAGGTCAGTTCTGGGTGCTCAACGGGACGCCCACGATCGACACCGGAGCGTTCGCCGGTCCCGTGACCAACTCCAGTTCGCCGAAGTATTTCACGGTAAGCGCTTCGGCGCCGCCCACCGGCACCTTCAATCTGGCCTCGGGTGTCCGCGGTTCGGTCTACGGCCCGGGCTTTCAGGATTGGAACCTGTCGCTGTTCAAAACCTTCGCCATCAACGAGCGGAAGGGCGTCCAATTCCGCGCCGAGGCATACGACTTCCCTAACCATCCGAACTTTAGTGCGCCGAATTTCACTCCGACGTCCAGCCAGTTCGGCATGATTACGGGCAAAAGCGGACTGAACCGCCAACTCCAGCTTTCCTTGAGGTTCTACTTCTGATAGGGAGTCACGAAACCGGGTCGCCGCTCCGTTTCGCGAGCGTCCAGACAGTATCCGGAACTTAGGCCGGAGTGAGGGGCACTTAGATATCGGACTGAATGTCCAGCTATTCTTCGCCGTGGATGTAGGTGACTGTGGAATGTGTCAGCAGCCGGCCGCTACTGTCGACGCACTCGACCGTGCCGTAGATTAAGCGGCGGCCAAGCTTGAGGATCCTTTACGAGGGAAGTGTTTCGATTTCGTCAGCAGTTAAATTTAGCGCCTTCGCTATCACCGGCCCGTGGTTTTGCGCCTGGGCTCGGAGTTTAGTAGCCAAGAGCGCTAGCGTGTCGTGAATCTGTTTGGCGATTTCCGCCCGGATGCCTTCGTCGGTCATCGGGATGATCTCTTCTCTCGATTAAAAAATGTTGCGAACCTCTGAATTTTAGCAAAATTCTACCTTGGCGGTGCAGCAAAACCCCTCTCTCCTGTGGCCCGGCGATGCCATGCCGTCTCCGGAAGGAGGAACGGGACGATGAGGAAGTACAGCAGGTACACCGGCCATGCGTACCGCGTCCAGTCCCGATCTTTCGGCAGAAGTTTCGTGCGCCTACGTGCCAGGCATAGCTGTAATGGGAATGATCGGCGGGTGCCTCGCAAGAGTCTTTGGTCGAACCCGCCGTTCTTTTGTATCGGCGCGGGGCCTCTATTTCGCAAGAGTACTGAAGGTTCAAGGGAGTAAGATGCCGACTGCGCCGAATTTCACTCCGACGTCCAGCCAGTTCGGCATGATTACGGGCAAAAGCGGACTGAACCGCCAACTCCAGCTTTCCTTGCGGTTCTACTTCCGATACTTCCGATAGGGAGTGAGGAAACTGGGCCGCCCTGTTCGCGAGCGCCCGGGTGAACGTCCCGGGCGCTCGCCGGCCGCCGAGCCACAACCTTCGGTCGAGATATCGCGGCGTAAGTCGCCGAGGAGCGGATGCTCGGGGCCAAGCTCCGTCTCGGAGGCCGCGATTGCCCGCCGGAAGAGTTCTGCGGATTCCGAAGGCTCACCCGACCGCAGCGGCGATCACCGCCGGACTGGAAAATCAGTTCGTGGTAGCCGGCAAATCTCGACGTCGAAAGCGTCGCCTGCGCTCCGGACGAAGCAGATGCGGTACCGATCGTTAATTCGGATGCCGACGAAAGATCTTTTCCGTCCCGGCAAGTCGAAAGGAACAAATCACGGTTATATCGTATCCCGGTAATCGGTACATGCACAGGGCATCGACAACCGCCCGGTCGCGATCCCGCCCACCCCTCAACTACTACCTCTGTCCGGAGTTTCCGGTTTGCGATATGATGCTTTCTTGACCAGCAAACTCATCCTCCCCTTCGGCCTGGCGCTATTCCTGGCGCAGGCGCAGACCACCAGGCAGTTCGCCCTGACCATCGACAACATCATGCGCGGCCCGGCGCTGGTGGGGTACGAGCCGGCTCAGCCACGCTGGTCCTACGACAGCCAACACATCTACTTCCAGTGGAAACAGTCCACCGATAAAGAAGATGCGCCCATAGACACGTATACCGCCAACCGGGATGGCTCGGGACTGCGCAAACTCAGCGACACCGCGGCGCGCGCGTTGCCGCCGGCTATCGGCGATACCAGCAAGGACAAGCGCCTGATGGTATACGCCAGCGGCGGAGACCTCTACGTCCTCGACAACACCACCGGCAAGGTGCAGCAGCTCACCAAGACCACCGATACCGAAGCCAACCCGCACTTTCTGCCGGACGGCAAACGCATTTGGTTCACGCGCGGCGGCAATCTGTACGTGATGTCGCTGGAGTCCGGCGTGCTGGTGCAGATGACCGACATCCGCGCGGCGGGTGCGGCGGCCACGCAGGCTGCCCCGGCGGGCGGTCGCGGCGGTGGCGGCGGGCGGGGTCAGGGACAGGGCCAGGCGATCGGCGGGCGCGGCCAGGGCGGGCGCGGCGGCGGGGCGGCAGCCGCGGGCGGCGCCGATCAGTCCACCGCCAGCGCCAGTCAGGACTATCTCAAGAACGAACAGAAAGAACTGCTGGAGATTGTCCGCGAGCGTGCCGCGGCGCGCGACGAACTGGCCGCGCGGCGCAAGCTGGACCCGGCGCAGCGCAAGCCCTTCACGCCCACCGGAACCCAGACCGTGAGAGACCTGCAGCTTTCGCCCGACGAGAAGTACGTCTTCGCCGCAGTGGTGGAACCGGCCACCGCTAAGTCCACCATCGTGCCGAATTACATCAGCGACACGGGGTACGTGGAGGACATCAACGGGCGCTCCAACGTGGGTGACAACCAGTCCACCTCGCGCCTCGCGATCCTCAACGCGGAGACCGGCGATGTGACGTGGGTGGACCACGGCCAGCGGCGCGTGCCCGCGGCAGCGCCGGTACCCGCGCGCACGGACGCCGTCGAGGGCGCGGCGCCGGCCCGCACACCGGGGCCGCAGGATCGCGATGTGCAACTCGGAATGCCGGTCTGGTCCGAGGACGGCAGCAAGGCGGTGATCGCGGGCCGCTCGGCGGATTTCAAGGACCGCTGGATTTTCGCGCTGGACCCGGCCACGGGGAAGACGCGCGAGCTGGTACACGATCGCGATGACGCCTGGATCGGCGGACCGGGAGCCAACACACTCGGCTGGATGAAGAACGATCACGAGATCTATTTCCAATCGGAACGCACCGGCTATTCGCACTTATACGCCGTGGCTTTCGACGGCGGCGACGCGCGCGCGCTGACGGCGGGCAATTGGGAAGTGCTGAATGTGCGGCAGTCGCCGGATAAGTCGCGCTTCTATGTGACGGCTTCGAAAGACGGCCCCTTCGATCAGTTTCTGTACGGCATGGGCGGCGACGGCGGTCCGCTGACGCGCATCACGCAGGAACCGGGAAAACATGCGGCCACGCTATCGCCCGACGAGCGATTCATCGCCGATATCTATTCGTATACCAACAAGCCGCCGGAATTGTACGTGCGCGAGAACCAGCCGGAGGCGGTGGCGAAGAAGATCACCACGTCGCCGGCGCCGGAGTTCTGGCAGTTCAAGTGGCTGGATGCGCCCATCGTGATGGTGCCGGCGCGCGATGGCGTCAAGGTGCCGGCGCGTTTGTTCAAGCCCGCCAATTTCAAAAAGGGCGGGCCGGGGGTGGTATTCGTCCACGGCTCCGGCTACCTGCAGAATGTGGACCACAAGTGGTCCACCTACTCCCACGAATACCTGTTCGACCATATTCTGATGGATCGCGGCTTCACTGTGATCGACGTGGACTACCGCGGTTCGGCCGGCTATGGCCGCGGCTGGCGGACGGCCATCTATGAGCACATGGGCGGCAAGGATCTGGACGATATCGTGGACGCCGCCAAGTACCTGGCGGCGGAGCAGGGTGTGGACTCGAGGAAGATCGGCTTGTGGGGCGGAAGCTACGGCGGTTTCATTACCCTGATGGCGATGTTCACGCAGCCCGACGTATTCGCGGCGGGCGGGGCGTTGCGGCCGGTGTCGGACTGGGCGCTGTACAACCACGGCTACACCGCGGAGATTCTGAATACGCCGCAGGCCGATCCGGAGGCGTACCGCAAGTCGTCGCCGATTTTCTTCGCGCAAGGGTTGAAGGGCGCGCTGCTGATCTGCCATGGGATGGTGGACACCAACGTGGAATTCGCGGACACCGTGCGGCTGGTCCAGAAGCTGATTGAACTACGCAAGGAGAACTGGAGCGTGGCGCCGTATCCGGTGGAGGACCACGGCTTCCGCGAGCCGAGCAGTTGGGCCGACGAGTACAAGCGGATTCTGGCGCTGTTCGAGAAGAATCTGAAATAATTTCGCCTGGTGGGGCATGCTTTAGGGCCAAGGGGATATTCACTTCACGCAGGTTGCACGCTGGCCGCCACAACAGGTAGAGAAAAACGCCGTCTGCGGGCACAAGATCTTGTGGCGACCTGCGTGAAGGGAACACCCCCTTTAGGGCCATTCATGAAATGAGTATTCCAAACGTGGCGGCAATCGCGCCTGCGGACGCGTTTTCCCGTGCATCCAGCCGGCTGGAAAGCCGGCCTGTGGCCAGGATTGGCTGCCCCACAAATGCCACTGTTATTTCAGTGACAGGCACTTAGCCCAATGTCACTTACTTTTCTTATCGCACCCTGCCGGCATGAATTGCGGGCGGGGAATCGTGGCCGAGGCCGGCTCGTTCGGACCACGAACACTCGCCGGCGGCCCGAAAAGCCGCCTTTCAGCCGGCTGGAGTTCATTTTGACAGGGGGACGCTATCCCGGCACCGGTGCGGGAACAGGCGGGATGCGAAGCTCCACGATGGTGGTATCCGGCTGGAAGGCGATGCGCAAATCGGAAGCCTCGCCGTAGCAAATCTCCAGCCGGCGGCGGACGTTTTCGAGACCCACTCCGGCGCCGGGAACAGCCGGGCCGTGGGGCGCGCCGCTGTTCTCCACCGTCACCCGCAAACCGTCCCGGTTGTGGATGGCTTCGATGCGCACGAAACCAGGCTCGGTACGCTGGGCTACTCCGTGCTTGATGGCGTTCTCCACTAAGGGTTGGATGGACAAGACCGGTATGGACACCGGCAGCGCCGCGTCGTCCACGTGGATCTTCACCGCCAGCCGGTCGCCCAGCCGGCTTTGCTCCAATTCCAGATAGGCGCGCACGATCTGCATCTCTTCGGCCAGCGTGACGAAGGTCTTGTCGGACTGCAGGAAGTAGCGAAAAATATCGGCCAGGTTCAGCACCATGCGGCGCGCGGTGGAAGCTTCCCGGGGGATCGTCCCGTAGAGCGTATTCAGGGCGTTGAACAGGAAGTGCGGGTTGATTTGCGATTGCAGCGCGCGCAGCTCGGCCTGGCTCACCAGGCGCGTCATCTCCTCCTGGCGTAGCGATTCCACCTTCCCGGCGATCTCCGCGGCGGCCTTGGCTAGCGAATCCAGGTCGTCTCCCAGATAACGCTGGCCGCCCTGACGCCGCCCGAGCAGAATCAGCTTCGAGTTGCCTTGCGCCAACCGGACGGGGACCACGGCCTCGGCCCAATGGGGCCCTCCGGCGGAGCCGACGACGGGTGCGTGCAGGGTCGCGCCCGGATCCGCTTCCGCCTGGCTGACGAGGGCGAAATCTTTCGTCTTGACCGCCGATGCCATGGTGGAAGCGGCCCAATCCAGGTACTGCTCCTCGGCGGCGAAGGCCGGGCAATCGCGCAATCGCAGCGACAGGTTGGCGACGCTGCCCTGGCGGAACACCACCTGCGTGAGCCATGCCTGGACTTGGTTGCGCATCCAGGCGAAAAACACCAGGAAGAGGCAGATGCTGATCAGCAGCGCCGCCTCCGGCAGAGGTTCGCGCACGGCGTGTTGCACCAGCACAAGTCGAAACGCCGCTTCGATCACCAGGCCGGCCAGCAGCGCCGCGAGCAGGGCGTTCGCCAGGAAGCGCACGAAGGCATCGAGCAGCACAAAGCGGTAATCCTGCAAGAGGACGAAGAGGGCCAGCGGGATGCCGGCGTGATGGACAAACAGTTCGCTGGACCAGGCCTGGCTGGCGTGGCCGGCGCCGAAATGCACGAAGGACATGGCGAACAGCGCCAGACACATGGAGCCGGCGATCCGCGCGCCATCGGGCCGCCGGCGGCCTTTACCTCGAAAGACGGCATCGGCCACCACCAGGCCGGTGAGCAGCAGGAAACCGACGGTAATCAGCAGCAGCGCATCCTGGTGCAGCGCCGGTCCGTTGCCGTGAATCTCCCAGAAATGCATGCCCACGGCAACTACGCTCAGCCCGTAGCCGCAGGCCACCAGCGGCGACCGGGCCGTGCCGACGGAAACGTGCAGCAGCACCGCGGGCAGGAGGCTCAAGACGGAAAAGCTGATGGCGATCGCCAGATTCAGCCACACCGCCGGGAGGTTGGGCCGCACCAGCACAACCAGCGACCCGAGGTTCCAGACCAGCGAGAGGACCGCGGCCAATCCCGAGAGGTAGCGGCCTCGCAAGCCGGACCAGCCGCGGCCGCTGAACAGCAGGAACAGGAAAATGGCGAAGATCAGCGCTCCGCCGGCGTGGCCCAGGATATTAATCAGCAGCGGCTGGGTAAACGGCAGCATGGGTCAGGGCCGCCATCCGCTGGTGGAGGGAAAGCGCCCGCTGGTGAGAGCAAGCGTGCCAGTGGCGAGAATTCCGTATGGGCGTTGGCCGGCAGGCCCCATACTATACGGACGATGCGCAAAAGCGACACGGCGCGGCTCACCCGCGGCGCGGCGATCCGCTTGATACTTTCGCTGGCGGTGGTGCTGGGGGGGAGTTGTCTGGTGCTGCAATCCACGGTCTGGAAATATAACAGCCCGGAGCCACCCGAACCCTTCTACACGGAACTGCCGGGAGTGGACCTGAGCGGCCTGCCGGCAGAGCGGAAAGCGGCCGTACTGAAGCAGCTCAACAGACAGCGGTGTACTTGCGACTGCATGCGCACGGTGGCCAGTTGCCGCATCCATCACGGCTGTTCGCTCAGCCTGGAGGCGGCGTTGCGGGCGGTGGACGCCGCCAGAAAAAAGTAGCCCGCGTCGCTTCGGATCGGCTGCCTGACGGCGCCGCAGGCAGGACGGCCCAATGCCACTTGTTTCTCGCGAATCTCGTGTCGGTGGGGCGGACCCCCTAGGGGGTGCCCTCCGGGCCACGGGACGCCCTCGTCCCGCTGTCCCTTCAACGGTATCAGCCTCTTGCGGACGCAACCCGGCCGACCAGGGCGTCGGCGGGCCCAGAGGGCAGCCCCCAGGGAGTCCGGCCCACCAGATTCCAGGCTCGCGGAAAATAAGCGATCTTGAGCGAAACGGCCTGCGCCCCATATAATCCGCTGCCCTCACCATTGCAGCATCCGCCTGACCGTGCTGGCCTGCCGCTTGCTCACGATGAATTCCATGCCGTTGCTGAGCGTCAGCAACCAGCGCTGGCTGCTCAGCGGACTCATTTTGCGCACGTGGTTGACGTTCACCAATGCGTTGCGATGGACCCGCTGGAATACCGAACCGCGCAGGCGCGCATCCACGGTATGCAGCGTCTGGGTGGCCATGTAACGCTGGCGGGCCGTCAGAATCCAGACGATCTCGCGCTCGGCCTGGAAGGCCAATACGTCGTCGAGATCCAGCAGGTAATACTCCGCTCCCGTACGGCCCACCACTTTGCGCCCGCGGGGAACTCCGGCCGGCTCCCCGCCTTCGCTCAGGTGAGCCAGCCGCTCGGCCACTTCCCGGTTCTTGCCGCGCAGTGCCCGGGCGCGGTCGAGGGCCTTCTCCAGCCGCTCCCGGCTGACGGGTTTCAAGAGGTAATCGAGCGCTCCGGCTTCAAACGCGCGGATGGCGTGCTGGTCGTAGGCGGTCACGATGACGACGATCGGGAGCGCGCCTTCGGGCAGGCGGCGAATCACGTCGAAGCCGCCCATCCCTGGCATTTCCAAATCCAGGAAGACGAGATCGGGCTTGAGCCGCACGATCTCGCTGAGGGCGTCGTTGCCGTTGGCGGCATCACCGGCAATTTCGACGTCCGAAAAAGCTCCCAGTTCGTCTCGCAGCACCTGGCGCGCGATGGGCTCGTCGTCCACGATCAGCGTGCGAATAGGCGGAGAATCCACCCCTAAGGTAGTAGCGCAGAGATTGCCGGGTGCGCATGGAAAACTCATCGGTGAACTCGATCTTCCGGCAGGCGGGATGAAAACAGCCATCGGCGGATTGGCATGCCGGCCCGCGTTCTCCGGGACTGATATCCCGCTCCTGGTTACATACAGCCCGCTCATGGAAGTTTCAAGCCCGTCCGTCACGTAGTCGTAGGCTCCCTACATTCATACTACGCAAACTGGAAGTATGCGGATAATCGCGGTTCTGCTGTTGTGCGCCTGCGCGGCGCCGGCACAATCCATTGGGGCGGGAACAGTCGGCGGGAAAGTAGCCGATCCCTCCGGCGCAATCGTCGTAGGAGCGGTGGTCACTCTCCAGAACCCGTTGACGAACTATCGTCAATCGGTGAGAACCGACGGCAACGGCGTGTACCGGTTCACCAACGTGCCCTTGAATTCCTACCACCTGGGGGTCAGCGCCTCCGGCTTCGCGAAGCTCGAGCAGGACGTCGCCGTGCGATCGACCGTGCCCCTTGCCCAGGACGTCGAGTTGAAGATCGCCGAGGCTGCCACCACCACGATTGACGTGCAAGGATCGTCCGACGCCGTTCTGGCCCTCGATCCATCGGCCCACAACGACGTCGACCAAAGCACTCTGAACATGCTGCCCACCACCGGTTCCGGCTTAAGCGATGCCATCACGCTCAGCACTCCGGGAGTGGTGGCCGATTCCAACGGCTTCTTCCATCCGCAAGGAGACCACGCGCAGACCAGCTACGTGGTGGACGGCCAGCCCATCAGCGACCAGCAGAGTAAGGCCTTCTCCACGCAGATGCCCGAAAACGCCTTTCAGAATATGGAAATGATCACCGGGTCGGCCACCGCCCAATATGGCGATAAGACCAGCCTGGTGGTGGAAGGCGTGACGCGGTCCGGACTGGCGAAGAAGCTGTTCGGCGGACTTGAAACCGACTACGGTTCGTTCGGGACAGTCGGCGAAAAGGCCTCCTTGGGCGGCGGGAACGCCAAATTCGGCAATTTCATCGTGATCGACTCGGACCGTTCGGGACGCTTCCTGGACACTCCCGAGTTTTACCCGATGCACGACATCGGCAACACCGAGACGATCTTCGACCGCTTCGATTTTCAACCGGACGAGCACGACGCCTTCCACCTCAATCTCTTCGCCTCCCGCAACTGGTTCCAGATTCCAAATTCCTACGACCAGCCCGGGCAGGATCAGCGGCAGCAGGTCACAAGTTTCAATATCGCTCCGGGATACCAGCACACCTTCGGCAGCACCACGCTGCTGACGGTGAACCCGTGGGTGCGTCGGGATTTCATGAACTACTATCCCAGCCGCAATCCCTTCGAGGACACCCCGGCGACGCTGGCCCAGGACCGGCACCTGCTGAATTACGGCATCCGCGCCGACATCTCCTCGGTGATCGGCAGGCACAATTTCAAAATCGGGACGGAAATCAAACAAACCCGGCTGTTCGAAGATTTTTCGCTGGGGATCACGGACCTCACGTTCAACCCGATCTGCGTGGATGCCAACGGCGACGCCGCCGGACCGCTCACCGTGGTGAATCCCAGCGCCTGTCCGGGTCTCGGGCTGACCGTCAACCCGAATTTGGCGCCGGGACTGGTGCCGTACGACCTGACGCGCGGCGGCAGCCTGTTCCGTTTTCGCGATACCGGCAAGATCAATCAGTTCGCCTTCTACGCCCAGGATTCGATCACCCTGGGGAACTTCACGCTGAACGGCGGCCTGCGGATCGACCAGTACAACGGGTTGAGTAAGGCGACCGGCAAGGAGCCGCGCGTCGGCGGCGCCTACATGATCAAGAAGACCGGGACGGTGCTGCGCGCGGCGTACGCGCACACTCTGGAAACGCCGTATAACGAGAACCTGCTGCTCTCCAGCGCTTCCGGCGTGGGCGGGCTGGCGAGCAACGTGTTTGGCGCATACAATTCCGTACCGCTGGCGCCGGGGACGCGCAATCAATTCAACACCGGTTTTCAGCAGACCATCGGCCGCTACCTGATGCTGGACGCCGATTATTTCTGGAAATTCACCAACGGGGCCTACGACTTCGACGTGTTGTTCAATACGCCCATCACGTTTCCGATCTCCTGGCGGAAGTCCAAGCTGGATGGCGTGGGCGCGCGCCTTTCCACCACCAGTTTCCACGGCTTCCAGGCATTCATGAACGTTGGACACACGCGCGCGCGCTTCTTCGGACCGGAAACCGGCGGCCTGATTTTCAACTCGCCGGTGGATGTCGGCGTATTCCGCATCGACCACGACCAGAAGTTCGAGCAGACCATGAATCTGCGCTATCAGCGGCCTCACAGCGGCCCCTGGATCGACTTCACCTGGCGCTACGACAGCGGCCTGGTAGCCGGGAGCGTGCCGGACCTGGCGTCGGCGCTGGCCCTGAACGGCGACCAGCAGGCGGCCATCGGCTTCTTCTGCGGCAGCCAGTACGCGACCCTCAATAGCCCCATCACCACCTGCACCAGCCCCACCTATGGCGCCACCCGGCTGTTGATTCCCGCGGCCGGAACCTATAATGCCGATACGAATCCGGCGCGCATCGCCGCGCACAACGTCTTCGATATCGGGGTGGGCATGGACAACGTGCTGCACACCGAGAAGGTGCGGATGACGCTGAAGTTCGCGGTGTTGAACGTGGCTAATGAAGTGGCGCTTTACAACTTTCTTTCCACGTTTAGCGGCACGCACTTCGTGACTCCGCGGGCCTACACGGTAACGACGGGCGTCGTCTTCTAGTTGAGGCACGCTTCAGCCTAATGCCACTTACTTTTCGCAAGAGTGGGATTCGGCGTGATTGGTGGGGTGGACCCCCTGGTCCGCGCGGGACGCCCTCGTCCCGCTGCCCGGTCGAAGAATCAAGCACTTCCACAACGGGGCAGGCTGGCAAGGGTCCGGCCGCGGACGAGGGCGCCCGCACTACCCGGAACCGCGCCACGCCGCCGGGGCCTATAATAACCTGCGAGTGCACCATGAAGTTGCATCCCCATCTTATCTTTGCCGGTGAATGCGAGGCCGCGTTTCAGTTTTATGAACGATGCTTGGGCGCCGAAATCGTAACCATGCTCCCGTACGGCAATTCGCCGATGGCAGAACAAGTGCCGCCGGAATGGCGCGGGAAAATCGTTCACGCGACTCTAAGAATCGGCGACGACACCGTAATGGGCGTCGACGCTCTTCCGGAGCAGTACGAAAAGCCGAAGGGTTTCCAAATGCTGCTGGACGTCGATGACCCACTTGATGCGGAACGCATCTTTCATGCGCTGTCGGAAAACGGCGCCGTGCCCATGCCGCTCCAAGAGACCTTCTGGGCAGGCCGTTTCGGCGTGCTTGTCGACCGATTCGGTATACCCTGGGAGATCAATTGCGGGCAACCGCCCGCTTAAGCTGCCGGCCGAGATTATGCGTAGGTAATCGGGTGTTTCTCGAGCCAGTGCGCGTCCCGAACCGTACCGAGATTCCTGGCGGCCTGACGGGCAATCTCCGCGGCAGCTTCGCGCGAGCTCCAGATCACACCGCCGCCGAACCCTAAGACCCCTCCCACCAAACCGCCCATCAGGGCATCCCGTCCGGACCTGCCCCTCCGGGCCAGACACAAGCCTAGAACGCCGATCGCCGCCCCGATGGCGGCCGGAGCCCAGGCGCCACGAGCCGCGCGGGCGAGCTCCGGTGTCAGCGTTTGATTCGGTGTACCGTCGCGAACCGCGGTAGCAGCGTTCAGGCCGGCGTCGAACAACTTCCGGGAATAGGCGATCTCGGATTTCAAGGATGCTGGAATCTTCATTAGGCTCTCCAATACCATCATACATTTAGGACATTAAGAGCGTGTTCATGTAAAAAGCCGGCAGGCTTACCGATTTCGCCACGCGCTGCCGCTCGGCACCAATCGCGCCGAGTTCAGAATGAAGGCCATTTCGGACGATACGTGGATCACGGCGGCCAGCAGCGGACTCAGCACGCCCACGGCGGCGAGCGCCACGCCCAGTGCATCCACTGCCAGGGTCCCCGCGAAATTGAACATGATAATCCGTCGGCAGCGCCGCGCGGTGGACAAAAGTTCGGCGCAACCGAGGAGATTGTTGCCCAGTAGAAGCACGCTGGCGGTGTGCCTGGCGAGGTCGGTGCCGGAGCCCATGGCGATCCCCACCGTCGCCTCGGCTAATGCCGGCGCGTCGTTGATTCCATCGCCCACCATGGCCACCCGCTTGCCGGACCTCATCAGCTCCCGCACCCGCGCGAGCTTCTGTTCCGGCAGCATTTCCGCGCCGAAATCCTGCACCGCCAACTGGCGGGCCACGCGCTGGGCCACATGAAGGCTATCGCCGGTGAGCAGAATCACGGTAGCGCCCATCGCACGGATGGCGGAGACCGCCTCCACGGCTTCGGGCCGCAGCACGTCCTCGATGCGAATCGATCCGGCCAATGCGCCGCGATAGGCTACCCACACGCTGTCAGGCTCGTCCAGCCTCGCGCGAAGCTCCGGTTCCAGACCGGCGTCGCGCAGCAGCGCCGCGTTGCCAACCAGCAAGTCCGCACCGTTCCAGACGCATCGTACGCCCCGGCCGGGCAGGTACTCGAAGGATTCCGGTTCCTGGACCGGCAAGTTCATCTGCGCCGCCTTCTTCAGGATGGCTTTGGCCAGGGCATGCTCCGAGGGGCGCTCGGCGATGGCCGCCAGTTCCACCAGTTCCCGAAAATCGAAGCCGGCCGCCGGATGGACCGCGCTGATATAGGGCTCGCCGAATGTCAGAGTGCCGGTCTTGTCCAGGACCACCGTGTCGATGGTGCCCAGCGCCTCCATGTACCGCCCGCCTTTCACCACTGCTCCGCCGTGCGCGGCTCGCCCGATGGCTCCCAACACGGCGAGCGGCGTACCAGCCGCGATGCCACAGGCGCCGGCCACGATGATCACCGCAATGGCCGACCGGATATTGTGCGTGATGATAAACGTGAGCACCGCCGAAGCCAGCGCGAAATACACCAGCCACGCCGCCAGGCGGTCCGCCAGCTTCTGGATCGGCGCGCGGGTTTTTTCGGCCTTCTCGACGGCATCGATCACCCTGCCAAATACGGTATCGAGGCCCAGTCGCTCCGTCCGGACCTCCAGCATGCCGGAATGGTTGGTGGTCCCGGCGAAAACCGCCGCTCCGGGCAGTTTCTCGACGGGAATCGATTCGCCGGTGATGCTCGATTGATCCACTGCCGACCGGCCGCGCACCACCACGCCATCCACGGGGATCTCGGCCGCGGGGCGAATCACCACCACATCGCCCGGCCGCAGTGCGGACGTGGCAACTTCCTCTACGTCCTGGCCGCGCCGCAGCAGCGCCGTCTTGGGCAAAAGGTCGAGCAGATCCTGGATGGCCCGCCGGCCGCGCCCCACGGTGAGGTGTTCGAGCATCTCCGCGCCCAAGACGAAGAAAAGGATGAACAGCGCGGTAGAGAATTCCTTAATGGCCAAGGCTGCGGTCAGTGCCAGAGTCATGGACAACTCCATGGTCATCCGGCGCCCCGCCAGATTGTCGACGGCTTCGCGAAAAACGGGATAACCGCCTACAAAGGCCAGCACAAGGGACAGCGGTTCGATACCGTCGATGCGTGGTGTGGCGCCGAACCAACTCCCCGCCGCCGCGGCGCCCACCACGGCAAGCCGGACCAGGTCGGCACGCCCGATGCCGGCGTGCTCCGGAGGCGGTTGGTTGGCGATGGGGGCGGCCGGAGACCCGGCAGGGGCGGTTACACGTCCAGCAATCTCCATACTTCCGGATACCTCCTCGATGAAGCCGATTATCGGTGAACGGCCGCAGCGCTCGCACCAGAAATCCGACGGGCGGGCGGTACGTGGATGCCAGCGGGCTGGTTCGCAGTTAGGCGGACGGTCGCGCCCGCGCATACATGCCCCACCAATACGACTAATATTCCCAGGTAGAGCGGCGACTTTAGGCCTGCCCTCACGCGCACATTGGCTACCTCTCCCTAAACCGCAACCATCAGGGAGCCGGGGGGCGCGGGGACAAAGATGCGCTCTCGGACTTCGGAAATCGCGTACTTAGGGGTCTTTTAGCTTACCTATTTGGCTTACAAAGCGTACTACGGTGGGACCTATCCGCCCATACGCCGATCCGGCCCGCTGGCGTCCGGTTTGTGCGCCGTCTATCGCTTTCTCTTGGGTGTTCAGCCCGAACGGGAGTAAACCTGGCATAGAGGGGTGAACAAGGCGCCATGCGAACACTGATCGTGGACGACGAGCCCATTGCCCGGCGGGTACTGCGCGAGGGACTCGAGTTACTCTCCGGCGTGGAAGTGATCGGCGAGGCGGACAACGGCCGAACGGCCTTGGAGCAGATCGAGAAACTCCGGCCGGAGTTGGTGTTTCTCGATCTGCAAATGCCCGTGATGAGCGGCTTCGAAGTGGTGCGCAACCTAGCTGGCCGGACCATGCCCATCATCGTGGTTGTTACCGCCTTCGACCAACACGCCGTTGAGGCGTTCGAGGCCGGCGCCGTCGACTATCTGCTGAAACCCGTTGAGGACGAGCGCCTGCAAAAGGCGGTAGAACACGCCCGCGGCCTGCACAACCAACCCGTGGAGGTCGCCAACCACGCTGCCAGGATCGCCGCGGCCGAAGAGCCGTGCGCGCCTGGCATGGGCCGAAAGATTGTAGGACGCAGCGGCGCCGACTACGTGCTCCTCGATACCGAAGAAGTCCTGGCGATCCAAGCCGAGCGCGAGTTAGTGTGGATCATCGCCGCCAAACAACGCCTGCTGGCAACGCAATCCTTGTGTAGGGTCGAAGAACGGCTGCCGGCCAATCAGTTTCAACGAGTCCACCGCAACGCCCTGGTCAATGTGAACCATATCCGTAAGATGAGCGCCCTGAGCAGCCAGCGCTGGCTCATTACCCTCAGTAACTCCCTGCAAATCGTGGTCAGTAAGCGCCAGGCACATAACATCCGCCGGATTCTGCACTGGTAGGTTATAGGCGCCCGCTCATGGGTCGTTGCCGCCCGTTCCTCCGGCAGCGGCATCCGCCGGTCAGTTTTGGCTAGGGAATTGGCAACATGCTTCCGGATACTGAGGCAATGAAAAGAATTCTCGCTGTTTGCGGTCTGAGTTTGTTGTTGGGCGGCATTTCGAGGTTCGCTCGACGGGGCCGGCGGAAGACCGCCGCCCTCCTCGTGCTCGGCTTGTCCGCGTGTCTGGGGAACTGCTTTGGCCAGTCTCTAAGTAATTCGGGAACGGTTCGCGGTTCGGTTCTGGATCCGTCGGGCGCCGCTATTGTGGGCGCCGCGGTACAGATTCAGAATCCGGTTTCGCACTTCGTCAGGACGATGGTGACTGACGGCCAGGGAAAGTTCGAGTTCGACAACATTCCTTACAACAACTATCACGCCAGCGCCGTGGCGCAGGGATTTCAGAGCTTCGAGCAGGATCTGGATGTGCGTTCCCCGATTGCGCTGGAGTTGAAGGTCAGCTTGAAACTCGGCATGTCCAATGAAAGCGTGAACGTGGTAGCAGCCGGGGATCTGGTCGAGAGCGACCCGACCATCCACACGGACGTGGATCGAGGACTGTTCGAAAAGCTTCCTCTTGAAAGTCAATCGTCTTCACTGGTTTTGCCGCCATATTCGGCGGGAGGGGCCCCCTGGATCACCTCCACCGACTCGAAATCGGTTCGATTTCAAACCCTCGGACGCCGATAGCATCAGTCTAGGCCTTCAATATACGCGCTCCTGGTTCCAAACTCCGAATTCCTACGATGAGGAATATCACCCGGGTGTGGTCAACCCCGTGACCGGCGCTCCGCTCGGCCCGGCGGATCAGCGTTCGCAAATCAAGACCTTGAACGTCGCTCCGTCGTGGACCCGAACCCTCAATCCGCACACGGTCTATACATTCGGCCTGTACTTGCGGAAGGATCAATACAATTACTATCCGAGCCGCGATCCGTTCGCCGATTATTCTCCGGACCTGCTGAGTGAGACAGTTAGTCAGTCCCGGTCCCTCGCCAACGCGGGCGTCCGGACCAGCTTGTCGTACGTGAATGGCGTACACAACCTAAAGATGGGCGTGACCTACCAACGTACCTTCCTCACGGAGGGCGACAGCTTCGGTATTGTCGATCCGAACGTCGAAGGGAATCTCGGCTGCCAGGATGCGAACGGCAACGCTCTGCCCGGTACCCCTTGCGCGATTCTGGCGCCCTACGACTTGACGGCTGGAGGCAAGGCCTTCGCGTACCATGCGCACACGGATATCAAAGAACTGGCCCTTTATATCCAGGATGCGATCAAATTTGGGAACTGGAACTTGAACCTCGGTTTTCGCGAAGATATATATAACGGCA
>Ga0182018_10001469_pt1 | contig 26663 bp, 20 predicted proteins | sample 812P2MmetaG_FD_120490 | JGI IMG/M metagenome (GOLD analysis project Ga0182018, IMG submission 120490) | Permafrost microbial communities from Stordalen Mire, Sweden - 812P2M metaG | ecosystem: Environmental > Terrestrial > Soil > Wetlands > Permafrost | place: Sweden: Stordalen | collected...
ATCCCGACACTGTACGGGTCTATGGTGCAATCCGAAAATTGATTTATTTCTCATACAGCCCGAGGTTCGAGCCGGATAAATTGCCGTTCAGTAACGGCAAGTCGCCTTCCCTCCAGCGATTGGCCACTGCTGGCGCGTTTTTCGTTCTTGAACAAGCCGTGTCTGCCATTGCGCCGAGCACACACCAGTCACACAGCGATGCACTCATAGAGAGTGAGCGGCGGGTGAGAATGCAGATTCTAACCCGGTTCACCTTGGGATGCGGTTAGGTGAGTTCGGCAATGTTCATCGTGCTGACTTCCACGCTTTTCGATACTCTGTTAGTGGCAAACGAAATACGAAAAGCGGTTCAGTCCGCCTCTTGTGCATACAAATACTCACAGCATGTGAGGTTGGAGCCCCCCCAAAACAGTTGTAACCAATTGTGCTGTTGAGCATCACATATGGCGTTGGAGAAGGCATGTCAGTAAAAAGCGTCCAGTTTACGGTTGCAGCGCACATCATGGCGGCTCTTGGCTTTCGTGACGGCGAGGAAATCCCTTCCGGAACACTCGCGGAAAGTGTGAATGCAGACCCCACGTTTGTGAGGAAATCTCTTTCGAAACTCTCAAAGGCCGGCCTGATCGTCACAACGCGAGGTAAGAACGGCGCGAGCGAGCTCACGCGTTCTCCTAAGCAAATAACACTCTTGGACGTTTATCGCGCCAGCGGGGCACCTCCGACGTTCGGGATTCATAGCTACCCAGTGGAGAAGAGATGCCCGATCAGCACCAACATTAAAGGATGCATGTCATCGGTTCTAAAAAAAGCTCAGGAGAGCTTCGAGAATACTCTTGATGGAATAACGCTTGCGGATGTAGTTGGAGAAATTCGCCGAGCGAGCCGGTAAGTTTTTCTTGGCGTTATATGTGCATATTACTGTCACATATTCAGAATTGGGAGGACGGGATATGAGCAGCTCTAAAGACAAGGTGGCTGCCGTAAGGGACGGCATGTATGTGATTTTGGGGGCGAGCGGAAACACCGGCTCGATCATCGCCAATTTCCTGTTGTCGAAGCGCCAAAAAGTGCGCGTCGTGGGGCGCGACGGCGGGCGCCTGCAGCGCTTTGTGCACAAAGGCACCGAAGCGTTCGCGGCCGACCTGAGCGATGCTGCTGCGCTCACCAAAGCCTTCGGTGGTGCCCGCGCGGCATACCTGATGTTGCCGCCGCTGAACTCCCGCGAAGAGCAAGAGCGACAGAGCGATGCGATCGCGAAAGCCGTGAAGGACTCCGCCCTGCGCTACGCGGTGCACTTGAGCAGCTACGGCGCGCATGTCCCGGAAGGCACTGGACCGGTCACCGGCCTGCATTCTTCGGAGCAAAAACTGAACGCGATCAGTGATTTGAACGTTCTGCACCTGCGAGCTGCGTATTTCATGGAGAACAATCTGACGGCGATCGACATGATCCATGGGATGGGACTGTTCGGGCATGCCCTGCTACCCGACCTGAAGTTGCCTATGATCGCGACGCGGGACGTCGGAGACTACGCCGCGCCGCGCCTCCTGGACCTGGATTTTTCCGGAAAACAAACGCGCGAACTGCTTGGCCAACGCGACCTGACGATGACGGAAGCTACCGCGGTGATTGCGCGCGGCATTAGTAAGCCGGATCTGCGTTACGAGCAGTTTTCGTATGACCAGGTGCAACAGGTGTTGACGCAAGCGGGTTTTTCGCCGAAGAAAGCCGCGGTTTACATCGAGATGTTCGAATCCATCAATGCAGGACTGCTTGCTGCGCAGGAGCCGCGTTCGCCGCAGAACAGTACGCCGACTTCGTTTGAAAAATTTGTGCAGGATGTCCTTGCGCCTGCGTATCACGGAAAGGCTTTCACCGCTTAGGCCAGCGGCCAAGAGGCGCCGGTTGCGCCTATTTGTAGAACAGGAATTTCGGGGAGCAGCTTATGAGAAGTGCCGATGCGGAAATCTAGCCATGAATAAAACGGCCTCTAAGAAAAGAGAGTCGCGCAAGCGTGGTATGAAACCAACTACTTACCGTCGTATCGTCACGGGAAGTCTAAAGGGCGAGGCCGTCTTCCAAAGCGACAAACCGTTGCTGGCCTATGAGTTCAAGACTGTTCCCGGCTACGAGCACACACTCATGTGGATCAACTCGGCGATTCCGGATCTCAGCACTGAGCAGAGGATTGATCGATATCCAGACTCCGTCGTTCCAGGACCTGGCGATACCAGCCTGCACTTCGTGACTTTTCCACCCGGTTCGGTCTTCGCGGATCCCTCCTTTGATGCCGAGGCCGCACGAGAAGAAGCGCTCGTCCGTCTGCGAGGATTAGCGGATCACTTCGAGAAGGAAGACCCCGGAATGCACAAAACGAACATCGTCGACTATGCAGTTGTCTACGACGGAGAGATGTAGCTGGAGTTGGACGACGGCGAGACTCTGCATTTGAACCGCGGCGACGTGGTCGTGCAAAAGGTACGCTCCACGCATTTCTATGGCCTGCAGCGGTCTTCCAGGATGTGCGTGTCCCGAAGTAGAAATTTGTTCCGATGTTCCTGCCGGATCACACAGAATAGATCCTGGGCTAGACTCATTGCATGGATTTCATGGAGTACTTTACGCTTGTCGTTATGGTCATTGAGACGCTCATTGGCGCAATCGTGGTGTGGCGGAGAAGGGACCGAGGGAGCTCAAGGGAGCACTCAATCCCTCAAGCCAGGTTTGCACGTAGGAACTCAGCCGCACAACTCTGCTATTTGTCTCTCGCAATGCCGTGAGAACCGCTGGCGTGTAGAGGTTCATCGTTTGTCCGAACATCGGCGTCGCAAGACTGCATCGTGACTTATCGGGAGACCGATCTAACGATTTCAGCAGGCAAATGAGACCTACTATGCGGCTGCTGATGGGGGGAGGGGGAAGAGCACTATGAGACGGAAGTGGCTAAAGGGCTTCGGATAGCGACCGGGGCGAGCGGCGAAACTCGTCGCCTTCGTGAGCGATGAGTCGTTGCTTTCCGCGGTGAAAGTCATCTCGTGCGGTGGTAAGGTTGGTGGGCGTGAGGGTCCGAGCGAAGGGAGTTGGTGCGGGTTGAAAAAACTCTAACGACGGCGGTCGTTAACACGTTCTCGCTTCGCGGCTGCATCTTGATGAGTAAAATCGGGAAAGGCATCTCTAGCCCCAAAGCCTGCTTTCGTTTGGTCGCTGTGGCTTTGTCGATGAGCGTGGTCGCTTGCAACCGCCAACAGATCGCGCGACGTCTGGATTTCAACCAAGATGTGCAGCCGATCCTAGCGAGCCGTTGTTTCAGTTGTCATGGTCCCGATCCGGAAATGCGCAAGGCAGGCTTGCGGCTTGACCTTGCCGAATGGGCGATGAAGAAGCGTGAGGGCTATCGCGATGCCATCGTCCCCGGACACCCTGAGAAGAGCGAATTAGTCAAACGAATTGAGTCCAGAGACCCGCACTATCTGATGCCGCAAACTGCGCTGGGTGAAGCCAAGCCGATGGGCGCATATGAGATTGCGGTTCTTAGGGAATGGATCAAGCAAGGTGCTGTCTACCGCCCACATTGGGCTTTCGAAGTCCCCACTCGCCCGGCTATGCCTCACGATATCGGAAGCGACCCTTGGGTGAAGAACCCGATCGACAGCTTCATCCTTGCAAAGCTGAAAAAAGAAGGTCTCGAGCCTTCGCCGGAAGCCGATAAGCCGACCCTAATTCGCCGCGTAACGCTTGATCTCACAGGACTCTTGCCTGCCCCAGACGAGGTTCAAGCGTTCGTAGCGGACTCTTCCGCCGATGCTTATGAGCACCTCGTCGACCGGCTGCTCACCCAGTCTACTTTTGGCGAACAGCGCGCACGTTATTGGCTCGACTACGCCCGTTACGCCGATACCTACGGCCTTCATTTTGACAACAGCCGGGACATTTGGCCCTACCGTGACTATGTGATCCGCTCGTTCAACGGCAATAAGCCGTTTGACCAGTTCGCTAGGGAGCAGATTGCCGGCGACCTTATGCCGATGAAGAACCTTGACCCGCTGATTGGCAGTGGATACGTGAGGTTGGGGGTGAGCAGCAACGAAGGCGGCACAATTCCAGAGGAATTGCGGGTCAACATAGCGCGCGAGCGCACAGAAGCGTTTGGAGCCACATTCATGGGGCTAACAGTTGGTTGCGCGGTGTGTCACGACCATAAATTTGACCCAACAACGCAGCATGATTTTTATGCGCTGAGCGCTTTCTTCAACAATATCGACGAGAAACCGTTTAATGACGACCGGCCGGTATGGGCGCCGGTTGTTCGAGTTCCAAAAGCCGACCAAGCCGAGGCATACAATCGCGTATTGAGCCACCGGTCCCAACTACAGGAAAAGCTGAATGCCATGCGTTTCGATAGCGGCAAATCGGTGGGCGAGTGGCTGGCTTCCCACAAGAGCCCGGCTCGTGCGGTCTCCGCCAGCGGACTCATTGTCCGGCTGCGGCTCGATGAGGGCGGCGGCGACGAGTTGAAGAACAGCGCGGCGAATGCAGATCCCGGAAGCTTCAAGACGACAACCATGAAACCGGAATGGGGCGAGACCACCTGGTTGTGGCCCGACTTCCGCATGCAGTCGAGCACGCGAGTGCTCCTTGGGCAGACCGCCGACTACGAGGCGAGCCATGCGTTCTCCGCGGGTGGTTGGTTCATGTTCCGATCGGCGCCGTTTCATCCCGGCAGTTTTGGAACGTTGCTGTCGAAGATGGAATCAACTCAGCACGATCGGGGCTGGGAGTTGGCTGCCGACGAGAACGGCGCGTTGACCGTAGCGCTGGTCCATCAAGCACCGAAAAAAGGGAAGCCCAAAAAGAAGGAAGACAAGAAAGCGCCGGGCGAAAAGCCACTTGTAGCAAAGGAACCCTTTAACTATCCGACTCCTCAGGACCTCACTAAAAAGGACCTGGCACCGAACAAACCTCCGGAACAGCTGAAAGCAGAGAACGAGGAAGAGAAAAAGGCAAAAGCGAAGGTGGAGGCGGAAGCCAAAAGGAAAAAATCTGAAGCCAGCACAGCTCCGGACGAAAACCTGCCCGAGGTCTCCGTTCGTGTCGTCGCGGTGAAGCCACTGTCGCTCGACAACGCATGGAAACACATTTTTTTTACGTATGACGGCTCCGGCCGCGCCTCCGGCGTCAAGATTTACGTGGACGGCGTACAGGTCGCTACCCGTGTGCTTCAAGACAACCTAGGTCAGGCGAGCATCCGTACTGACGCTCCGCTGCAACTGGGCTGGCGCAATCCAGACGAGCATCCCGCGAAGGACGCGCGTTACCAGGACATCCGCCTGTATGCACGGACTCTGGCCCCAGACGAGGTCAATCGGCTTCCCTTCGAGGACTATGTAGCGGAAATTGCAGCACGCCCGGCGGCTGAATGGACGCACGACCAATCGCACGTCGTCACCACATTCTACCTTAGTCATATTGACTCCACTTGGCAGCGGATCCAGCGCGAAATGGCTCAGGTCGATGAGCAATTGGACCGCTTGTCCACAGGCGGCAACTTGACACTGGTTTCCTCGGAAAAGTCCAACATCCCTTATGCTCATGTGCTGACGCGTGGCGTGTACACGGCGCGCACGGAGCGAGTTGAAGCCGACACGCCGCACTTTCTTTCTCCTTTGCCCGCAGATGCCCCGCGCAATCGTCTCGCACTGGCGAAATGGACCACGAGCCCCGAGAATCCTCTCACCGGCCGCGTCACGGTCAATCGTATGTGGTACGAACTTTTTGGCACCGGACTGGTGGAGACAACGGAAGATTTCGGGATCATGGGACAGCGGCCCACGCATCCCGAACTGCTGGACTGGCTTGCCGTCGAGTTCCGAGACAGTGGATGGAACGTCAAACACATGTACAAGCTGATGGTGATGTCGGCTACGTATCGCCAGAGCTCGAAGGCCAACTCCAAGCTGCTAGCAAGAGATCCGAGTAACGTCTTATTGTCTCGCGGCCCCCGGTTTCGAATGGATGCAGAGATGGTCCGCGATATGGCGCTCGAGTCCGGCGGTTTGCTGGTCGAGAAAATTGGCGGACCGAGCGTGAAGCCCTACCAACCCCCGAACATTTGGGAACAAGTAAGCTACCCGACGAGCGACACGGTACGGTACGTGCAAGAACACGCTGACTCACTCCACCGCCGCAGTATGTACACCTACGCAAAACGCATGGCGCCTCTGCCTAATATGGATGCCTTTGATGCCCCCGTGCGTGATGTGGTCTGCACCCGCCGGCAGCGCACGGATACACCGCTGCAGGCACTCGTCACTATGAATGACGTGCAGTGGGTGGAGGCCGCCAGGGCTTTAGCCGAACGTGTGATTCACGAGGCTGGGCCGCTTCCCGAAGAGAGGATCAACCGCATGGGCCTGATTCTCCTAGCACACGTTCCCTCTCCCCAGATGGCTGCCGTTTTGGGAAAATCGTTTCGTCAAATGGAAAAGCACTACGCTGGAAATCCGAAAGAGGCACGTTCTCTCGTAACCCTTGGTGAAACGAGACGCGACAGCTCGATTCCAGAACCGGAGCTGGCTGCCTGGACGATGGTCGCCAGCGAAATGCTGAATCTCGATGAGACCGTCAACAAGTAGAAGGGTCCGATGAAACACCATCCACTGTGCAGCGATTGCGAAGACAAAATCACCCCGATGGATCTACCGATTCCAGATGGGCTTAAGGCAGAGTGGGCGGTTTCTGAGTCCCGCCGCCAATTCCTTGGACGCTGCGGAAAAGTGCTAGGCTGGGCATCACTTGCAACTCTTTTTGGCGAAGCAAGTGTTCGCCATGTGGCTCGTGCGGCAGGCCCCGAGCCGCAGGCAGGATTCGGCGGGAACACTCTCGGGCTTCCACACTTCGCGCCGAAGGCCAAACGCGCAATTTATCTCTTCATGTCCGGCGCTCCGCCGCAAGTGGATCTTTTCGATTACAAACCGAACCTCGTTCTGCAATTCGACAAGGACATGCCCGCCTCGGTCCGGGGCAACCAACAGTTAACCGGCATGACCTCCGGTCAGGCGCGTTTCCCGGTTGCTCCTTCACACTGGCCCTTCAGTCGGCACGGGCAAACCGGAACCTGGATCAGTGATTTGCTTCCGTATACCGCGCGGATGGTGGACGATCTCACGTTTATCAAGTCGACCAACACCGATGCCATCAACCATGAGCCGGCGATCATGCTTATAAATACAGGCAACATGAACGCCGGCAAGCCGTGCCTCGGCGCCTGGCTGGCGTACGGCCTTGGGAGCATGAACGACAATTTGCCGACATTTGTTGTTTTGCAGACGAAGACCAATCCAAAGGAGAACAACCAGCCGGTCTCTTCCCGTTTGTGGAGCAGCGGTTTTCTTTCCTCCGAGTTCTCGGGCGTAGGTCTACGGTCGGTGGGCGACCCTGTACTTTACCTTGAAGATCCCCCCGGCGTGGATCGCGACACACGCCGCGAGATGCTAGACGCGGTAGAAGAGATCAACCGGCAGACGCTCGCCGAAGTGGGAGATCCCGAGACCAATTCGAGAATCGCGCAATATGAAATGGCGTTTCGCATGCAATCTTCCGTCCCGGATCTGACGGACCTCAGCAAGGAGCCCGCATCAACTTGGGAGCTCTACGGCCCAGAAGCCAAAGAACCGGGCACGTTCGCCTACAACTGCCTTCTTGCTCGGCGCCTGGCCGAACGCGGCGTTCGTTTCACTCAAGTCTATAAGCGAGGCTGGGACGTGCACGACAATGTCGTCGGCATGCTGCCCGTGCTTTGCCAGGAGACGGATCGAGGCTGCTATGCGCTGGTCACCGATCTCAAGCGCCGGGGCTTGCTCGATGACACGCTGGTCATCTGGGCGGGTGAATTCGGGCGCACCGTGTACAGCCAAGGCGGGTTGAGTCAAGAGAATTACGGCCGCGACCATCATCCGCGCTGTTTCACCACCTGGATGACGGGCGGGGGCGTGCGTCCTGGGGTCGCCTATGGTGAGACCGACGACTATAGCTACAACGTGGTAAAGGATCCCGTGCACGTGCGCGACTTCAATGCGACGATTCTTCATTGTTTGGGTATTGACCACAACAAATTCGCTTATCGATTCCAAGGTTTGGATCAAAAGCTCACCAGCCCCGTCCCGGCATTTGTAGTACAAGGGATATTAGTGTGAGGGCGGCGGCTACCGTCGCGCGCGCCGCGGAGGATGCCCTACGAAGGGCACGCCGGATTCCTCGAGTTTGGATTGGGGCCGGATGTGTCGGCATTTTCATTCTGCTCTTGCCGCTCTTTTTCCCTCTTGACGGTAAATCCCACGCTGATTGGCTGCAATTCCTCGGCCGGTTCCATCCTTTGGTCGTGCATCTTCCCATCGGACTGATTGTCGTCCTGCCGCTCGTCGAGTTTGCGGGGACGAGGCGGCAATCCTTTCGCGAGGCGGCAGGTTTTCTGCTGCAGATCTCGCTCGGAACATGCGTGGTTTCCATTTTCTTTGGATTTCTCTTGGCGTATGGCAGCGGGGAAATCGGAACCACGGTCACGCGTCACATGCGCGGTGGAATCCTGCTGGCCATTGAGATGTTGTTGTGCCTAGCCGTGCGGTCTTCATGGCTTCGGGCGGGGCGATCACGCTTGTATGCCACCCTGCTGACCGTGGTTCTCGTGACCCTCGCCTGGACCGCGCACCAAGGCGGCTCGCTAACGCACGGGAGCGACTACTTGACCCGGTACATGCCGGCCCCACTCAAGAGGGTTCTCGCTCCAAGCGCGGTGTCATCTCATCCCAATTCCTTTTTCGCCCGGCACATCTACCCGGTTCTCGATACAAAATGTGTTGCGTGCCATGGCACAAATAAAGAAAAAGGCGGTCTACGAGTGGATTCCTATGAATCACTCATGATCGGAGGCAAAGATGGAATCGTGATTGCGCCCCGCAATCCCGAGCGGAGTCTCCTCTTGCAAAAGGTCACGCTGCCTCCCACCGACCCTCACTTTATGCCTGCTGAAGGCCGCACCCCGCTGACCCTCGAGGAGATTGCAAGAATCCGTGCCTGGGTACGCGAGGGAGCTTCTCCGGATGCGGCGAGCGTTCCAGGTATTTTCGTCGCCGAGGATCAGGAGCAAGCACCACCGCCAGTTGGCGATTACCGTGAGTTTATGGTCGAGATTCGGCAAATGCAGCAATCACCAGGAGCCAAGCTGGTGCCGGTATCGGCGAATCCGTCGGATGGACTCATCCTGCGCACCGCCGACATCGCTGGCACGTTCGATGACGCCCAGCTCACGAAATTCCAGCGGTTTGCTCCCTTTATCGTTGAGGCGGAGCTCGCACGAACCGAAGTCACTGACGCAGGCGTCGAGACTCTCGTGCAGTTCAAGAATTTAAGGGCTCTTCATCTAGATGGTACGGCCGTGAGCGGACGGACACTCGGGAAGCTTTCTTCTTTATCGCAACTCACCTTTCTGAATTTAAGCGGAACCAAAGTCACTAGCGACGCAGTCGCTCCGTTGAAACTCGATGCCAATTTACGTCACCTCTATCTTTTCAACACACCCGCCGAACCGGCACCGACGGCGGACAGCGGGGCAAGGAGCAACCCATGACAAAGTTCGACCGTCGTGCGTTCATGAGCGTGGCGGGAATCGCAGGGGCTGAGACCGTTTTGTTTCCAGTTGTTTCGGTTAGAGCGAATCGCTCCATTGCGCCTGCGATCCTGACTGGCAATGGCGAGTGGACTTATGAAGTTGTACCGGCTTGGGGATCGCTCCCTTCGGGCACGAACTTCGGGGGCACGCATGGAGCAGTCGCGCAGGACAGCGCGGGGCACATCTACGTCAGCACGCAAAGCGCTACCGGGGTGCTCGTCTACAACAGCAGTGGGAGTTTTGTCAGGACCATAGCCAACGCGTATCCCGAAGTTCATTCGATGGTTCACGCCGAGGAGCACGGAGAGGAGTTCTTCTATGCGACCGTGCAGAAGGGCACGCCCGCAGAGAACTGGCTATTTATAAAGATGAAGACCGACGGTACGGTCGTGATGAAAATCACCGCTCCGCGAGAAGCCGGGTTTAAGACTCCCAACGAGTGGCGTCTGACGGCGGCCGTTCCGGCTCCGGACGGTTCCATCTTCATCGCCAATGGGTACGGCGACTCACGCATTTTCCGTTTCGACAGGGATGGCAACTACAAGGGGAGCTTTGCGGAGAAAGGAAACCGTGACGGGCAGCTCGACTGTTCTCACGGGCTGGCCCTTGACGTGCGTTACGGCCAGCCGCTGTTGATGGTTTGCGATCGGGAAAATCGGCGGTTGTGCCACTTCGACCTGGAAGGCAAATACGTCGGCACTGTGACCCAACACTTGCGCCGGCCCTGTCAGGTGAGTTTCAGCGGCGATTACGCCGTGGTTTCCGAATTAGAAGGTCGCGTTACGGTCCTTGATCGGGACAATGTGCCGATTGCGTTCCTAGGTGATAATCCGCAGACGACACAATGGGCGAATTACGAACTCGATCCGCACGACATCAAGGCGGACCTGTTCAGCGCGGCGCACGGCTGCTTCATCGATTCCGACCGAAACATCTTCGTTTCCGATTGGAACCGCACGGGCCGGGTCACGAAACTCGCAAGGCGCAGAATCTGAAGGTTGGAACCATCGACCGACAGCACCGGAAGGCAGTGGTTACAGAATCCGAGAAACCGCTGCCTCACGAGGGTGTGGGGCGGACGGACAATACTCCAGATGTCAGACTAGAGGCGACGGATTCCTTTCTTCTCCTGCTAAAACGAGCTTACAAATCGTCCCCAGGCAAGAACCCACTTTTCTCGTCCTGGCGCAACCAGATCGGTCAAGGAAGCGTTCAAGCCGGTCAGAATGCGAGAGTTTAGGTTGGGAATCTCGATTGGTCGGGAGGGCCACACCGGATGGGGCGCCGGAGAATTAGCCGAAGGAGTCCCAATGGTGACGACGACCAATAGAATGATGACCTAGGTGCTGTTCGTTGGCCAAACTTCGCGTGTTTTGTGTCAGGATCACTGTGTACCTGGCGTGTATCTCGCTTCAGCGACTTCGCGGGGTGTCGCCATTTTGCCGGATCGAAAAGTCAATAACTTGCCCAGTTTCAACAGCACTCTTCGTCCGATCCCCACCGCCCCTACCAACGCATGTTGCAAAGAGGAATGGCTGTGCCGAAACGTGTGCCAGCCGATGCGACCTATCCCCACCTTTTCTGCAGCAGGGACAAGCCAGTTCTCTTGAATTCGGCCAGGCCAGTACGGCTTTCCTGTAGCCGGGTTTGCAAAGATCCAGCCTTCCGAGTTCACTGGCGAGGCGTATCGCAGTTGGTGCTGACGCAGCTTTTCCGCCATAGAACCATCTAGTGGATCCATCGCTGGTAAGCTGGCGTCTTTACGGCGCCGGGCATTCCGTAAACATACGACTGGCGTATGCCCAGTCGCATGCCTTCGCAATCGACGTCGCACCACTTCAGGCCGAGTATTTCGCTAACCCGAAGTCCCATGCACATCGCCACGATGCACATCGTTCGAAACGGTTCGGGAATGTGTTCTAACATCCGCCGAAATTCGTCTACCGAAAGAACTTTCGGCTCTCGTTTTCGTTTCGAACCGTCTTTTACGCGCACGAGGCTCATGGGATTGAGTTGATATGGGATCAACTCCCAGCGCATCGCGGCGTTAAACCAGACACGCATCAGATTTTTGAGATGGGACTTGCTCTTCGGCGCAAGGGAGAGCCTCTTCAACCAGTCTTCGACGGCAAGCGGTTTGATCTGGTCGAGCGAGCACTCTGCCCATTTTGGCTTTATGTAATTCTTGAGCCATGATCGATAGCGAGACGTTATTAGCTCTGCAGAAGAGCGGTTGGATTCTTCTTGGCAATCATTAGAAGCCGTAGTGCCGTGCTTTGCGGACGTCGCGAGCCCTGCTCCCAGCTCTGCACGGCCTTCGGACTGACACAGAGAAAGTGTGCAAATACGGCCTGGCTCGCGTGCAAGCTTTCTCGGATATGCCGAATTTCTCGCGGTCTGAGGACCCTGGGGCGGGCTGGAATCTCCGTCACACGCAAGTCAACCTTCTGCCGGCGCTCATACGCCAACGCGTCGGCCAGTGATTGCCGCATATCGTCGTAAATATTCACCTTGATCTTTTTCGCCATATTGTCCTCCTACAACCTCTTCAATTCCGCTACCATCAAGCGAAGATTTCTTCGCTGCTCAATGGTCAAATCTTCCTGTTCGTCCTTATCCAGCAGAAAAAGCAAATGAAGGTGGTCTCGGTGTTTCAGATACAGATGCATGTACCGATAGCCACCGCGCTTGCCTTTTCCTCGAATCCGGTTCGACGTGCGAGCCTTACGTATCCGCCCAGCCCTTGAGCGACATCACCCTTCTCGGGATTCGTCTTCTTGTATCCGGCGCAAAACGTCGTCGGCGGACGTACCCGCTAGCTGATGGAGCCGGCGAGTAAATGCCTGAGATTCTATGAATACCACACTGTAGGATATACCACTTTGTGGGACTTGATGTCGATAGAGCATCGATTTTAAAACTAAAGATCTCAAGTCTTCATGCAATAACACTTTATGCTAGAGCGGGAGACCGTCACTCTGTGCATGCTGCCGAAAAGCGTCCCCTTTCTTGTTATTGTTTGGGACGAGGGAAGTAGACAAGCACCCCACGACCCCGTAGCTAACGGCACCCGCACCTTCAACTCTTGCTCACTGACAACCTCGAATTTGTGATTGGACTTGCGCTGATTCCTCTGGTATTTGTTTCTCACGGCGGCTCTCTCCTTTTAAAAAGGGATTCGCAACCCGAACTCTATCCGAGTTCGGGCGAGAGCCTCTGCTTCTTGTTCTCAACTTTCAACTAGACTCGGGGCATCCTCGTTGTCGGTTCTCTTCTGGTAACGACTGCAGTCGGTGGCGGAAAAGGTTCCAACGAGTTTGCGATGTGGGCAGGCCAGTTTTTTCATGCATTCAGTAGTTCTTATCTTGCTGGACGCGGTGCCCCTAACATCCTAGGACCTGTTCTATTCGGCGTGCGATGTGAGTTGCCAGGAGTGCGTCAAGTTCGATAGTCCGAATGGGCTTTGTGAGGTAACCGTCCATACCGCCGGCCAGGCACTTCTCGCGATCTCCTCTTGTGGTACTTGCAGTTAAGGCGATAATCGGCGTGTGCAATCCGCTGGTTTTCTCGTTTTGCCGGATCGCCACAGTTGCCTCCACTCCGCCCATTTCTGGCATTTGAACGTCCATCAGCACCAAGTCAAATCTTTCTTTCTTCAACGCCTGGAGCGCCTCCAGTCCGTTTACGACAACCTGAACCTTGTGACCCCGCTTCTCCAGCAACCGCACCAGCAATCTCTGGTTCATCGGATTGTCCTCCGCCACAAGCACTCGCAAGGACGCCGCAGGGCTGCGCGAATCTTGCGACGAGATACGGGTGATGAGAGGGATCGGGCTTTCCTGCTGCTGGGCCCCAAGGGCTCGGGTGATGGCCTGATACAATTCAGATTGCCGAATGGGCTTCAGCAAGTACCCTGCTATTCCCAACTCGTGGCGACGCGCTGCATCGCCTGTGCGCGCCGCATTGAACATCATGATGGTGGCTGTAGATAATTCCGGGCTCTGGCGAATTCGGTTGACCAACCCAAAGCCGTCCATCCCCGGCATCTGCATGTCCGCGAGGGCCAACCTGTACGGACTTCCGGCCTCTCTAGCTGCGAAGAGTTCAGCCAGGGCTTCTTCAGCCCCCTGCACTAAGGTTGGTTTCATTTTCCACCGCCCCAGCATACCGTCAAGAATCCGTCGGTTCGTGTGGTTATCATCCACGACGAGTATCTTCACGTCACGAAATTCAGGCGGGACAACATTGAATGCCTTGGTCTCCATGACATCGGCAATGCCGAGAGATATAGTAAAATGGAACTTGCTTCCTCGGCCCGGTTCGCTCTCCACCCAGATTTTTCCGCCCATCATGGCCACCAACCGCGCCGAGATTGTCAGTCCGAGGCCGGTTCCCCCGTATTTCCTCGTCATTGAGGAGTCCGCTTGGGAAAACGAATCGAAGATTGATCTCTGCCTCTCCTTGGGAATACCGATCCCTGTATCCGACACCGTAAACTGCAAGATGCAATTATGCCCAGCTTCAGCCACGGTCTGAACGGTCAGCGCAATTTCACCCCCCTCCGTAAACTTGATTGCGTTGACCACCAAATTCGTTACAACTTGCCGGAGCCGGTTGGAGTCCCCAGTCATGGTTTCAGGCACATTGAGAGCCACTTCACTTAGAAGCTCCAGACCCTTTTCGCCTGCCTGCAACGCGAGTGTTCTCAGCGTTAATTCTAAGCAATCTCGAAGGTCGAAATCGATCGCCTCTAAGTCGATCTTTCCGGCCTCGATCTTTGAAAAGTCCAGAATGTCGTTGATGAGAAAGCGCAAGGCATCCGTCGAAATAATTACGGCGTCCAGGTATTCGCGCTGCTCTGGTGTGAGTTCCGTGTCGAGAGCCAGCTCGGTCATCCCCATAATACCGTTCAGAGGGGTGCGAATCTCGTGGCTCATATTGGCCAGAAATTCGCTCTTGGCACGGCTCGCCGCTTCCGCGATCTGGCATGCTGCTTGCGCGACTTGTCTTTCCATTTCCGCAACCTTTGTCGCCCTGAACAACTTTTCGTTAGTTTCGGCGAGGACTGCGGTCGCGCGCATCCGTGCGGCGTAATCGTGTTTCACGATCCAGCCAGACACGATGGCGATCACTAATCCCAATGCGCTTCCCAAGATGAGGGCAAACTTGGTAGTGCGAAAACGCCGATCTGCGTCCGCGTTACGCATCAACAACAACCGGTGTTCCTCGTCCTCCATCTGGCGAGCGATAGTGCGAAATTCGCTTAGGATTCGCTCGCCCTGTTCGGTTCGTGCAACTGCTACAGCCGTCTCAGGACCGCCAGTACGTCGCAAGCGAACGAGAGCATCACCATGCTCTACTGTCTGCTCGGTCAAACCTGCGAGGGCGATAGTGCGGCTCCGTTGATAGGGGTTATCACCGGTCAATGCGCGCAGGGTTTTCTGTTCCTGCTCGACGAGCGATACACTGGCGCGAGCAGATTGAAGGAACGCTTCTTCGCCGCTCAGCGCAAACCCGCGGTATCCAGTCTCAATGTCCGCGGTTTCCGCAAGCAGGAGTTCGAGATGTTCGAGGACCTCATGCGTATGCTGCACCCATCGTTCGCTTTCAGCTGACGCGGCAAGGCTGCGATAAGAAACAATACCGACGACAAGAAGAACCGCAAATACAGCCCCGAATCCGAAGTTTGGCTTGCGAATCAACTGCAGCCACTTCTTCATGTGACATCACCATTTTGGGAAGGGAAGTATCTAGTTGGACAACGGCTGAAGGTGGCCGCTTACAAACCAGTGCCAACTGTCCAGGAGGGAGACTTAAGTGTATACGCGGCCCAGATGCGGTCAAGCCAGGTTTGCAGGCGGATGTCCAATGGATTACAAACAGAGCAGCCGATGCAGCTCGTGACTGCCATTGAATGCCCCTGGCTCGAATTGCCACCAAAGGCTGCATAGTCCCGGCGTCCGGGAAATGCATGGCGGATTGAGCCCGCAACTGCCGCGCCTCGACCCCGGACAGCGCGAGATGATTGGCTGACCGCCTTGGAAGCAATGTTTGCCCGATAAATCATGGGGTCTAGCGTCTAGCAGCGACCATCCCGGCCAATATGGGCGTAGGGCCGTATAGGCTCTCGCGGGACCGATCCAGTTGTCCGATTACGCTACTAAGATCGGGGCTTGGCCGAGGCTGTGATATAAGGGCAAGGCAGTGCCCCAAACGCTCACATTGAACGATCAGAACCGTGAACTGCCCCGCTCTCTGCTAGCGTCTTCTGCTGGACTGATTCCAGCATTGATTGCCGTCTGTCTAAAAAGCTCCCCGCATCCACAACCGCTTTGGGCGTTTCAAGACATGTTGTCAGACGACCGGATCGGAGACCTACCTAGGGACCGGTGACCACGGTGCGTGGTTTGGCAAGCGAACGGAACACCCTATGTCCCGATTAAATGCGCTAACCAATTAAATGAACATGGACGAACACCCGAGGGCTCACGACTCGCTAATACCATCGTCCAGCATGCTCACCTCCGGGAAAGGGCAGTAACGCTAATTCGGCAGCCGGCACATTGATTCCCATACAAGTTATTAAGCAGCGATTCTGCCTGATGTCTTAACGTCAGAGCCTGAGAGTGTTCACCCAAAGCATCAAGAACTTGTGCGTAGGCCAATTCTGCTGCGAGGTAGGTGGCACTGTAGCGCCCTGCTGTCTGGCCTAAGATAGAGAGCCCTTTGTGCATATTGTCTAAAGCATTGCGTAGATCACCAGCTTCGGCATAGGCCTTGCCGAGGCGCATGAGGGACCACCCAACCAGGTGATGCTGTTCCCCATGCAGCTGTCGCAAAAGGGCAAGTGAGCGCTGATACCCAGATATCGCCGCTGTTGCATTGCCATCGAACTCAGCAAGCCACGCCTGCGTAGAAGACAGTGAGGCAAAGTAATCGTTATCCAGATCGATCGTGCGGGTGGCCTCATTGACGGCGCGCGCTAGATATCGTCGACCCTCGGCTACTTGCTTTTGGCTGAGTTTGAGATCTGCCAGACTCTCGCATGTGACCGCAGCGGCCCCATGATTGTCGTCTCTTTCGTAGAGGTGCAGAGCTTTCTCTTGCATTTGCACCGCGGCTTGGAACTGCCCCATGTCACGGTAAAGCGTGGCAAACGCGTTCAGGGCGCCGGCATAGTCTGCTTTGTCGTTCTCCAAGAGATGCAGCGATTGCTCATAAGCAGTCGTTGCGTCCTGAAATCGTCCTTCTTGTTGGTAGGCATGTGCCAGTACCATCCAACTTCTCCCGCGTTCAAGCGTGGTCAGCGTTTCAGTCGTCGTAAGCGGTTTAGCTATCTCAATGACTTGGGTGAACTCGCCTTGCCAATCAAGCTGAAATGCGTGGCTAAGCTGTTGCCGCGGATTTTCCTGAGCCGAAACGGATAGGGAAACGACAGATACAATGAGCGGCAAAACGTACACGCGCAACATAGACCGAGAATCCTCCTGCAAAAGGTACGACCAGTGACCGGGTTCTCGGCATTTCCTAAAGTTCTTCATCGAGTCCGGCGCACCCCAAGGTAGCGATATCCCCGGAAGCAGCGCGAAGCTTTTGTCGTCTAATGCTGTAGAGACGGCGCGAAACGAGCCGAGTAGGCTCGCGAGCTGATTGCGGTCGGCTGAAATTGCAGGTAGGTGGAGACTCGAAGAGCAAACATGCGATTCGAAGAGTCAACACCTGTCGAACCGATAACGCTGAACCGGATTTAAAGTGGGTTAACCCGTTTGAGATCTTCCGGTGTGTCGAGATCTAGTCCACCCTCAGGGAAGTCGACCGGCGCAACCTGCTCGGCATTTCGCTCGAGAATCCGGCGCGCTCCGTGGTCTTCGTTCACTGCGAGCAGATTGGGGAAGAACATCGAAGAGAAAACGGCTGGTACGCCCAGCCCTCCATTGTAGCGCGCCGCCGCGATCGGATACTCGCGGCAGCCGTGCACATGAAGCAGTTCCCGCAGAAAATCGGTCGTCAGGCGAAACTGATCACAGACCAGAAGGAGGATGTTCTCAGGACGAGGATTCATCTGCAGTGCGGCCTCCACGCCGCAACGCATCGACGATCCCATGCCTGCGCGCCACCTTTCATTCACAACGGCAATCGCGTCGAGGCCCTCGAGTTCACCACGCATCCGATCAACGGAAAAGCCAAGTACCACGACGATCGGATGGCAACCGGATTCCGCTGCAATGCGCACGGTTCGCCGTAACAGCGTCTCGCCGTCGATTTCCACTAATTGCTTCGGTTGTCGCAGCCGCGAAGAAGCACCCGCCGCAAGAATGACGCCTATGCAGGCCTGCTCAGACATGGGCCACTGAGGCGCACGCAGGCGACTTCGGGCCAAGTCGTCCTTCGAGTACCGCATGAATTTCCGCCACAATCGCCAGCGCAATGCTTGCGGGATCTTTTGCGCCGATATTGAGCCCAACAGGGGCGCGCAACCGCAACAAACACTCTGCCAACGTCCGACCGACGTGAGGCGCGACCTCCTTGAGCAAGCCCTCGGTACGCCGCCGCGGGCCCAGAATGCCAAGGTACGCGAGCTCTCGTGGCAGCAACGCCTGCAATGCCGCGCGATCCTGCTCGTAATTGTGCGTCAGGATCACTGCAGCGCTGTGTTCTGTCAACGCGAGATCGTCAAGGGATCGCAGCGCGAACACTTGGTTCGCAAGAGGGAAGCGTTCCTTCGTTGCCAGATTGGACCGGCCATCGACGACGGTAATCCGCCAGCCTAGCGCGCAAGCGAATTCGACGAGAGGCTGTGCATCGTCGCCCGCGCCAAAGACAAAAAGCGCCGTGGGCGGAGCAACGTACTCAACGAATAACGAGGTTAGGCCTTGGACCCACAGCGAGCGGCGCTCGCTCAACGCATGCTGCGCTAGCAGCAGCGAGCCCGCTGGGGTCGAAGCCTCAAACAAAACGTTTCCGCTCTCGCTCAGGATCAGCCGAGAGCCGACCGACTCCGAAGTATCTGCATGAATAACGAATACAATGGCTACCGCCGCGCAACCTTCCGCGCTCTGCTCCAGTGCTGCAAGGGTGCGATGCGCGTTTTGTCCGCGTTCGAACAGCACGGACACAGTTCCACCGCAGCCGAGCCCGTAAGGCATCTCGGAATCCTCCTCGAAGAAAGTGCTGTATCTCTGAACGGTAGCGCCAGATTCGGTGAGCCACCAGGCCTTCTTCTGGACTTCCGCTTCAAGGCAGCCCCCGCTGATCGTGCCTGCGCGCCGCCCGCCGCGGGTCAGCAGCATGTGCGCTCCCGGCTTGCGATAGGAGGAGCCCTCGACCTCCACAACCGTCGCCAGGCAAATCTCTTCCGCGCTCACTCGCGCGTCACGCCACAAGTCCAGAATTTTCCGAAGCTCGGACATACTTTATGTTGCACCGTCTTCCGTCAGGTTTCTTCACGGTGGCCATTCGTCAGTAGTTAGGCGACGCTTTCATTGAGTCCACTCTCTAGCTCAAGATAGCGGTCACGTCGGATGCAGGCGAAGCTTTTGTCGCCAAGCGCTAGAAAGGTGGTGCGAAGCGCGCGAGAATTGATTGAATCGATGAAATGGTATGGCCCCGTGGTTTGAGAAGGCCCGCAATTTGACCGGCAAGTTGAGCTAGCTCACCACGACATACCGTTTCACGCCGCTGAATTCCCACTTCGCGACAAATGCCTTATCAGGTTGGCATATCGCCACTAACGTGACCTCGTGAGGCAATAGCATGCCAACTTCGCTGATGCTGAATGGCCGCAAAGTCACACTGGATACTCTTCCTGACGTACCTCTGCTTTGGGCCATCCGTGAAAATGCCAGATTAATGGGCACGAAGTATGGGTGTGGCATGGCGCTATGCGGTGCTTGTACGGTGCACGTTGACGGAACACCCATTCGATCGTGCGTTACGCCGGTCAACTCGGTTGCAGGAAAGTCAGTGACTACGATTGAAGGTGCTTCTGGCCCGGTAGCACGCGCGGTGCAGAGCGCATGGGAAAACCTGGACGTGGTTCAGTGCGGCTATTGCCAATCGGGACAGATCATGTCCGCGATTGCGTTGCTTGAACAGAAACCGTCGCCCACCGACACAGATATTGACGCTGCCATGAGCGGCAATATTTGCCGTTGTGCAACCTACGTACGCATACGAGCTGCTATTCATGAAGCTGCGCAGATCAGAAAGCTGAGCCGTGCGGATCAACAGTGAAAGGTTAAGCGTCGGCAGACGTAAATTTCTCAAGGTTGCCACCTCAGCGGCAACAGGTTTAGTTGTCGGCTTCTATGTGCCCGGGGGCGATCGAGTTTTTGCCGGCAGAACCAAAGAACGCGAAGACGATGTCTTCGCCCCCAACGCTTTTGTGAAAATTGCTCCAGACAATACCGTAACCATAGTCTCTAAGCATTCGGAAGGAGGGCAAGGTATCTACACCGGATTAGCGACCATTGTTGCGGAGGAACTCGACGCTGACTGGTCTCAAATCCGCGTCGAGCCCGCGCCTGCGGACCGCGATCGCTATAAAAATCTGCAATTTGGTTCTCAGGCCACCGGCGGCAGCAACTCCATCGCGAACTCCTATGATCAATATCGCCGGGCAGGAGCTACGGCGAAAGCCATGATGGTGGATGCCGCGGCCGGTCGATGGCTGGTGGCAAGCAATGAAATCACGGTGGAAAGGGGCGTGGTAAAGCATCCCCGGTCAGGGCGTCAGGCAAGTTTCGGTGACCTAGCTCAGGCCTCCGCATCGATGCGCGTACCTGAGCAGGTCACCCTTAAGGATCCTACTACTTTCAAGCTCATAGGCGCCCCGCATCTGCCTCGCCTCGACTGTAAGGAAAAGACCCATGGGACCGCAGTTTTTGCAATCGACTTCGCACTTCCGGATCTGGTGACAGCCTTGGTCGCCCGACCGCCTCGCTTCGGTGCAATCGTGAAGTCTTTTGACGCAACAGCGGCCAGAGCTGTGCCGGGTGTGGTCGATGTGGTGCAGATTTCGACCGGCGTGGCGGTGGTCGCAAAATCGTTCCCCGCGGCACGCCGAGGGCGCGACGAACTGCGCGTCGAATGGGATGAATCACAGGCGGAGCAGCGCGGTACGCCGGAATTCCTCACCGAGTATCGATCGCTCCTGGAACAGCCCGGGGCTATCGCCCGACGCGATGGTGATTGCGTACAGGCCCTGGGTCGTGCGGCACGCACACTATCTGCAACGTTCGAGTTTCCCTTTCTGGCTCACGCGACCATGGAACCACTCAGTGCTGTTGTTCGACTTGCAGCAAGTCAATGCGACATCTGGACGGGCGATTGGGGAATATCAGGCGTTCAAGATGACGCGGCTCGCATTACCGACCTGCAACCTCAACAAATCGAGATTCATTCGCTCTACGGAGGAGGCAGCTTCGGAAGACGAGGTAGTGGCGCGTCCGAAGCAGTAGAGATCGCGAAAGCCATCGGCGGCCGTGCTCCGGTGAAATTATTCTGGACACGCGAAGAGGACATGCGGGGTGATGCGTACCGTCCCATGTATCTCCATAAGCTCACGGCTGGTTTGGACGAGCGGGGCAATCTGATCGCCTGGCAGCACCGGATCGTCGGCCAATCACTTCTTGGTAGTGACCCGCACTGGATACAGAACGGCGTCGATATCACCTCGGTTGCTGGTGCCAGCAACATTCCTTACGATATTCCCAACATTCTCGTGGATCTCCATTCGCCGGTGCTTGGCGTTCCGGTCGACAAGTGGCGTTCCGTCGGGAATAGCCATACTTCGTTTGCGGTCGAGACGTTCCTCGACGACGTTGCCCATGCGGCGGGTCGAGATCCTTATCAGCTTCGACGTGCGCTGCTTGCGAAGGATCCACAAAGCAAACCGATACTCGAGTTGTCCGCTCCCGACGGAATGCGTCCTGGTTTATTCGCCAAATTCCCGCGCGATCGGAAGGTTCTGGAGCTAGCTGCTGAGAAAGCCGGCTGGGGGACGCCGATGCCGCCCGGCCAAGGACGAGGACTTGCGGTTCACTACTCTTTCCGTAGCTCTTTGGCGTATGTGGCGGAGGTGACGGTTAGTTCGAAAGGTGAACTTAAAGTCGATCGCGTGGTTTGCGCCGCTGATTGCGGGGTGGCGATTAACCCTGATGTTATCCGCGCACAGGTGGAAGGTGGTGTAGGTTTTGGGTTGGGCGCGATTCTCCATGGCGCCATCACTTTGAAGAGCGGCAAAGTCGAACAATCGAACTTTCACGACTACCGCCTCTTGCGCATGAACGAAATGCCGAAGGTCGAAGTTCATATCATACCCTCGACCGAGCCGCCCACCGGAATCGGCGAGTCCGCGGTGCCACCAATCGGCCCGGCGGTATCCAATGCAATCTTTGCCGCTACAGGTAAACGCTTGCGGGCGCTGCCTCTCAATCCAGTCGCATAGCCATGACGGGCCCTGCAGCAGGATTGTTCTTTTTCCTGTTTTGAGATGATACTAACCAAGAATATGCCTAACGTCGCCCGCCTCAAACTCGTAGTTCTCGGCTGGGCCGGTGCATCCCTATTTTTCACAGCTGTCCTGATGGTAAGTGATATCGGCGGCGACAAACCTCTTGCGTTTGCGCTCTACGCCAACGCAGTGCACTTCGCGCTGTGGGCCCTCGCTCTTCCGGTTCTATCGAGATGCGTTCGGCGCTTTCCGCTCATCCACGCCAAGAGAATGCGGAACGCGGCTGTGCTGTTGCTGACCGTTGCGGGGTTCGGATTCGTCGTGATGCTCAGTCAGTGGGCGATTCTCTATTCAACTTACTTTCCCTATCGATCATCATCATTCTGGTCATTTCTGAAGTCCGGACTGGTCAGGTTCCTTCCGTCCGACATTCTCATCGGGATGGTCCTGGTGGTTGCACTGGAAGGCTGGCGGATCTGGCTGGACTTTCAGGCGGAACGCACACGCGCGACGGAATTGGAGCGGCAGCTTGCTGTCGCACGCCTAGACGCGCTTCGCATGCAATTGCACCCACATTTTCTATTTAACACCTTGCACACAATTGCTGGTCTAATCGTCGAGCAGCCTCCGACTGCACGCCGCATGGTGGTAGCACTCGGAGATCTTCTTCGGCTCACATTGAAAGATACGGGGGCTTCTGTGCGCAGCCTGGCGGAAGAATTGGAATTCGCGGATCTTTACCTCGGTATCGAAAAGCTCCGTCTCGGTGACCGTTTAATGCTTGGATACGATATCGAGCCCGAAGCCACCTCCGCGGAAGTACCCCAACTGCTATTGCAGCCTCTTTTTGAGAACGCGGTTCGGCACGGGGCCGCTCGTACCGTGGATGCGTGCGAAGTTCGTTTCCGCGCGCATCGGCAGGGGCACGAGTTGCACCTTACGCTCTACAACGATGGCCCCGTACGCTCTCCGGGTTCGGGCTCGCCGCCGTTCGGTGTGGGACTTGCCAACACGATGGCCCGGCTTCGGCTCTACTACAAAGACCAATTCCAATTTCGATACACAGATCGGCCACAAGGCGGGGTGCAGATCGATCTCACGATTCCTTATAAAAGAGCCGATAATGGCCGAATGCGTAGCAACGAACTATATGTCACCGCTCCAATCGCCCATACGCACGCTGATCATTGACGACGAGCCGCACGCGCGTCGCTACTTGCGCGAATTGCTTGACGGAGAAACGGACGTCGTTATTGTCGGTGAAGCGTTGACCGGACTGGAAGGTCGCGATCTAGTCCGGAACCTCTCACCTGATCTGGTATTTCTCGACATCCAGATGCCCGGCCTCGACGGCTTTGAACTCGTTGAGCAGATTGAGCCCAAAAACAGGCCGATTTTTATCTTTGTCACGGGCTATAGCGAGTACGCCGTCAAAGCGTTTGAGGTTGAGGCTGCCGATTATCTTCGCAAGCCCTTCGATAAGGAACGTCTGTCGATTTCACTTGAGCGGGCCATACGGCGGCTGAGCACGCGGAATACGGTCTCCCGAGGCGAGGCAGGAGCGAATCACTGGCTCACTCGGCTAGCAATCAAAGAAAAGGATGGTATTGTGTTTGTGCCCGTCGAACAGATTCTCTGGATCGAAGCGGCCAACAAATACGTGGTAGTTCACACGACTAACCGCGAACACCTAGCGAGACAGACAATCCAGAGCCTGGAAGACGCGCTCGATCCCAAACAGTTCGTTCGAATTCACCGAGCCATTCTGGTTCGCAAGGCAGCGGTACGTGGGCTGCACCCGCTGTTTCACGGAGACTACATCGTAAGACTGGCCAATGGTGCCGAGCTCACACTAAGTCGGAATTTCCGCGAATCGTTCTTCAGTCAGATGAGTCGCTAAATTCGGTTTGTTCGCAGATGCACCTGACCCTGCACCGGAAAACCAGCACTTCCGCGACCAATACATAGAAAACCAGCGATACACACTCCTATCGTATGACTCGCTGGGACCTTACAGAATGCGCAAAACGCCTGCTGGCACGTTGTGCCAGACGGCCGGGAGGATCTTGAAAGTGACAAATAAATGGCATGCACAATTGCTTGCGGTCGCGCTCGGCACTTTGACCGTTTTGGCGCTGCCATGGAAGCCCGCTCCGCTGGACAAGGAGAATGGATTGGTGAAGTCATCAGGCGTTTGCGCTCAGAGTGCGACCAGTCCTTCATGTCAGCACTCGATTGGTCCAAATGCCCCTCGGTCGAAAGCATACCCGGAAAGGTAAGCGGTGCTTGGGTCTTCCCTGGCACGCGCATGCCGGTCGCTACGGTCTTCGAAAATCTCGAAGCGGGAGCCAGTATCGAGGGCATTATGGAATGGTTCGACCTGACGCGGGAACAAGTCACAACAGTCTTGGACTTTGCTGCACGCAGTCTTGAAGCTCCTGCTCACCGATAGATGCTCATCCTCTTTGAACACGGCACGCTCCTCTCCGGTCGTTCCTCTTACTGCCCCGGCAGCTTATCTTCAAGATCGCTTGCCAGTTTACTTACATCGGTGGCGTCGCTGAAACCCTTTAGCTCTTGTTTGGCGGATTCGACGTCAATACCCAAGCGCTGGCAGATCTTGTGCTGCATCTGAAGCACAGCCGTAAGTTCCTGTTCCGCGAGCATGCCAACTTGGAGGTCGAGGTGAGAGCGTTTCTCCGCTTGACGTGCCATCCGATTTTGACTGATCAGAACAAAGATTGTCAGCACAACGCTTTCCGAGGAGATGACGAGCGCCAAAATTCCAAAAGGAAATGGATCAAAGGCTTTCGCGCCGGGAATGAGGCCAAGATTGACCGCACTCCACGCGAGCACGAGAAGGAGCTGTAAGAGCAGGAACGCGGTGCTACCGATGAATTTTGTGATTGTATCGCTCGCTCGTTCAGTAAGAGTGCGGCGCAGCAGCGCTTCGTGCTCCAGCTTGGCGATTGCAGCGATGTTGAGTTGAGTGGGATTGGCAGAGTCGTTGTCGGTTAGGTTAGTCATTTGGATTCCTAGGACTTCGAATCGCTGGATAGGGATAATCAGTTTATCGGAACGGGCGTACATTCGATAAACGCTTTGGAATGATGCTCTAAACAACAACCTGCGTGATCCCTGACAGTGGTTGGAGCGGACATCTCTCGGTAAACGCACTTTATCGGCGAAGTCTGCGTTCCATATTTTAGCTTGGCGATAGGGAAGCGGTAGTGGGCCTCGATGAAATCGACCTCTCGTTCTCCATATTTATCCGAAAAGTCGAATCCGCACGCCTCGCAAAACTATCGACGATGCTTCGCTTTGAAACGGGCTTTCGCATCCGAAACTAGTTCCTTATTCCTATGGCGTTCCATGCGCTCGTGGAGTATGAGTCGGCTGCGGGCTTCTTCATATTCCTTATTGTCGATCGCTGAGAGTGTCTCAAATAAGAATTCGTCAATTGATTCATCCACAAGCCCTCATGGAACATTGCGGCTGCAGCGCCTTGTCAGGCCGCTGAGAGCGCACTGATCGTAACGAAATATCCGTCCGGATCTCGGAGCGAGAACTCCTTGGTTTGAGTGTTCGGATTCACGTGTGGCTCGTCTTCGAGCCGAGTGACGAGAGAGCGTGCCCTCTGAAGCGCCAGGTCGAAATCATCGACACGGAAGAACAACAGGAGCCCGTTGCCGGGTGTCCCGTGATCGGGGCTCATCAATGAGGGATGCTCGTGGGCGCCCCACACGTGGAGGCAGAGCAAAACAGTTCCATCTGAATCGAGGATTTGCCCAAAGTAATCATGGGCAGGAAGGGTGGCCGGCTGACCGAACAGCGCCTGGTACCATTTGAAGCTGCCCGGCACGTCGCCTACCCCTATGATCGTCCACGTGCGCTTCATCGGGTCCCCCGCTGCGGACTAATTCTTGCTTAGACCGACCTGGATACAACCGGTCATCCCAGAACTTGCCGTACCGTTTTATGCCAATAGGCGGGTCAGGATAAACCTGCCATCGCCCGGAGATAGATCCTCTCAGACTGGCGAATCGTCGGCAAACCGGAGAGCGCCGGGTTAAACCGGCATGTTGCAGTCGATGAAAGAGCCCTGCAGGAAAGGAAAGTAGCGAATCCATCCTGGCCTCGAGTCTTGCAGGCGATATCGCAAGGTATCGTTTGAAGCGCAGACAGAGGGTATTGGTGGGCCGGGCTATTGAGCTTCGAAAAGCCGATGGAACAGGACGCCGACTCCATTCCGAGTAGAGGAAGGCAACACAGCAACCACGTTATCGCGAGTGGATTGTTAAGTCCTGCGTAGTCTAAGAACCCGCGCACGCTGAGAAACAACATGCACGAGAACCGGGATATCTCCCGCACGCCTTGGTCAGCAGATCAAGACCGGTCCGCGAAGGCCATAAACCGAGCGGCGGACGCGAACGTTCAGGAGAAGTCGGACTGTGCCGTACTACCAGTGAACCAGCCGAACAACGAAAGGCAACTTTCCGCGGAGGCCGGGGAGGGAAGGGCACAGACTCAGGAGAACATCGTTCA
>Ga0182018_10001470_pt1 | contig 26643 bp, 22 predicted proteins | sample 812P2MmetaG_FD_120490 | JGI IMG/M metagenome (GOLD analysis project Ga0182018, IMG submission 120490) | Permafrost microbial communities from Stordalen Mire, Sweden - 812P2M metaG | ecosystem: Environmental > Terrestrial > Soil > Wetlands > Permafrost | place: Sweden: Stordalen | collected...
AGCAGCGAAAATCCCCACGCGGACCGGACGCCGAGTGCCAGCACGCCCATCAACAAAATTGTTTTAATCACTTGCCGCATATAAATATCAATTGCGCAACAGCATCACCCGGTAGTAACCGGCGGGACTGCCGCCGACATAAATTGAATCGTTGGTGCCCGCCGCAAACCGCGGCGCGCCCACGCTGCTCCACGAGGTGAAATTGGTCGTCACCAGCAGTTGATACGTCCACCCCGGCTGCGTGTTCCAGGAGAGGAACAAACCCTGCGGAGTGCTGGCGATTTGCGTCTGCAGCCACGTGGACGGTTCAAGCGGATTGCCGCCGCTCAAAAAGACCTGCTGCACCGTTGGCCCGCCGGCGGCCAGCGACGAACTGGCGGGCGGCCAGAGGTTGGTGTTGCCGCCGTAATAATTGGTCATCCATTCATAAGGGATACCGCCCCAGTTTTTGCCGCTCCAGGTCGTGCCGCCGGCGGACGGCGACAGCGGCGAACTGTGATTGCCGGTGATCACATAACCAACCTGGAACGAATGCGTGCTGCTGGCTTTCAAACCATTCGCCGCCGTCATCGTCCACTGATTGCTGGTCACCAGCGCCATCGGCGAACCCGCGCCGTCCACATAAACTTCATAATTGGAAACGGTCAATCCCAGCAGCAACGGCCACGACACGCTCAACTGCGGCTGATAAACGTTGTTGCTGATCACAAACGGCGCCCAGACGAACGGCGCGGACAATGCCGGCATTACCGCGTAGATGTTGGCGTAACGCTGGCCGTAAAGGTCAAAGCTGTTGGCGGTCCCGGTGTAGCTGGTCCAAACCACCAGAAATTGGTTCGTCCGATCCGAGGCCACCGACGCCTGCATTTGCTGGCTGATAGTCGTGGTGTTGACGAGAAACTCGCCGCCCACCAATGAACCGTTGTTATGCACAAACTGGGCAAAGACCCCTTCGCGCGAGCCGTCCTGCGCCAGACTTGTCCAAGTCACCATGTAATCCAGACCAATTGAACTGATTCGCGGCGTGTATTGGTCGCCGTAAGTGTATGTATTAACGCGTGTCATCGCGCCGCCCGCGCCCGCGCTCGTAAAGGTGCGCGCATAAATATCCCAGCCGTTGGCCGGCGTGACCATGTCATGCGCCGCCCAGACAACCATGAAACTCCCATCGGATGCGACGGCCACAGCCGGAGTGGCACAGGGATTTGAGTTCGTATCCACCAGAAATTCACCGCTGGTCGCCACGCCAGCCCTGGTGAAAAGCCGGGCGTAGATGTCCACGCTGGGGGTCTGAATCGCGGCGGCGGTCACATAATTCGAGTTCGACCCCAGAACAGGCGCCACAGTCCGTTCCTGTTCCGACACCCAGGCGACAACAAAACCGCCGTTGGTCAACGCCGCAACCGTTGGCGTCCGCTGGTTGTAGTTGGTGAATTGATTGACCAAAAATTCTCCGCCGACTTTCTGTCCGGTCGGCGACAGAATCTGGCCATAAACGTCCTGCAGGCTGTTGGAGCCGGCCTCATCGAAACTGCCCCACACGACCACGACGTTGCTGTTGTTGAGCACAGCCACGGCGGGGTTGATCTGAAAATTGTTGGTGAAGGTGTTGACCAGAATATCGGACCCCTGAAGAAACGTGTTGGTGGGCGTGACAAACTGGGCATAAATGCGTTGATTGCTCGGCTGGCCGCCCTGCCACACGAAAACCGCGCCGCCGTTCTTCAACATCGCCACCCGCGCGTATTCCTGGTTGCCCGCCGCCTGCTGGTTCACACGAAAGGTGCTCAAGGTGCCCGACAAGGTGCCGTCCAGACGGCGGGCGCTGATGCCCCAGCCATTGCCGTCGGTGATGTTGTCCTGCCACACTACATAACCGCCATTGGTCGTGATCGCCACGTCCGGCCAGACCTGATCGCCGGGCAAAGAGCCGATGATCGCATATTCCGTTCCGTTGGTCGTGTAATAATTCGTCTGGCCAAAAGCCGCGGTGGAAATCGCGAGGAAAAAACTCCAGCAAAGACAAACAACGGCATTGCGGGCGGATAACAAATACAACATATCGGCTTTGTGGGATTCTAAACGCATTTCGCCCTTCTGTCCAAAAATTACTTCGACAAAATACAATCGCCGCGGCGCGCAACCCGCCGCCGCGGACACATTTTTCATCCAGCTTCGCAAATTCATTTTTTCTAAATCAAAACCGCCTGACGCTCCCGCGACATTTCACCCAGTTCCGCCAGCAAGCCCTTGAATCCCCACTGGCCATACAATTCACGCAACCGCACTGCGTCCACCGCCCGCGCCGCCAGATCTTCCGGCGAAAACTCGCACGGCACTTCCAGCAGGCGAACCAATTCCCGGTTGCGCCGGACCACTTCCGCCGACCCGCGCAACGCCGCGCGCAATTTTTCAGACTTCACCTCGTCCAGCCGGCGGAACAATTCGCCGGCCGAAGCAAACTGTTTCAGCAAATCCGCCGCGGTCTTCGGCCCGACTCCGGGCACGCCCGGAATGTTGTCCACGCTGTCACCCATCAGACTCAACCAGTCTACAATCTGCCCCGGCTCCACACCGGCCTTGGCGCGCACGTGCTCGTCCGTCCAAACCGCCTCACTCTTGTCATTCGGGTTCAACAAGCCGATCCGCGCCGACACCAACTGCATAAAATCCTTGTCGGAACTCGCAATGACCACCGCCATGCCCGCGTCCGCCGCGCGCCGCGCCAGACACGCGATGTAATCATCCGCCTCGATGCCCTCGCGGCGATACGAAGCAACACCCGCCGCCTGCAACCAGGCGACGATCCCGTCCAGTTGCGGCCTCAACTCGTCCGGCATTTCGGGCCGCTGCTGCTTGTATTCCGGCAGCGCCGCCATGCGCTCCGCGCTCAAACCACCGTCCCACACAACAATTAAATGCGTCGGACCCACGACCTGACGCATTTTCGCCACCATCTTGACGAAGCCGTAAATGGCGTTCGTCGGCCGGCCCGACGGAGACCGCAAAACACGAATCGCGTGAAACGCGCGATACGCGTAAGCATGACCGTCCACAATCAGCAGCTTCATTTCCAATTTCCAATTTCCAATTTCCAATTTGTAAGTTGAAAATTGAAAATTTGTCCTGTCACTGATTCACCACCGGCGGCGGAATCTGTTTCAACGTCTCCACCGGATGACCCGCCTCCGGCGGCTGCTGCGGTATGGCCGCCTGCGCAAAGGGCAGCTCATCATCCGAATGCACCCGGTTGCCCGCCGGATCCACAATCGTCGCCGTGACAAAAATCATTAAATTCTTCTTGGTGGCCGTCTTGCTTGAACTCTGGAAAAGATTCCCCATCAACGGTATGTCGCCCAAGACCGGCAATTTGTTCTTGGTGTCTTGAACCTGTGAGGAAATCAGGCCGCCGATGACGACCGTCTGGTTGTCCCACACATTCACCGTCGTCACCACCTGCCGCACCGTGAAATCCGGCAGGACGACCGGCAATTGCACCACGTTCAGCCCGCCCGTGACGTTGGGAATGGTTGGCTGCGGGTCATAACCATTGAAATCGGTCAGCGACGGTATCAACGTCAGGTTGATCGTATAGCCATCCGCCAAAACGTAAGGCACCACGTCCAGAATGGGACCCACCTCCACCTGCTGCGTGGAGGGGACGACAGCCGAAACGCCGGGTGTTGTGGCGATGGTCTGCGCGTTCGCAACGCTGGTGGCCGCAAGGCCACCGCACAGCGCCAGTGCGAACCGGTTGAGTTTCAAAACTTGGCCCGCCTTCATTAGATTGAGGCGCGGTGAACTGGCTTTGAGTGTTTTCATATTCCTCGGTGCTTAAAATTATGGAGTCGCGCCGCCAGTCGTGGGTGTGGAAACAGCGCCCGAACCTTCCTGGAAGGTGAAGCCGGTGACGACATTGATGATCTGGGTCGCGCGCATCTGGGTCTGGCGTCCGCTGGTGGTGGTCACTTCCGGTTCAGCCAGATTTTCAAAGCCGGTGCGCTGTTCCAGTGCGTGAAGGACAACCCGGAAATTGGGATCCGTCATAATGCCCGTGATGGTGGCAACAGAAGAGGCGCTTCCCAGTCCGCTGTTGAAGAGTTGTTGATCCGTGGAAGCACCCGGTATGATGCTGGCGGCGGTGCTGCCGGGAAAAGCCCCAAGCGGGTTGGCCTGGGACACCGGCACATTGAGTGAAGGTGCGGTGCCGGCGTCGCCCACCACGTTCCCCAGGCTGACCTGTCCCAAATACCAGTCAAAACCGATTTGCTTGGTGTCGTCCTGTTCGACTTCGATGAACCGGGATTTGATATGCACCTGCGGAGCCACCTCGTTCAATCCCTGAATCGCCTGTTCAATGATGTCCAGATCGTCCTGCGTGGCTCTCACAATCAACAACCCCAGACGGTCGTTAAAGAACACCGCTTTGCCGGGAGGTTGAAGCAGATTAACTCCCAAAGTGGTGAAAAAACTCCGGGCAGCTATGCTGACATTCTGCGCAACTTGCGGAGTCGTTACATATTGGATGCCTCCATTCTGACTACCCGCACCACCGCCGCCGCCACCCGTGCCACCACCCGCGCCACCGTTAGCGCCTGCAATAGGGCTGGCAGTGCCACTTCCACTGGAACCACCACCACCGCCGCCGCCACCACCACCCGAAGAGCGAAGACCGCCGGCGCCGGAAAACACATTTACTATACCAACCACAGCACCGTTGTTCTGTCCGCTGGAACCACCACCGCCGCCGCCGCCGCCGCTACTGCTGCCCCCGCCACCACTACTGCCTGAACTGCTCACCGAACCAAAACTTTGGGCGCTGACGCTTTCCAGACCGGAATAGAAGGTGTTTGGATCCACCCTGAATCTCCGCGTGTAAAGCTGCGGTGAGGTCGATTCTTTGGCGGAGAAAACCACGGCGAAATCCTCTATGGAGTATTTGATGGGATGATCGGCCACCAGCACAATCGCGTCCAGCACGTCGGCCAGCCGCACGTCAGTCAAATTTAACTTGATGCTGATGCTCGAACCAATATCCCCCGCTTCACCGCCACCGGTGGCTGCCGGAGCGGCGGGCAATCCTGTAGCCTGGTCCACAGGAGTCTGTCCGCCTCCCGGAAACCCCGCAGTCGTGGAAGCAATGACAGGCCCGGAATTGTCAGTGTTGGGATTGATCAAAAAGTTGATGCCCTTTTTGTCCGGGTCGTTCACCCTTACTTTTTCAGCCAGATCCCGCAGCACTTCGCTCAAAGGCAGTCCCGCAGAGCTGTCACCGTAGGAAACATTGGCAAGCTGGATGCGATCCAGTTTGTCAACAATCGCCTGGCGTCCTGGGCCGGTGTAAACGAGATTGTTTGTGGCATAAGGGTTGGGGCTCCCATTCAAAACGTGGGATGTTGGTTGAACCCATTGTTTCTCGACCGCCGTTATGCGCTGCTGGGTATTCACGGTGTGCTGCATGCTCTCCCGGCCGTAGCGGGCCTGCTGGATCAAATTCATATAGTAACTGGCCCCGATGTTATCCGGATCCAGCTTCAGGGCCGTGCTGAATTTGGCCTCGGCATCATCCAGATTGCCCATCTCATAAAGCAGCTTGCCATCCTGCACCAGGGTTCCCGCCTGTGTCCTGTCCTTGGCGATGATGGGAATTTGTTCCAACGTCTGATCATCGGGGATTCTGCCTGCCATGGCGGCAATCATCTGCTCATTTTGCTTTTTGAAGGCGAGCGCGGCGGCGTTCTGCGGATCCACTTTCAAAACCTGGCTGACCTGCGTGCTGGCGCCGTGCAAGTCACCCTGGCTTTGCGCCTGACGCGCGAGTGTGAGGCGCGTGGCTACCAGTCCTGAAATGGCCTGCGCTTTTTCCACGTCTATGCCGCTGCCAATTTGCTCCGTCAGCGTCACGGCATCCTGATAAATCTTGGCCGCCTGAGCCACGTCTCCGCGCCCCTCGACGGTTTTGGCCTCGGCCAGTTTGTTGCGGAGAACAATGGTGTCAGCCTGGCGTTTCACCGCCTCCGTGACGGCAATATCAGTCGGACTGGTTTGGGCCGGCATTTTGTCGGAGGATGCCAGCAGCAAAATGATGCCAAGCGAGATGAAAGCTGCTTTTGTCATGATGTGTTTCAGGTTCGTCTTAATTCAGTGCTGTTCAAGAGCGTTTTAACAATCAGGGTCTGTATGGCAACGACGTTTTTTTCTGGTTCGATTGCGCTAACAATACAACCTCATCCGGCTTGATGTCAACGATGGTGTAACTGTCATCGCCAAAAGCGATGACCTGATTGACGCGACGTCCGGCAAAATTCAGCTTTTCCTGACTGTATTTTGAACTGTATTTCAGATCCGCCGCATAGGCATCCACGCGTTGAAATGGTTTGTCCTTGGACAAGGTCACCGTCTCGCCCGTGTCCGTCAATTTGAAGTCCAGTTGATCCGGATTTACCGGGTCGCCAATCACTTTTTCCAGCGTGAAGAAATCCTTCTTGTTGTCATCCATTGAAACGAAGCGCCGCATTTTTTGCTGCAAGCCGCGCGTGGCTGCGGCCTGGTGTTCTACGCCGATGGCGTAGCGCGCGCCCAGCTCGTTTGTCGTCACGGAATCCAGCGTCATCACGAAATAAAGCGGCGTGATTTTGGTGACAACCGGGAGGGCGTCCATATCCTGGCCGGGCTTGATCGGAAAAACAGTGCCATCCGGGGCCTTTTTCCATTCCAGCGGATTGAATAGTTTGTTCGTCGTGTTGAAATCATACTGGCAGGGCGATTGCAGCCTTTGTATCGCGCTGTCCTGCCGCGTCAAATCGAGATCCGGCAGCGGCTTCCCGGGCGGGTTAATCAGCCCGGTCGCCATGTCTTCCTGCTTTTGTTTGTCCGCCGAGATGATGACTGGCAAAAATATGAGCGCGCCCACCAAGCCCGCCAGCACAACGCTCAACAGGATTTTCTCGTAATGTTTTTTGACGAAATCCATGGGTTTAATTTTTCGGCGTCCGGGGCAACATTTTCACCACTTCCACCTCGATGGTGGCGCGCAGCAATTGTTCATTCAACACCGTTTGCAATCCACTCTTGACGGGCATCGTGGGCGGCGATGCACCTCCATATTGCTGTCCCATCCCTCCCATTCCCGGCTGCAGCGGCTGGTCTGGCGCGGCCGGCGCGGCGGCTCCACTCGGCTGCACATTGATGCCCTTTATCACAAAACCATGCGGCGACGATGCAAATCCCGCCAGCACCTGCGCGATTTCCTGACTGAAAGCGCGGATGGTGACGACATAGGGAGTGATGACAGCGAGGTCGTTGGTCACAGAATGCTCGTCAATGTAATCCGATTGCGGTCCGGACGCATCTTCGTCGGCCACGCGCACCCGCTGCACACTATCGAGCGAGTTGATGCCGGCGGCGAACAGGATTCTCGAAATCGCCCTCACTTCGCCCAGTTGCTCCGCCAGCGGTTCCAGGCTGCCGGGGGCAAATTTCATCTCCGCCAGCTGCGCCTCAAATGAAAAGCCGTATTTGGGCGGCAACACCACGCTGGCACGATCCGCCTCGTGTTGCAACTGGTCCAGGGTGTGGTGCAGCGCATTGGCAAACGTCTGGTCGCTCAGGGGGCTGGCCGCCGGGCTGGGGATCGGCCGGATGGGCTGGAAATAATTGGTCGTCTGCAGCATCCAGTCGCGCAACTGGCGCTCCTGGTCTTTGGCGGTCTGGGTGTTGTTGATCTTGTCGTTGCCGGGGCCGGGTTTTCCCGGCTGCGGCGCAAGGTTTTTCAAGTTGCCGTATATTTCGTTCAGCTTGTCGAACGCGGCCGAGTTGCGGCTCCAGCTTTTGTAATTGTAATAACCCGCCGCCCCGAGCAGTCCCAGGGTGAGGACGCCGCCAATCACAAGAAACAGGTTTCGCTTGATCCAGCCCATATTTAATTTTTAATTGCCAACCGCCCATTATTCTCAATTGCCAATTTGTTAAATGGCAATTGAAAATCGAAAATTGAAAATACGCGGTGGGAAATCATAAATGCAGCGGTTTGGCCAGCGTGACGGTGACAGCAAAGGTGAATGTGCCTGTGCCGCTGGAAACGTCCGTAGTGATGTTGCCGCTCAACTGCGTGAACTTCGGATTAAAATAATTCGTCGAGTTTTTCAATGTGTTTTCCACCGCATAGGCGATTTCATTGTTCGCCGAGGGATCAATGCTGCTCAAGTCCACCGCGCGGCAGACGAGCATGATGGTGGCGGATGGATCGGGCGCGGCACCGGGGGCGGCAGCGGGCGCTCCGTTGCCGGGAGGCGGGGGAGGCGCCATCTGCGGGTTCGATGCGGACTGCCCGCCGGGGCCGCCCAGATTCGCCAGCGTGGTCATCTGCTCAATCCAGATGCCAGCCTCGACTCCCGGTTTTTGCGGCGTTAATTTCTTCTTGATGTCGTCCTCGGCCTGGATGAGACAGCGCCGCATCTCCGTAAGCACGTCGCCCCAGTAATACCGCTGCTCCATCCATGTCGTGACCTGGCCCACCTCGTTTGTGGCGGCGGTCAGTTTTTTGTAGGCGGCGTTGAAGGTGTCATATTTGTGCTGCTGTTCCTGCACCTTCGGCTCAAGGTCGGTGATCTGTTTCTCCTTGGATACCGCCAGTTGCTGAAATAAAAATCCGACGGCGAACGCCACCGCCACCAGGCTCGCCACGGTGAAGATGAAATAGGGTTTCTTCTCGTTGAAGGCCCGCCAGCGCAACGTGCTGTCCGGCATCAAATTCATTTCCACCGGGCAATGCGCCAGGTTCCGCAGGCCGAGACCGACGGTTTCACCGAGTGAATGAGCCACGCGCGAGAGGTCCTCCAGGCTCACGGAGGGATCAATCTGCACGTTGCGGAACGGATTGAAATACTCCACGGGCACGTTCAATTTTTCCGCGAAGAACTGCGCCGTGTAAGGCATGATGGACGCGCCGCCGGACAGAAATAATCTTTGCGGCGCCGACCCGCCCTGCTGTCCGCGATAAAACTGCATCGTCTGGTTGACCTGGATGTGCAGCTTGGTCATGAACTGCCGCGCGATTTTGGAGATGGCCGCCTGATGCGGATTTTCCGGTTCCTCATACGCGCCGCCCAGGCTGACGAAGCCCTCGGCGATTTTGATTTTCTCCGCGTCGTCGAATTTCAACTTCGCCTCGCCGGCAAAATCCTGCGTGATGGCATTGGCACCCAGATTGATGCTGCGCGAAAAAACTTTTCCCTTCTCGAAGAAAAGCAGGTTGCTCGTCTTTGCGCCGATGTCGAGCAGCATCGTGCAATCTTCGAGGTCGCCATAATTGTATCGGAACGCATTGCAGAGCGCCGCCGGCGAGGCGTCGCACAATTGCAATTTTAATTTCGCCTGCGCCGCGACGCGGAACAGCCCTTCAACCACGTCGGACTTGATTGCGACGAGCAGCACCTCGAGTTCGCCACTGGGCGCCGAGCCGAGAATCTGATAATCCCACACGACCTCCGACAGCGGAAACGGCACGTTCTGCTGTGCCTCGTATTGGATGATTTGCGTCACCTTGGTCGCGTCCACCGGCGGCAGCTTGACGAATTTGGAAAAGACGTGGAAGCCTGGAGCGCAGACGTTGACGTCCTTCGCCTTGGTGCCCATTTCAGCGAGCGTCTCCTGGAGCGCCTTGAGGATGGTCGCTTCACGGGTGGTTTCCTGCGACCCTTCCGGGCCGAGCGGCTTGATGGAAAAATTCTTGAGCCGCAATCCGCCCGCCTCATTGATTTCAAACTCGGCAAGCTTAAGGCTGCCAGCCCCGAAATCAACCGCCAGGAATGACTTGGTGTTCAACATCTATGTTTGCGTCAAATGCCATGCATAAAATTGGCCCTTCCGAATCTTGCAGTGGCAGCCATGCTGATTACGTCAAAAATGTTGAATGGTCAAATAGAAATCGTTCAAAAAGTAATTTTTTTGCGCACCCGCCAAAAAACATTGCGTCCGGCGTCCGGCTTTGGCTTCATCTTCCCGTGGTGCAAACAACAACCGCCGCAAATCGCAGCCGCGTGAGGATTTTTTATTCCGGTCACGTGCAGGGTGTCGGTTTTCGATACACGGCCAAAACGGTTGCCGCCGGCTTTGAAATCACCGGCGGCGTCCGCAATTTGCCGGATGGTCGCGTTGAACTCATCGCCGAGGGCGAAAGAACGGAATTGGAAGCTTTTTGCGAAGCCATCCGTAACGCAGGATTGGCTGGCTTAATTCGGGACGAAAGCATAGATTGGGCTGCCGCGCAGAATGAATTTCACGGTTTTGAAATCGTCCGCTAGGAAATGAAATACGCCATCATCGCAGACATCCACGGCAACATGGAAGCCTTTCAGGTCGTTCTGGAAGACATCCAGAACCAGCGCGCCACGCACATCGTCTGCCTCGGCGATGTCGTCGGCTACAACGCCAATCCCAAAGAGTGTCTCAAAATTGTTCGCGACATGAACATTCCCTGCGTCAAGGGCAACCACGATGAATATTGCTCCAGCGACGACCATCTCGAAGGGTTCAACCCCCATGCCGCCGACGCCGTTCACTGGACGCGCGATCAATTGGACGAAGAAGAAAAACAATGGCTGCGCGAATTGAAATACACCCGCATGGCCGCGAACTTCACGCTGGTCCACGCCACGCTCGACGCGCCGCAACGCTGGGGTTACGTCTTCGACAAGCTTGCCGCCGCCGCGAGTTTTCCATATCAGAACACGCAGATGTGTTTCTTCGGCCACACGCATGTGCCCGTCGCCTTCATGCGCGACACTGTCGTTCGAGGCGGCACTTATTCCAAATTCAAAATTGACCCGTCGAAAAAATATTTCATCAACGTCGGCGCCGTCGGCCAGCCGCGTGACAATAATCCAAAGGCTGCCTACGTCATTTACGACATGGACGCCCAGACGATTGAACTGCGCCGGCTCGAATACGACATCGCCGCCGCACAGCAGAAAATCCTCGACGCCGGCCTGCCTGAACGCCTCGCCGAACGCCTAGCCTACGGAAGGTAGAAGGAAGAATGCAGAATGCAGAAAAAGATTTGGCCGCACGCATAAAAAGTTTTGCCCGGCGGATAATCCGGCTTTATGTCGCACTGCCGAAGGAAACAGTAGCGCAGGTTCTTGGCAAACAAACGTTGAGGTCGGGAACTTCCGCCGGGGCCAATTATCGGGAAGCCAGTCGTGGGCGTTCCAAGGCGGAGTTCATTGCAAAAGTTGGTGATTTTTTGAAAGAGGCCGGTGAAACCGCCTACTGGCTTGATCTGTTATCTGACGAAGAAATTGTTCCCAAACAACGTCTCGAACCGCTGCTCAAGGAAACCAACGAAATTATTTCTATCCTCGTCACAATTTCAAAACGGGCGCGCGGTGATTGATTTCTGCATTCTTCATTCTGTCTTCTGCCTTTGAAAATCCTGATCCTCAAACCCAGTTCGCTCGGCGACGTGATTCAAGCGCTGCCCGTTCTGCGTTTGCTGAAGCTTCATTTCCACGGCGCGGAGATTTTTTGGTGGATTGATTCCGCGCTCGCGCCGCTGCTCGAAGGCGATCCTGATCTGGCCGGCGTCGTCCGCTTCGAGCGCAGACGCTGGGGCAAACCGCGGCACTGGCCGGAAATGCTCCGCAGCATCCGGTGGCTGCGCGAACAAAATTTCGATCTCGTCATTGATTTGCAATGCCTCGCGCGCAGCGGCGCGTTCGCATGGCTCGCCAACGGAACATTTCTCGCCGGCCTGGATGAAGTCCGCGAAGGCGCGCGCGGCTTTTACGACCTCGCTGTCCCGCGCAAATCTTTCCACACCCACGCCGTGGATTGGTATTTGTCCGTGCTGCCACCGCTCGGCGTGCCAGTTCACAACAACTTCCAATGGCTGCCCGAACGACCGCAGATTTCCGCCCAGGTAAAATCAAAATGGAAAACTGACGCCGCGCGCTGGATTGCGCTCCAGCCCGGCGCACGCTGGGAAAACAAACGCTGGCCGGTGGAAAATTTCGCGGAGATTGTCCGGCTGCTCGCGAAACATTTCCCTGACGCGCGGTTTGCCATCCTCGGCAGCGCCGAGGACAAACCGTCCGGCGAAATTATTTTGCGCGCCGAATCTTCGCGCTGTTTGAATTTGTGCGGCGCAACTTCCCTGCCCGAAATGATCGAGTGGATCCGCCTGTGCGACTTGATGATCACCAACGACACCGGCCCGATGCACGCCGCCGCCGCGCTCGGCAGACCGCTCGTCGCGCTCTTCGGCCCGACCGAACCGCGCCGCACCGGGCCTTACGGACGCCTCGACGAAGTTTTGCGGATTGATCTCCCCTGCTCTCCCTGTCTGAAGTCAAATTGCACCTACGAAAAGCCGGAAGAATGTCTGCGCGCGATTTCGCCGGAAATGGTTTTGAAAAAAGCGGTGCAAATGATCTCCTGAAGCCCGGCGCGCGATCCGAACAAAAATTTGTTCAAAAACATTTGACTGTCCGCCGCCCGGCGCGCAATTTTCCGGCAATGAAATTCATCGCCACAATCTTCATTTGCCTTGCCGCCTTTCTCGGCAACGCGCAGGAAGCCGGCACGCCCGCCAGTCACGCCGAATTGTTCAACGGAAAAGATTTCACCGGCTGGACGTTTTACATGCGGTCCAACGCCGCGCCGGAAAAAACGTGGAGCATTTCCGACGGCATGGTTCATTGCACCGGCAAACCGACCGGCTATATGCGGACGCTGCAAACCTACGGCAATTACATTGTCACCGCCGAATGGCGTTTCCCGACAAACGTCGCCAAAGCCGTGAACACCGGCGTGTGCGTCTTCATGCAGGATCGCGACCCGAACGCCAGCCCCAGGGATATCTGGGGTCACTGCATCGAGTGCCAGGGAATGCACGGCCACATGGGCGACTTCTGGCTGCACGGCGGCGCGACCGTCAACGAGCCGGTCAACATGGGCAAGACCGGAATCAAAATGCTCCAGCCATCAAATGAAAGTCCCGTCGGCGAATGGACGACGTTCCAATGCATTTGCCGGAGCAACACCGTCGAGATCATCGTCAATGGCAAGTCCATGAACAAAGTCACCGGCAGCAATCTTTCATCGGGTTACATCGGCATCCAGAGCGAAGGTGGCCCCTTTGACCTGCACAAAGTTTCTCTCGAACCATTGAACTAAACCACCAAGGCACAAAACCACCAAGAAAATGAGACGCAAAAAAACTTTGTGCCTTGGTGTCTTGGTCGTTAAATTTTCGTTATGAAATTCCTCTTTGTGTTTTGTTTCACAATTGCGCTTGCCGCAACTGCTGTCGCGCAAGACATCATCACGCCCACAAACCGCTTCGAGCTTTTTAACGGCACGAACCTCGACGGCTTCACTTTTTGCATGAGAAACGACGCCGATCCGATGCAAACCTGGAGCGTGACGAACGGCGTCATTCATTGCAACGGCGCGGCGATTGGCTATTTGCGGACGAAACAAAATTTCCAAAATTACACGGTCGTCGTCGAATGGCGTTTCCTGAAAATCGCGCCGAAGAAGGACAATACCGGCGTGCTCGTCCACATGCAGTTGCCGGACAAAGTCTGGCCACCGTGCATTCAGAATCAGGGCAAGTCCGGCCGGCAGGGCGATTTGATTTACATGGCCGGCGCGGAATCGAAGGAACACAAAGGCATGGACGCGAACACACCCGTCCCCCTGCGCGGCGAGCCAAACGAAAAAGCCATCGGTGAGTGGAACACGAACGTGACGGTTTGCTCCGGCAACGACGTGAAAGCAATCATCAACGGCAAATTGCTGAATGAAGGGACCGAATGCACCTTGACCAGCGGCGCGATCGGAATTCAAAGCGAAGGCGCGGATTTTGAAATCCGAAAAATGTATTTGTGGCCAGCGCGACCGTTGTCATCAAATCATGCTAATCCAACATACGACATGCTTGAACCGCAATTCCGCAATCAGGGTCAGCCATAATTTGTCCTGTAATCTTGTGAATTGCCTTTAGGTCGCGCCATCTTTGATTTGTTTTTTTACCCACGCCTTCGCCTGACGCGGCGTTTTTAATTCATCCTGCAATTGTTTCTCGCGGATTTCGTGGAGCAATGCGCCCAGCGCCGGGCCGGGCTTCATTCCGAGTTCGATCAAATCTTTTCCCGTCAGCAGCGGCGGACGGATCGCCGGTTTCTTTTTCAATTCCTCCGCCTGCTGAATCAGAAAATCATAAAGCTCCAAATCGCCGTGCGAGCCGAGGCAATCCAGTCTGTGCAATTCCAGTTCCAGCGGAAATGTCTCGCGCAACAGCAGCCGCCGCAGCGTCGCCTTGCGCATCTGCTTCACATCCTTGAACTGCATGTGATGCAGCACGCACGCGACAATTTCGTCAATCTGCTTTTTGGGAAAACGCAGCCGGTTCAAAATGGCCCGCGCCATTTCCGCGCCGGCCTTTTCGTGGCCGTAAAAATGAATCGCGCCGGTCTTGGCATCGCGCTCCGCCGTCACCGGCTTGGCGATGTCGTGCAGCAACACCGTCCACGGCAAAAGCTCGCGTGAATCCGGCGGCAGTTTTTCCAGCATCAATTTGATATGCTCGAAAACCGTTCCTTCGGGATGATAATCCGGCGATTGCTCGCAGGAAATCGTCGCCGCGAGTTCGGGCAAAATGTGTTCCAGCAATCCACTGTCGCGCAGCAAAACCAATCCGCGCGCGGCGTGCGGCGCGCGAAATAATTTCAAAAGTTCGTCGCGAATCCGTTCGGCGCTGATGAGTTTGATTTTCGGCGCGAGCGATTTGATGGCGGCAAAAGTTTTCAACTCGATTTCAAAATTCAATTGCGCGGCGAAACGGACGGCGCGCAGCAGGCGCAAATGGTCCTCGGCAAAACGTTCCTCGGGCGAGCCGATGGTGCGGATGATTTTCACGCGCAAATCTTTTTCGCCGCCGACCCAGTCGTGGATTTTATCCGTGAGCGGATCATAAAACAATCCGTTGACGGTGAAATCGCGGCGCGACGCATCGGCCTCGGCGTTGGCAAAAACAATTTTTTCCGGGCGGCGACCGTCCTGATAATCCGCCTCGGCGCGGAAGGTGGCGACTTGGAATTGTTGTCCGCCCTCGACGACAATCATCACGCCGAATTTTTTGCCGACGGGAATTGTTTTTTTGAAAAGTTTCTCGACCTGTTCCGGCTTGGCGTCCGTGGCGATGTCGAAATCCTGCGGCTCGCGTCCGAGCAAAAAATCGCGCACGCAACCGCCGACCCAAAACGCGGCGAAGCCCGCTGATTGCAGACGACGGACGATTTCCAAGGCAGGATTCAAGCAGCCACCAAATCGGCTTCCAGCGGGTTGCCCTTTTTGAAGCGGCTCACGCCCAGCACGCTGAACCCGATGACGCGACCGCTGGCATCCAGTCGTTCCATCACGGCGTCATGCTTGGTTTGCGCCATGTGACCGGCGGCGTCCGAAAACCTCACTTCGAGGAAATCGGCTTCCGCGTCGAACCAGATTTTTACTTTGTCGGCCATAAATCTTCTCCGGCTTTGGGTTTGTCGGTCAGGTAGGCCGTGACCACAAACGCATCGTTCTCCGCATACTTAACCACAACGCAGAGCCATTTGCCACCCACAATTGTCTGCGCATAAAATTCGTAGAACAATTTCACCGCCTCATCCGCGCGCGAACGCCGGACGAATTGCGGCTGCCGCAAAACCCGTTCAACTTCCGCCGCGAGGTTTTGCATTTCGGGATGCTCCAGAATGTGGATGCGCCGCTCGTCCGTGAGCCGCACCTTCAGGCCAAAGCAATCCTGCAAGATTTTCATGGTGACTCACGATTTACGATTTGCGCGCAAATGGCGAGACAACTTCGCTTTCATTTTTAGCCACAGATGGACACAGATGAAACACAGATTCTTTGACACTGATAAATGCTTGACTTCTAAAACTGGCTGAATGAAATTTGCGCCAGCCTTCCCATGAAAATTTTGGAAAAAATTTTCGCAACCGCGCAACCGCGCAACCGCGCAACCGCGCAACCGCGCAATAGTGCCGAGTGTCGGCTGTCGGCCATGTCACCCCTCGCGGCAAGGGGTAAATTTTCTGTGCCAAGGGGCGCGCCCCTTTTTCCAAGTGCTGCACCCCTTGCGCTAAAAGCATCGCCCCGCGCCGCAAGTGCGTCACCCCATGCCGTAGAAGTTTCGCCCCGCGCCGGATGGGGCGCACCCCTTGCCACAAGTGCGTCGCCCCTTTTCATAAGTGCTGCACCCCGCGCGGCAAAAAACCCGCCCCTTGCCCAAAGGGGCGCACCCCATTTCGCAGAAAACCAGCCATTTGTGCTTAAATTCTGCGATTTCCAGTAATAACGATGATTAAACCACCAACCAACCCACGCCCATGAAACGAAACACCTACTATCCCGCCCGCCAAGGCGACCAAATCACTTGGCTCGGCAACTTCAGCAACAAACTGCCCGGCCTCGCCGCCGCCCTTGGCCTGACCGCCGGTCAAGTCACCGCCGCCGTGGCGGATTGCGGCTGGCTGATTTACATCCTGCAATCGTGGCTGCCCGCCGGGCGCACTTGGGTGCTGGCCTGCACCGACGCCGCCACCGATGCCCAGACCGGCGACGGCACGGCGTTGATGGTGCTGCCCGTTTTCACCGCGCCCGCCCTGCCCACCGGCGTAGTGGCCGTCAACACCGGCGCGCTCAACCGCATCTTCGCGCTCGTGCAAACCATCAAGGACAGCGGCAAATGTTCCGACACCAATGCGACGAATCTCGGCATCGTTGGCAGCGCGCAGACCGGGCCGGACTTGACCACGGTGCAGCCGATCATTTCCGCCAACATCATGGGCAATCAGGTGAATGTGAAATGGGGCTGGGGCGGCAACAGCGCCTTTCTGGACAGTTGCGAAATTCAGGTGGATCGCGGCGACGGCAAGGGCTTCGTGCTGCTGACTATTGACACCACGCCCGGCTACACGGACACGCAAGCCTTTCCCGCTGCGTCCGTGAAGTGGACTTACAAGGCCATCTACCGCTTGGCTGATGACCAAGTGGGGCTTTGGAGCCAGACGGCGAGCGTCACCGTGCCGGCGTGAAACAGGAAATGCACAAAGCCTAATACCTATTTAATATTCTGCGACGAAAGGTTCATATATGCCAAAATGCAAACAATGCGGAAAAAACGTAAGCGCCTTGTCAGGCGATCTTTTAGGCACTACCTGCAAAGAATGCGAAGCGAAGTTAGCAGCGGCGCAGCTTGTGATTGCTTGTCCAAAATGCGGTGCGACAAATCCGAAGAAGAGTTTTTTTGGGGGGGCAAAAAGTGCAGCGAAAGTAGCTCTCTATATTGGAATTTTTTGCGCTTTTTGCGCTTTTGGTGCTTTCCAAAGCAGGGACTCCAGTGGTCTCTTCTATAACTCCATTCTTGCAGTGATTTTCGTTCTCGCCGGAATTGCCGCGTTGCAGGCCAAGCAATATGAATGCACACAATGCAAGACGAAATTCAATCCAACTGTTAGTAAATGAATAGCAACCGGCGCAATTTTCGTTAAATTATTATTCGTTTCCCCAAATCTTCTTCAAATACGCGATGCCGCGTTTGACTTCTTCGACGGGCAGTTTCGGGCTTAATTCAAAGACCTTGATGTGCTCCGGCTTCACGAACGGCTTGAGCGCGGCGAAATCTATCACGCCGGTGCCGGGTGCGGCGTGGTCGCGCATCGGGAATTGCACGTCGTGGACGTGGAAACCGGCGAGGCGGCCCGCGAGCGCTTCGAGGTGCAGCAAATGATTGATGAAGCCGAGATGCTCCTTGATCTGCGCGTGGCCGGTGTCGTGCCAATAGACAATGTTCGGGCTGTCGAACTCGCGGAAGAAAGATTTGAAGTCGCTTTCAAAGGGCAGCTCCTCGATGGCCTGCCGGTTTTCGCAGCCGAGCTTGAGGCCGAGGCTCTTGGCAACCGGCAGGATTTTCTGGAGCGATTCGCACATGTGCGCAAAAGGTTTTTCCTTCCCAGCTTCGCGGCTTTTGGCGGCTTCGATGCAGATTTTCTGGAAGTTGGGCGAATGTTTCTGGCCGCGTTCGAGCATCTCGCCGAGTTTGCCGGTGTAATCCTTCAAATTCATGCTGCCGAGGTGCAGCACGACGAGCGGCGCCTGGACGCGCGCGGCGAATTCCAGCGTCTTGACGGTATGCTTGAGCGCGAGTTCACGGTCGCGCGGGCGGTCGCTGGAAAATTCGTAGAGGTTCGGCGACGGGCGCGTGACGCCCATCGGCAACGGGCAAAAATTGTGCAGGCTGGAGATTTTGATTTCGCCCGCGTCCACGGCTTCGAGGATGCCGGGCACGAGGCCGACGGAAACGCCGTGGCTCAATTCCGCGTGGTCAAAGCCCAGCTCGCGGATTTCGCGCAGCATGGCGCGTCCGTCCGAGTGGCGATGGGAATTCCAGCAAGTTGAGAACGAATACATCGTGAATTGTTGAAGCGTTGAATCGTTACATTGTGAATTGTTAAATCGTGAAAAGAAGAATCGTTAAACCGTCGCCCCGATGCAACGATTTAACGATTCAACGATTTAACAAACTTCAAATCACATGTCAGCGTAGCGTGCCGCGAGCATGGCGGAGAAACGCGCGACTTTTTCCTTGCGCCGGCGCTTTTCGCTGGGCTTTTCAAACGTGCGATGACTGCGCACGATCTTGAGCGTGCCTTCGCGGTCGACTTTTTTCTTCAGTCGCCGCAACGCACGATCCACTGGTTCGCCTTTTTTCAGTTTAATTTCTGTCAAAGGAACTCACTTCCTTTCCGGGGGCGGGCAAAAACCGTTCCGACGGTTCCCGCGTAGTTAAAATGGACACGGAGTATGGTTTCTGCGCGGCCAATGTCAACCGGCAAAAGCGCGATTGCTTTTTTCACCCGCCCCGCTATCCTTGGAATTGAAATAAAAACAAGGTAAAGCTACGAAAACAAAACCATTGAAAACCAGCGGCAATCCCGAGTTGTCGGCACGAGTCGAGGCGCTCATCAAGTTCAAGGGCGGCGGCCACAATGAGGCCGAAGTCGCCGACATCATCGAAAACGCGCTCAAGCTCCTGACCGACGTGAAGGACACCGGCGACGTGCGCGTCATCCAGACCGCGTTGCGCGAATTGCGCTACGCCTTCCGCGTGTTCGCGCCGTATGCGGGCAAGCGCAAGGTCACGATCTTTGGTTCGGCGCGGACGGACCCGAGCAGGCAGCTTTATCAGCAGGCGGCGGAGTTTGCGCGTAAAATTACCGAGGCCGGCTTCATGGTCATCACCGGCGCGGGACCGGGCATCATGCAGGCCGGACACGAAGGCGCGGGGCCGGAAAACAGTTTCGGCGTCAACATCCGCCTGCCGTGGGAGCAATCCGCCAATCCCGTCATCGCCGAGGACAAGAAACTCATCACGTTCAAATACTTTTTCACGCGCAAACTCATTTTCATCCGCCACTCGGACGCGATTGTGCTTTTCCCCGGCGGCTTCGGCACGCTGGACGAAGGTTACGAAGCCATCACGCTCATGCAAACCGGCAAGAGCCAGCTCATGCCGCTCGTGCTCATTGACCGGCCCGGCGGCACTTACTGGAAGACCTGGGACAAACATGTCCGCGAACATCTTTTGCGCAACAAATTAATTTCGCCCGATGATTTGAACCTTTACGCCATCACCGACAGCAGCGACGAAGCCGTGAAAATCATCGCGCGCTTCTACCGCAACTTCCATTCAACGCGGTTTGTGAAGGAGCTGTTCATCATCCGGCTGAAAAATGCGCCGAGTGAATCCGCCGTCGCCGCAATGAACGAGGATTTTTCCGATATTGTCGTCGAAGGAAAAATTCAAAGCATCAAACCGACGCCCGAAGAAGTCGAGGACAACGACCATCTGGATTTGCCGCGCATCGGCTTCTACTTCAACCGCCGCGATTACGGACGGTTGCGGCAGTTGATTGATGTGTTGAACGGGTTGTAATCTGTAGGGCGCGTAGCTCTCTGCGCGCTGTTGCTGGCAATAAGATGAACGGAGAGATAATTTTGCACTGCGCGATGCCACCTAACGTAGAAAGCTGAACCACCGCCGAACTGCGAAGCAAACCACGACGCGGAACGGCAAGCGCCAACAGTGGTTGGCTCCAGCGACTTGTCAGAAAACATCATATCAACTAGACCTAGCACCCTTGGCCATCCAACAGCCCAAACCTGCCAAAAGCAAACCGAGCAGCGACAGGCCGAAAGGTTTCCGGCAAATCTTGAAATGTAGTAGCACAAAAGCCCAATCCACGAACGGCACAAACAGACATCCGAAAAACCACCAAAGACTACAATTGTAGGCTACGACCAGAAACCTCACCTGCCAGTAAAAACAGACAACTATACCAACAACCAAAAGCATTAAACCGATGATTGAGATGATCGCGTCAAACATAAAACATCGTAATGCACTGCCACCCAACGGTGAGTAGGCAGAGTTGTTAGTGGCCTATCTAGTTTCATTTTCAATCTCCCAAACATGTTCCCACCCGCCGCGCAGTTTCCACCCACGGATGTTCGGGCGGGACGATTTTGCGTTTGCCGGCGACTTTTTCCAGCGGCACGGGTTCAGTGCCGTCACCGCGCGCGGCCACCATCACGCCAAAAACGCCTTCGTTGATGAGATCGCCGCACGCGCTGCCGAGCCGCGTGGCAAGCAGACGGTCGGCGGGCGAGGGCGTGCCGCCGCGCTGGACGTAGCCAAGAATCGTCACGCGCGATTCGAGCTGTGTGAGTTCCTCCAACTGGCGCGCGAAGCGCATGGTGTTGCCCGTGTGCCGCGATTCGAGCGCAGCCAGCTCGACCTTGGCTTCCTTTTTGTCGTGCAGCGTCCGGGCGCGTTCGCGTTTGCTTTCGGCGGACCGGAACGCGCGCGCATCGTCAATGCTCATCGCCCCCTCGGCCACGGCGACGATGCTGAAATTCGTCCCGGCGCGGCTGCGCCGTTTGATGGCGTCGGCGATGTTTTCCACATTGTAGGGAATTTCAGGAATCAAAATCACATCCGCGCCGCCCGCAATGCCCGAACCGAGCGTGAGCCAGCCGGCGCGATGACCCATGATTTCGGCGACAACAATTCGATGGTGGCTGTGCGCGGTGCTGTGCAGCCGGTCAATCGTCTCGGTGGCAATGTCGAGCGCGGTGGCAAAACCAAAAGTGGAATCCGTCATGGCCACGTCGTTGTCAATCGTCTTGGGCAGCGTGATGACGTTGAGTCCGGCATTGGCGAGGTGCAGCGCGTTTTTCTGCGTGCCGCCGCCGCCGAGGCAGACGAGCGCGTCGAGACCGTATTTCTCGTAATTCTCGACGATGACGCTGGTCATGTCGCGTGCGCGCCCGTCAATCAGCATCCGGTGCGGCTTGTCGCGGCTCGTGCCGAGAATCGTGCCGCCGACGGTGAGGATTCCCGCGAGTTTGGATTTGTCGAGCTTGAGCTTGCGGTCTTCGACGAGGCCGCGAAAGCCGTCGCGGAAGCCAAGAATCTCCATGCCGTAAAAGCCCAACGCAGTTTTACCGACGCCACGAATGGCGGCGTTGAGTCCGGGGCTGTCGCCGCCGGCGGTGAGGATGCCGATGCGTCTGGTTTTTTTGCCCATGCCGCGCTCTATTTGAAATCAGAAAAAGAATTTGTCGAGCAGAAGTTTGAGAAATTTTACGCCCGGCGACGGATCAAAATTGCCATTAAACAAAACGGCCATGCCACGAAAGAAATCGTCGCGCCGGTTTCAAACGCGCGGTCTTCGTAGGCTAGGTGGATTTGATGCCTGCCCGCCGGAACTTGCACGGCTTGAAACGCTTCGTTCGCCCGCAAGAGCGGTATCGGCTGGCCGTCCACGGACAAGCGCCAGTTGTGATAATATGTTTGCGCAACGACAACGAGCGAAGGTTCAATGGCTTCAACCTCAAAATCAACTGTGCGGTTGCCAAATTTAGAATTGAGGATTTTGGCATTGGTCCGATTGGAAACAGTGACGAGCGATTTTTCTTCCGGCGGCAGAAAAACAATTTTGTCCCCATCGAAATCGCTTTGCATCAATGCGCGCAGCGAATTTGCGTCGTCGAGGAAAACTGGTTTTTGCCCGGCGGTCACGAGTGGCAGAAAAGTTTCGCGTGATTTCCATTTAAACATCTCGCCCGGCGCAGTGATTTGCGAGACGCCCATGAAATCTTCGAGGCGCGGGCAACTGGCGTTGGTCGTGGTGTAAAAGAGCGACAGTACTTCGTCGCTCTCGCGCGGCGTGAGCGAGAAAAACCCGTCCACCTTCGGCACGGCGTCGAGCAGGTTGACGTTGGCGCAATAGCCGGCCCGTTTTGCGAGATAATTTTGCTTCGGATCGCCTGATGCGAAATGGATGAATTCGTTTGCCGCCATCGGCGAAACCATCGCGCGGGACGCGCCGAGTTCGGGCTGCGGCTGCATCTTCAAATCGGCACGGGCCAGATTCAATTCATAGACGTTTGGCGTCACGGTTGGGTTTTGGGTCGGCTCGTGCGTGAATACGTCGAGCCACGCAACTAAAATCAAAAGCAGCGGCGCGAGCTTTGCGGCGAACGAATTTTTTTTGCGGAATAAAAGTAATAAAACCGCGCCGGTCAAAAAGAGGAATGCCACACGCGAAAATCCGTTGAGCAACGTTGCGTGAACATCGTCGGTTGGAAATGGAAATCGCCAGGCCCAAAAAAGGATTCCGGCGAGCAGCGCGAATAAAATTATTCCGACGACGACGGCGTGTTTTTTCAAATTTTGAAGATTTGCCAGCGCAAACGCCGCCAGCAGCGGCGCAAGAAAAGTCACGAGCAAAACGTATTTGACCGGGTAGGTGATGAAACTTAACTGCGGAATCAGTTTTCGCACGAGGGGAAGGACGGGCGTGTTTTCGCCAAGCGCGAAGACCAGCGCAACAACTGCCGCCGCACCGATAAGCCGCACGCGACGTTCGCGCAACGTCCAGATCGCCAGCAACGCCAGCCACAAAGTTCCAAGGCCGAGGTAGTAGGATGAAGTCCACGATTGGCCGTATTGGAAAAACACGCCCGCGTTCCATATGCCGCCGAAAGCCATCGGCACGAGATAATTTACGAGTCCCCAACCCGGCATTGACCAGCGTGTGTCGGCAAAACCCGTCTCGCGCTGCGAATGGGCGACGAGATCGAGAAATGGCAGCAATTGCGCGGCTGAAAGCACCACGACCAGCGCAACGACCAGCGGAAAGCGCCAGAAATTTTTTCGGGCAAATTCATTCGCGGCAAATTGTTGGATGAACAATGCGAACAGCAACACCCAGGTCAGAAAAATGATTTCCGGCCCACCGGCGAGCATTTGCAAAGCGCCAACGATTCCAGCGAGAAAAACCTTTCTACCGCCGTCCCGCCACGCGAGTTCGACCACGAGCACGACCCATGGCATCCACGCGAACGTCGCGATGTGACTCGGCCACATGAGCAGGTTTAGCGCAAAGCCGTTGAATGAAAATACGACGCCCGCAAATGTAGCGGCGAAGGAATTGTTTGTCCAGCGCCGCGCGAGAAAAAACATTCCGAGTCCGGCGAACCACAAATGCAGCAGGCAGAAAAAGCTCAATGACCACTGCAGCGGCAGTATCAGGTAAATCAGCGATGGCGGATAAAGCGGCATTGTGTTCCATTGCGCGAGGAACGGCACGCCGCACTGGTTGTAAGGATTCCAGAACGGCAGTTCGCCGTGCCAGAAACATTCGCGCTGAAAATGCGCGAGCGGATAAACGAAGAAGCCGTAGTCGCGGATGACAAATGTTTGCAGACCGAGGATGACTTGCGGAAACGCGGCGAAAACCAGCAGCGCGAGCAGGATTCCAAAGCGCAAGGGCGTGAATCCGTTGGACGCGCGGCTTTCGTTTGTTTCACTCATGAATTTGCGGCACGATTTTATTCACGAAGCGAAACCGGCGGCAAGTATTCACCGACAAATTCGCGTTTCCACCACGCGCCGGTTGCACGGCGTTCGGCGGAACCGGTGAAATGATAATCATAAAATTCGGCGCGGATGAACCGGGGTGGTTTATCAGGAAACGGATTTTTTTCCAGCAGCGCCAAAACCTCCGGCGAGCCCTGCAACAGCCGTTCGCAAAAATTCCCGAACCACGGGTTTTGCTGATAATTCCCCAGCGCGGCGAACCACATCTGCCAATCAAGGCGCGGCTGGAATGGCTCAACGAAGCCCGGTCGTCTGTTCACGTCACCGGGTTTGTATTTGAATTCGTATGGCAACCATGTAACGCCGTCGTTGCTGCCTTCGACAATGATTTCGCGCCGTTCGGTGGTCATCACGGCGAAAAGACCGTAGCTGTTCATCGTGCGGAGCGGCGCGATCAATCCATCCATGACGGCTGCGGGCATGAACAAATTTGACCGCACGCCAAACATTGAAATCATTTGAAATAGCGAAACGCCCAGAACAACGAGGGCGAACGGAATTGTTATTATGTGCGGCCAACACCATCGGAAATTGGCTTTTTGAATCTTGAAAAACTTATTGATCTTGTGCGGCACAAATTTCTGCAAAATAAAATCATCAGACAACAGCAGGCAAAGCGCAATCGTCAGAAAATTGAAGAACGTGTAATTGCCGGTCAGAAAAATCAGCGTTTGCAGACTCATGATCGCAGCGCAGCCGAAAAACCGGATTCGGCGCGGCGCGAAAATAAGGAACGGCGCGCCGAGTTCGATGACGAACATGGCTGCGCAGGAAAGCTTTTGAAACCACAGCGGCACTTGGTTGGCATACCAGCCAATCCACGTCGGCAGCGGCTGGGTTTGGTAATGGAACGTGAGCGCGGTGAGATTGCGCCAGTTCGGGTCGCCGCTCAAGAGTTTGACGCAGCCGGATGAAAACACAAGTTTGAACAGCAGCAATCGCAGCAGCCAGAGAACGATTTTTGACGGTGGAGCTTCGCGTGAAGGTTTTGGCAAAAGTTGAAGCGGCGCGAAAAAAATTGCAAGAAAACCGGCTTCGAGCAGCAGGTTGTCCCATTGAAAACCAAGGAAATCGCGACCAACGGTTGAGAGTGAAAGATACAAAAGCCAAAGCAGCGCAAGGCATGGCACGGGTGCGATGCCGGCGATTAGCAAAACTGCGAAGACAGTTCCAGCGGCGCATTGAAAATTTAGAAAACCGTCGGACGAATCGAACCAGCACAATGTCGGCACCACATGAAATCGTTCCAAGCCGATTCCTTGTGCGTTGCATTGTTGTTGCACGGCGGACATGAACTGGTCGGTCGGCAAAATTCCGCTGTGGCCGATGAGTCCGCTGATTTGTGTCCAGAGCGAAATAAAGGCAACGAGATAAATCGCGCCGAGCGCGCGCAGAAAAATCCAACGCGTGAGAAAATAATCCGGCAGTTCCACATGCCCGCCCCAAAACCAGCGCGTGAGCCGTGAGAAAAAAATCCTGTGACTGGCGACAAAACTGTAGGCGCACCCTGTGCTTTTGGCGAACGCCGGAATTTTTTCGTAAGCGCGCAACGGCCATTGCCACTTTGGGGCTTTTGCGAGCGCGCGAAAAACTGCTTCCGCACCGGAACAAACGACGCCATCAGTTTCGAATAATTGGACAGCGGTTTCAAACCGCTCGCGCGGAATTTCCGGGAATTGTTTTGCAACGCCCGGGTCTTGCGACGGCAGATAATCCACGGCGTCGCCGGTCATTTGCTGCCAGCGGCGAATCCAGAGCGTGCAGAAATTACAATCGCCATCAAAAACCACCAGCGGTTTTGGCGGCGGCGCGGCGACGCGGATGTCGCTTTTCATGTTCCGACGTTAAACCAGCTTCGCTGCAGCGTCGAGCCTGTGGCTCGACTTATCGGCGCACAGCGCCGACGCCACAGCCATTAAGTTGACGCCTTCGCCGTGAGGTCTTACGCTTGGGAAGATTTATGAGCCAATTGCAAGATTCACTGGTCGAACTCATCCGCCGCACGTCCGCCGAGATTCCTGACGACGTGCATCAATCCATCCTGGATTCGCTCGAGCAGGAAAAGCAGGGGACGCTGGCCGAGAGCGCGATGAAGATCATTGATAAGAACATAGCCATCGCAAAAAACAAGTCGCAGCCGATCTGCCAGGATACCGGCAGCATTTTATTTTATGTGGATTGTCCGGTCAGCTTCGACCAGATCACATTTGAAGAAACGGCGAAGGAAGCGGTGAAGCTCGCGACGAAAAAAGGTTTTCTCCGCCAGAATTCCGTTGATTCGTTGACCGGAAAAAATGACGGCACGAATTGCGGGCCGGGCGCACCGGCGTTTCATTTTCATCAGCATCGTTCGCCGGAAATTTCCGTGCGTTTGGTTTTGAAAGGCGGCGGCTGCGAAAACGTCGGCGCGCAATACTCGCTGCCGAGCGAGAAGCTCAACGCGAACCGCGACCTCGACGGCTGCCGCAAGGCGAACGCCGACGCGGTGTTGCAGGCGCAGGGCAAAGGCTGCGGGCCTGGCATCCTTGGCGTGTGCCTCGGTGGCGACCGCGCGACGGGCTACGAGATGAGCAAGACGCAATTCCTGCGGCTGATCCCCGACCGCAATCCGGTTCCCGAACTCGACGCGC
>Ga0182018_10001471_pt1 | contig 26633 bp, 24 predicted proteins | sample 812P2MmetaG_FD_120490 | JGI IMG/M metagenome (GOLD analysis project Ga0182018, IMG submission 120490) | Permafrost microbial communities from Stordalen Mire, Sweden - 812P2M metaG | ecosystem: Environmental > Terrestrial > Soil > Wetlands > Permafrost | place: Sweden: Stordalen | collected...
AGCCGCTGCTCAGGATCCGCCAGGTTATTTATTCGACAAAAGGAAAAGCCACGCTTTATGTGCTCGGCCTGTATCGTTCAGACCGGCACACCCTGTTAGTCCGACGATTCCGGTAAGGTTGTGCAAGCACCTCATCGCCCCCATAGTTCTCTCCGCAAATGGCAGGATCAAGCCTGATGCGGTGGTGATCAACGGCAAAGAAGAGCGGCACCCACACTAGGTGATCTTCAAAACCGGAGGGCAGGACCTTCGTCCCACTCGGGGACTGATGGAATAACGAGGTAAATACCTCTGGCTGCCTGTTAGCCGGGAAGGCGCTCTGAGCCTACCCACAGTTGAGCCAGATTTCTGAGGTTGTCTTTGTATGTACGCGTTACCAAGTATTCCTTCCCGCCTTTTACACGCAGCCTGTAGTCTCCCGTCGGTAAAGGTTGGATCTCCTCCACCGCCGAAATATTCACGACGACCGAGCGGTGGATGCGAATAAAACCGTAGGGCTTGAGCTTCTCCGCCATGGACGAGAGGGACTCGCGCAGCAAATAGGCGTTGGGTCGGTGTCGTACCGAAACGTAATTACCTTCGGCTTGCACTGCCACGATCTCGGCTAAATCCAAGAACAGGATTCTACCCTTTGCCTTGAACGCGATTCGTGGCGCCTGTCGTTTTGCTATAACCTCTAACTGCCGCAAGACTCGGATGAGGTTTGCAGCATCAATTCGGGTTACAGGAAGCAATGATGTATCTGCAGATTCGTAGAGCCCGTCTTCTGCCGTCGATTCAAGAGCGTAATCACGTCTACTCTTGATGGACCAAATCGTATCCCCCCGCAGTGGGCCAGCCGGAACGTCCGCATTAGCGTGAGGAGAGTGTTGAACAAACATCTCACGTGCACTGGCCTTCTGATCCTGAATCTCGCGGGCGCTCATGATGAAACCCCTAACATTGCTCTCTCGTCTCGACTTCCTGCTACCAGAAGCGAGACCGACGAGTGCACTGCTTCTAAATGAAACGGCCTACATAACCGGAGCGGCGGATCCGTCTGACCATCTGCTCGTGGGAACCATGAATACGTCGATTGGTTCCGGGGCGCCTCCGAACTGTGGACCCAGCATGACGGGAGAGTTGGGCAGATCTGCACCCCAAGCAGCACCGTCCATGAGTGGCGTGTAAAACATGAGGTGGGCCGTGAACTTATGATCACCCTCGTCCGTAAGGTACTGTTCCTTCGATATCATGTACGACATGGCTCCAGGCTCCAGGGGCGGCAGCTCTTGCTTTATGAATGTCTTGATGCCGTCGATGATCTGAGCTTTGGATTGACCGGCCAATACCATCTCCGTTCTTTTGTACGTCATCGGCAGGATGGAACGGGCAGCCGGCGGATTGAAGCAGATCGGACCGCGAATTTTAGGGTTCCAAAAGTTAACGGAAAACTTACCATCGAATGGTGCCATCCACCCTCGCTCCACGACGCATACGAAACCATTCTTGCCTTCGATGGCAGTTTCATAGCCATGCGGCCCAAGAACCAGGACCTTTGCATCGTGGGATATGGAGTCTGGAGCCGCACTTCGTGCCAGGGCTATTTCGGCATTTCGATCCGGCATCAGGTACCGGTCCAGCGCGGCCATGCTGGGATACGGGGTTTTGGATTGTGCTTGCAGTTGCAAGCTCGCACCCAGCGCGACAGCAAGCAGGGAGCTTGCTAATCCGATTATCTTGAATGTCCTTCGGCCCATTAATCTCCCCTTTCGGCGCGGATGTTTTGGGACGATCCGACTATTATGATGCGGCCATTCTACTGGCGTGTTGCATCGATCATACCGACGAGTATGTATGTTGTGGCAGCAAGTGTCAACGCTGGGGAGGGGCTGCGAGGATTCATTGTTGGCGAAAACTGTCAGTTGCCGCAACGGTGACCTGACCTCCGGCCACAGAATGGCCCAAATCGGCAGGTTTCGCGCGATCTGCTTTCGCGTGATCATAGTAACCGGTGTCCATGCCAGCGGGACTTCACGGGCTCAACAAAAGGGCGGCTATCCGTGGCCTGCCACTCGCGTCCGGCCTCGCGCCGGGCGCAGCGACTCGAGGTGGCCGCTCACCCTTCTTTGGCCGGCTTTCATCGTCCGTGCATCCTGCGAATTCTTCGTTAGAACCACGTAACCCTCGTACGTCGCGATCAGGAACGTAGCCGTTTCATTCGCGTCTATATCATTGCGCACTAACCCGCGTTTCTGTCCTTCACGCAGTGCCCCCGCCACAGCGTCATGCCAGTTCCTAAAGAGTCTGGCCGTCCTTCTGCGGAATCCCTCATCAAGACCTGACATCTCTTGAGACAAGTTAAGCAAGGGGCAACCACGCCGAACGTCTTTTCTTTTCAAGGATTCGGACTGAACAATGCGGACCAGAGCGTCGATGGGGTCCTTGGCGTTCCGTAAAGGCTGCACCCACTTCTGGTGAAGGTCACTCGCCATGACCTCGTCCAGCACCGCATACCCGAGGGCCTCCTTGTCGTCAAAGTGGTAGTACAGCGCTCCTTTGGTGACGCGCGCTGCCGCCAGGATGGCATCCAGGTCAGCGCCCCGAAAGCCAGAGCGGTACATCTCTTCGAAGGCAGCCTGCAACAGGAGTTCCCGCGTGCGCTCTGGATCGCGTGACCTGGCTGTCCGGTGACTCGACCTTCGTTTAACCTGTAACATACCAACCAGTATGCATGGTCGAATAACCAGAATCAAGCTCGAATATGGAATCGCGAAGTCCGACTCTGCAGCGTCTATTGAATTGTGTAGAGAGTCGAGCGATTCGTGACAGAAATGCGCGGCGGATGCACCCCATCGCCGGGTAATTTTGTGTCTGCAGCTAACTGTTTCGGCCCTCACCAACGGTCATTCGGCACAAAGAACACCGATTCCATGTTTTTCGGATGACTGCGTGCTCAGCCTAACTGTCAGAGCGCAGAGTGGTACCTGACGTAAATCGCCCGTCCTCTCGGCACCACGACTTTACCGGGGGAAAAGAGGAGATATGAGCACGCTTAGACGGTTGCGGAATTTCTGGATACTGTGGGTTACGACGGTTGTTCTGGCTTGCTTCAGCAATGCGGTCGCTCAAGCGAGCTACAAGGTTACCGATTTGGGCACTGAGGGGAATGACAATCTGGGTTGTGCCATGTCCCTCAATGATCAAGGCTGGACGGAGATCATGGCTGGGAACGTGGAAGCGGGCCAGGTGGATAGCATATTCGGGACACTTCTAAACGGACGCGCACTGATAGACGTCGACGGATTCAAGCTCGACCTCGGCACGCTTGGAGGACAGAACAGTTGGATGAACTGGGGCGAGATCAACGACTTCGCGCAGATAGTAGGTTTTTCCGAAACGGCTGTCCCAGACCCGAACGGCGAAGACATTTGCGGCTTCGGCACACACCTTACGTGTCGCCCGTTTCTTTGGCAACCCTTCCACATGAGCGCTCTCCCGACGCTCGGCGGAAATAACGGGCAGGCGAGCGCGATCAATAACCGTGGACAAATCGTAGGATTTGCGGAAAACGGTACCGTGGACTCCTCATGCCCGCCTGACACAACTAATAATCGGATTCAGCTGCCGGTGTTGTGGAAAAACGGCAAAGCCCAAGCTCTTCCTACGGGTAGCGATCCAGACGGGGACGCATTTTGGATCAACGATCAAGGCCAAGCCGTAGGCGACACGGGAACCTGCGGCGGTGCGACGATTCACGCCGTATCGTGGGAAAACGGCACTGCCTCCCCGCTTCCTGAGCTCGGAACTGGCGCTATCGCCTATAGCAATAACAACCGGGGCCAAATTGTTGGGACAGTCGGCAGTGCTGACGGCACAACCCAATATGGCGCGCTTTGGCAGAACGACGCACTCACAAACCTCGGCACTCTGCCGGGAGATGTTGCCGCCATAGCCACCGGCATCAACGACCGGGGCCAAGTGGTGGGAAGCACCTGGGACTCCAGCTTCAACTGGTCCCACGGCTTCATCTGGCAGAACGGCGTGATGACCGACCTCAATACGCCGCTTCCCGCCAGTTCCAACCTCTACGCAACCATGGCTAACAAGATCAACGAGCGCGGACAAATCTCGGGCATGGCAACGGTGCTCAGCGGGCCGGATGCGGGCAACATCCACGCCTTTCTGGCAACCCCTGCAAACCAAAGCATGGGCAAGTCGGTTGCAGAGGTCGCAGGTACGCACCCGGAATCCAATTTGCCCGCGAATGCCGGCAAGCAGCTGTTGCAGAGATTCAGACCCGGCCAATTCGGGCGATAAAGGCATTCGTTCCGCTGGGTATGTGCCTGGTCTCCGCTCGGTTGATTCCCCGAACGCGACCGCACGCACGCTTAGGAAATCGAACCCGTGAGGCGGGATAAACGGCACGCCACACGTTTTTTTTCGATACGAAGAATCTCTTGCAAGCCGTGAGCCGATTCTGCTCTGGATCGGACATTAGTTGTTAGGGTCGAGCAGCGCTGAGATCGGCCTGCACTTTGCGCAAGGAAAGAGCGAGTTGCCGCTGTACTGAGTACTACGGGGGAGGACGTATGCGCTCACTTCAGGCTGTCACTGACTCGCAGGGCTGTGGTGCTGGCGCCGCTAATGCGTCATTCAGAGTGACGTTTATCGTGCGACGGTTTTTCGCGGCAAAGCTCCACTCCATCAACGAAATCGTGAACCTGAGTGAGCATTCGCAATCGCGCTATTTCTGACGCGCCACACTCGTTGCGATCAAACTGGGGTTTCAATCTTCATGTTACGTGTTCGTCATTGCGTCGAGTGCCCAAAATGCCGCACTCGATACTTGCCAAGTTTCAGCCCGTATCGCAACGGATCGTACCTGATCCCGCTCACCGCGCACGGCGCCTCAGGGTGGATCCTGTACTGTTCTTGCCGTATGCCGCCCGCGTCCAGTCAGTGGAGTTCGACGGACTTGAAGCCGTACGAAGTCTGCGGCCAAGCCTATCGTCGCGGTTATGGTTCACCGGACGAAGTGTGGGATGTGACCCGAGATAGTAGGGCCGACCCTAACTGACAATGTCGATAGGCGCCTGTAAATGCGCTGGATATATGAGGGATTCGGCAGCGAGGCCAAGTACAAGGCTCTTATGTTGGATCGCGAATTGCCGGGCTTCTGGGAAGAGAACGGTTATCACATTTACGGCGACCCGTTCAAAGAGCAACGATATTCGCGCTGAACGTCGGGACGCTGGAGATATGAGTCGGTCTCAAGTACACCTGCTCGAACCCACCTGCCGGCGTGACTTCATCAGAACGACAACATGAGGATTCCACGTCGACAGCACATAGTACAGAGAAGATGCTAGTCCAGCCCGAAACGGCCAAGGGGGAGCCTCACGGCTCCCCCTCACAGTCTTGGAGTTAGAACTACTTGCAGACTAGGCGAGTAAGCCAGGAACAGTCTTGCTGGTATTGTGACGGAAAATGTTGACGGCTCCGATCACTTCGTCCTCGTCGTTACGAATTGGAAAGACATTAACGAGCGCCAGAAGACGATTGCCGCTCGCTACCCCGCGTTTGCTCTTGGATCGATTCAATCGATTTCGTCGGGATTCGGGTCAATGGCTATCAGAAGTCGTCTTTCGATAGATGATCTTGCCTGGGACAACCAACTTAACGTGGGTCCCTGACTCCGGAGAACTGATCAGGGTGAGCTTGCCGGCGATCCGGGCAGCCCGCTCGCGCATTCCCTGCAGGCCGAAGTGGCCCTCTTTGCCCCGATCCGCGACCAAAGGATCCAAGCCCACGCCATTGTCCGCAACGTCCACACTGAGTTCATCAGCATAAGTGAGCGTGACCCGCAATTTGCTCCCTTGGGAATGTACGCAAGCGTTCCTGATTGCTTCATACCCCACGCGGTAAACCTCGTCACGGACAATTGGGTGCATGACCCTGGCATCGCCGACCACTGAAAATGAGGTTTCCATGGAGTTCTCTGTTCGACACTCTTCTGTCGCCCGGCGAAAGGCTTCTGCAAGATCGTTAGTCTCTGTGGTGGAGGTGCGCAGTGAGTTTAGAGCTGTGCGGCCTTCTGTGGTTGCCCGGGACAGCCATATCGAAAGCTGCTCGAGGGCTTCGCGTGTTTTTGAAGGATCGGCGGACCTCTTCAGCGCGGAATCCGCGAGCAGCTTGCTGCCCTGGATCGTTTGGAGCAACGTGTCATGAAGATCTCGCGCGATGAGAGTGCGCTCCGCCAAACGTTCGTCAAAACGCGCACCGATAGCCTTCGCAATATACCGCACGCGGACCTGATATAGGGACCACATCACCAGGAAACCGGCGGCAGCGCAAAGGCTGTAGAACCAGGTGGTCTGAAACCAGGCAGGTGGCATCCTGAAATTCAGCGTGGCTCCGGTGTCGTTCCAAATATCGTCATTGTTGGAGGCGATGACATGAAACCTGTACCTGCCGGGCGGCAAGCGGCTGTAATACGCTTCTCTTCGTGTGCCGGGGTTCTGCCATTGCTTATCGATTCCCTCCAGTTTGTAGCGAAACTGAACTCGTTCGGGGACCGATAAGCTGAGGGCTGTGTACTCGATTTGAACGTTGTTCGCACGAGCAGGGAGCCGCAAATCTGCCAGGTCTACGTGTGACGATCCATCCGCCGATACGGACGTAATTGACACCGGCGGTGGTATCGCATTCTTTGAAATCTTCGTGGGGTCGATCCACGCAACACCCCTGGCCGCAACAAACCAAATCCGTCCGTCCGTTCCCTGGATGGTCTTTGGGAATGGATCCGACCTCAGGATTTTCCCTGGAAGGCCATCGTTAGAATCGAATTGCTCCCAGTGAAAGCGATAGGATGAATCTTGCAGTGCCCGGTCTACCTCGTCTTTGGCGACATGAACCACGCCTGCTCCGGTACTCAACCAAAGCCCTTCGCTCCCGGCATCCACGATTCCTGCAACGTCCTTAGAGAAATCCAGTCCCAGAGGCTTTATGGAGTGAAAGCGGCCCTTGTCGACCAGAAGTAATCCGTTTCGCCCACCAGCAGCCCATATCTGTTGTGGGGCGTGCTCGGCGAAATGGCTGGCCCGATCCAGAAGGCCACCTGAGTCGCCGGGATAGTCCACGACGTTTCCCTTGTCCATCGTGATGATATCGCCACTGGTAGTTGATACCCAGACACGCCCTGTGCTGTCACAGAATATTTCTAAAGCCTGCTGCTTTGCCACTTGCGCTGGAGTAGGCCAGGCCTTCCATCGATGGTGGTCCAGGGTGAGGAAACCAAGTCCTGTGGCGAACGCCCAAAGTGTTCCTGAGTTGTCACCTGCCACCAGCCAACCGAGTGCGTTTCCTTGGTTTCCATCGGGACCCTGGGCCACCACCCGGAAGCCGCCATCCTTCCATTGTCTGAGCTTATCCCCCCTGAGCCAGGTGACACCGCTGGGATCTCGATAGGCGTTATATACGTCGACCGCGGTCCATGAGGGTTTGGTCGCGTCACCACGGATCCGCGCGATCACGCTATCATTGCCAGAGACCCAGATATCACCCCCGTCGGCCGGCGCGATTCCGGTTGTACCGTTCGACTTTGGCAACTCAACCGGAACCAGTGCGGTCTCGCGGAACTGATCCAGTCCGTCCCGCGTTCCTACCCAGATATTTCCCTCCCGATCTTCGAGAATTGGATCGCAATGGTCTGCACTCAAGCCGTCCGTTGATGTGAACCTTTGCAGTGCGCCACTGGAACCGGAAATCGGCTGATTCTTTTGCAGTTGAGGATAAGGTATTAGAACTAACCCATTAGTGATTGTCGTTACCCAAAGACTTCCCCTTCGGTCAAAGAGCAGGATATTTGGAGACGCAATCTGGATCTCCGACGAATCGCCCCGCGGACACCTGGACGGCACTAAATCCTGTGAATCCATTTCGCATTGGGCGGTCGCGACCGCTTTCGTGCTAACCGACATGCTGATGGCCCGGACGAAGGTTTCGGAATCGGCCATCCACATCTTGCCGTCCGGTGCCTCCACGATTGAGGTCGGGAAGTAAGCAACCACGCCCGTAGGTTCAAATCGCTTCGACCCTTGCTTGAGATACAGGACAGTATGGTCGATGCCAGCCCAAAGAGTTCCCCGACTATCCACAAACAATGCGATCGCGGTGACGCGTCGTACGTTTTCCGGAAAGTTCCATTCACGGCCTACTTGCTCCCATCGAGTCCCATCGAAGCGGAGCAAACCTACCCCTATATCTGCCCACATGGTTCCATCATGGTCCCTCATGATGGCGCAAATCCAACGCCCCAAGGGCACACCGTCAGCTTTGCCGTAGCTCTTGACGTTACCGTTCCTCAGGATGCTTATTCCCAGATTTTCATATCCATATCCGATCCACAAACTGCCATCTGGGAGCGCCAGCAAGCTGGTGACGGAGGCTTTTGGAAGCGCATCTCCCGATCTCGACACATATTGTTCAAAATGAATCCCATCGAATCGAAAGAGCCCGCTCCGCGTGCCTAACCATAAGAATCCATCTGTGGTTTGCGCCATGGCATTCGGCACACCCGGATAACCGTCCCTTTCGCCCCAGGACCGGTGGGCAAGCTGATGGATGTCGCGATCCGGATTGATCGCGCAAACGATGGTGACAGACAACACAAGGAACGTACAGATCGAAAGGGAATGTACGATTGCCATCGGTTTCCCTTCGCGGGCCGCGTTGAAGAGTTTCCGGAAAACCCTGAAAAAAGTTGATACCATGTCGTCAGCCATATTGACGCTACCATGCTGCTTGGAAGTCGCAACACGCGAAAAACTGTGGCCCACATCCTACAGTTTTCAGTAGGGTGGAATCACTTCAGATGTGTAGTAGGCCACGCCGCAGCGCGATTGTGACCGCATGGGTCCGATCGTCGGCCCGAAGTTTGTCCATTAAATTCTTGATGTGAAAATTTACGGTATTCTCCGAAATCGCGAGTTGATCGGCAATCTGTTTGTTGCGAAGACCGTCTCGAATGAGCCGTAGAACTTCCAACTCGCGTGCCGTGAGATCCTCGTCGCCCATATGCTCGGCGAGCCGGGCAGCCACCTCCGGCGGAATGTGCCGCCGACCTGCGCGAACAGACCGGATGACGCCTAGCAACTCGTCCAGAGGCATGCTCTTCAAGATGTATGCTGAGGCTCCAGCTCGCATTGCGCGCTGGATGTCGGCATCGCCGTCGGAGGTTGTGAGCATGATGATACGAGCCTGCGGGAATTCTCCGCGGATGGAGATGAGAACATCCGTGCCATTAGCTCCCGGCAGCCTGAGGTCCATCAAGGTGACGTCAGGTCGATGACGACGGAACTGTGCAATTGCCTCCACCGCGTTGGCGGCGTGCCCGACAAAGACCATGTCCGGCTCGGACGCGATCATCGCGCGTAGTCCTTCACGAAATACTGGATGATCCTCGACACACAGGATTCGAATGGGGTCGGAGGCAACCATCGCTTTCACCTCATGACAAAGATGAAATATCTGTATCTGTCCGTAATCCGGCAATTGTAATGCTTTCTTCTCTTCTGACGCGGTGGGAGTGATGGAGACTCCGCATTCGCTCGGTGTTTGCCGCCTACCTGAATTTACTGGGAAAGAGCCACCGCATTTGGTGTGGTTAAAAAAATTCCCCCGGATCATTGTTACGACATGCTAGTGAACTTTCAGCAAGGCTTCAGTGACTGCCGGACGCGCCGGCGATCTTGCATTGGAGATGTCGTGCGTCACCGCCAACAGACAGAAGAGGTTCGCGCGGGCTTCAGATCGCTGCGGTAGTTTTCTCACAAGAGAGGAGAAGATGCGCCATGCCTGAATTCTGGACGAAAGTCTCTGAGTTGGATGTACCGGTCTACTTGCACCCAAGGGAGCCGCTCCCGAGTCAGAGACGCAGCGACAGCCCGGACGAAGAAATGACCAAGGCTCTCCGGCGCTGCCGAGCGTCGTTCTTCAGGAATGCTTGTCGCTTTCTGAATAATGAAGCAGACGTGGAGGATGCGGTTCAAGACGCGCTCCTGTCCGCTTACAAGCACATCGACCAGTTCCGGGGTGAGGCCCAGATGTCCACCTGGTTAACCGCTATTGTGTCCAACTCTGCGCGCATGCAATTGCGCAAGCGCCAACGTCAGATCCACGTCTCACTGGACGAACCCATGGGCGAGGAACAGGAACACACACCGTCAGACTCATTGAAGGACGGGCGGCCAAGTCCCGAGGACGAGTATCGAGAATCCGAATTGCATGCGCGCGTGAAAGGGTTTGTGACGCAACTCTCGCCTCCGTTACGCAAGACATTCGAGTTGCGTGCCTTGGATGGTCTGACCATTAACGAAGCAGCGCGCATTTTAGGCGTGCCCACTGGAACAGTGAAAGCGCGGTTGGCGCGCGCCCGCGCCAAACTCAGGCGATTGATGGGGCGGGAGGCCGGTCCGCGGCGTCGAGCACTTCAGACCTACGTGAGGCCGAGCATGTCTGGGAAATAAAGCTCAAACAGGAAGAGAGGCAAGATGGGTAAACAGATGTTAAGCATCGCCGTTGCAGACGACTGCACTCAGCGCCGACTAGTAGTGGAAGGCCAGCTCATCAATTCGTCGGCCAGTGAGCTAAGGATTGCGTGTGAGAAAGCCAGATCGGAACTCAATGCTCGCGAACTAGTGATTGAACTGAATCGCCTGACTGCAATCAACCAAGAAGGAGAAAATCTCGTGCTTGAGTTAATGAGGGCAGGCGTCACGTTTCGCTCGCAAGGCGCATTCACAAAACTTATCCTGTCCGAGCTTGCCCGAAGAATACGCAAGGATCCGCAGGAATCGACAGCATGAACCGCAGGAATTGTTGGCATCGTTGCATGTACCGCCAACTTCAGCGCCGAGGCGAGTAGTCAATTGCTCGGCCGCACGCAACGCGGCCTACCAGGAGAATTTCCATGTGGATCGTTAGGGTTGCACTAGATCGTCCTTATACCTTCATTGTTTTAGCCTTGTTGATCCTTATCGTGAGTCCAGTCGTGATCCTGCGCACGCCGACGGACATCTTCCCGAATATCAACATTCCCGTGATTGCTGTTGCGTGGCAGTACACCGGCCTGAATCCGGAAGAGATGGAAGGCCGCGTAACCAGCGTATATGAACGCATTCTGCCGTCGCCCGTAGACAACATCGAGCACATCGAATCCACGACCGTAAACGGTCAGGCGATCGTCAAAATCTTTCTGCAGCCCGGTTCGAGTCTCGACACGGCTAACGCCCAGGTCACAGCGGTCTCCCAAACGGTCCTTCGGTTTTTGCCCCCAGGCGCGTTGCCTCCGCTGATCATCAATTACAGCGCTTCCAGCGTGCCCATCTTGCAGCTCGGGCTGAGCGGCAAGGGACTTTCGGAACAGCAATTGAACGACTTAGGGCAAAACTTCATACGGCCACAGCTGGTCACGGTTCCCGGTGCGGTTATTCCGTTTCCGTATGGCGGAAAGCAGCGCCAGGTAATGGTCGACTTGAATCCTAATCTGCTTCAGGCAAAAGGACTCTCCCCGCAGGATGTGCTCGATGCCGTGACCAGCCAAAACCTCACATTGCCCGGAGGCACGGCAAAGATTGATGACTTCGAGTACGACGTTCGTGTGAACTCGAGTCCGCGCACCGTTGCGGAATTGAATGATTTGCCTGTCAAGCAGGTCGGCACCTCCACAGTCTATCTCCGCGATGTGGCCAATGTTCGCGATGGCTTCGCGCCTCAGACCAACATCGTGCGCCAAGATGGGCGTCGCGGTGTGCTGATGAGCATTTTGAAGGCCGGCAACGCATCTACAATCAGCGTGGTGCAAGGGGTTCGCGATCTATTGACGCGCGTTGTCCAGACGCTTCCGCCAGAGCTCAAGATACAAACTCTTGCCGATCAATCGATCTTCGTGAAAGCTGCCATCAGCGGCGTAATCCGTGAAGCTCTGATCGCGGCCCGTCTGACGGCGCTGATGATCCTGCTTTTTCTCGGCAGTTGGCGCAGCACGCTGGTCATCGCGGTTTCCATTCCGTTGTCCATCCTGACGTCGCTGATTATCCTGAGCGCTCTTGGGCAGACGATCAACATCATGACCCTGGGCGGATTCGCACTCGCGGTCGGCATTCTGGTGGACGATGCCACCGTGGCGATCGAGAACATCGAGCGCAACATTGCCGAGGGGAAGGAGATTAAACCGGCAATTATCGATGGCTCGTCGCAGATTGCAGTCCCCGCCTTTGTTTCGACTCTCTGCATTTGCATTGTGTTCTTGCCCATGTTTTTCCTGGCGGGCGTGTCGAAATTTCTCTTTGTGCCGCTGGCGGAAGCAGTCATGTTTGCCATGCTGGCGTCATACTTCTTCTCCCGCACCATCGTTCCAACCATGGCGCTGTATCTGCTGAAATCCGGCGACCACAACTCCGGTCGCCGAAATCTCTTTTCGAGAATTCAGCCTGCTTTTCAGGGAGGCTTTGAACGGCTTCGCCTGTCTTATCAGCTACTGCTCACCACCGCGGTCCACCGGAGGGCGATATTCATTCCGGCTTTCCTGCTGGTTTGCCTCTCTGCATTTCTGCTTGTGCCGTGGCTTGGCCAGAACTTTTTCCCCGATAGCGATAACGGGCAGTTCATTCTGCATGTTCGCGCGCAAAGTGGAACGCGCATTGAGGAAACCGCTCAAATCTGCGATCTGATCGAAGCTTCCATTCGCCGCCACGTTCCCGCGCAGGAAGTTGACAATATTCTCGACGATATTGGCCTCCCTTACAGCCCGTTCAACTTCATGCACAGTACTTCCGGGTTCATTGGAACCGCGGACGCCGACATTCTGGTGTCATTGAAAGAGAAGCACGACCCCACAGGCAGGTATGTTCGCGAGCTGCGCAAGACGCTGCCCAGGGATTTTCCCGGCGTCACCTTTTATTTCCTGCCCTCGGATATGGTCACACAAGTGCTGAATTTTGGCCTGCCGGCGCCGATCGACATCCAGATCGAAGGGGCTGACATCGACGGCAATCGTCAGGTAGCCGACAAGATGCTGGCGGAGTTGCGTCGCGTTCCCGGCGTCACTGATTTGCGGATACAGCAACAATTCGACTATCCCGTCTACGACATCAATGTCGATCGCACGAAAGCGGCGCAAGGTGGCCTGACCGAACGCAGCGTCACCACGAGTGTCCTGAATTCCCTGAGCGGAAGTTTCCAGGTTACGCCAAGTTTCTTTCTCAATTGGAAAAATGGCGTGAACTACAATCTCGTCGCTCAGACACCGCAGTACAGAGTTCAGTCGCTGCAGGATCTGGCAAACACCCCTGTCACTACGCCAGGTGCATCCCGCTCGGGAATCCTGGCCGATGTCGCCTCCGTCAAGCGCACCAGCGAAATGGAGGTCATCAGTCACTACAACATTCGCCGCCTAGTGGAAATCTACGGAAATGTGCAGGATCGCGACCTGGGTTCGGCTGCACGTGATATCAACCGCATCATGGATGCCGATCGCAAGTCTCTGCCACGCGGAAGCTTCATTACGATTCGCGGTCAGATTCAGACTATGCGCAGCTCATACATCGGACTCTTGGCTGGTCTGGGATTCTCGATTGTCCTCGTCTACATGCTGATTGTGGTTAATTTTCAGTCATGGCTCGATCCCTTCATCATCATCACCGCGCTTCCTGCCGCTCTTGCCGGCATTGTGCTGTTTCTGTTCATCACCCACACGACACTCAGCGTTCCGGCATTGATGGGGGCAATCATGTGCATGGGCGTAGCAACAGCCAACAGCATCCTGGTGATTTCTTTCGCTAAAGAGCGGCTCCTGCATCACGGTGATCCGATCGAAGCGGCAATTGAGGCGGGATACACGCGTTTTCGCCCGGTCATCATGACTGCACTGGCAATGATTATCGGCATGATCCCGATGGCGCTGGGCCTGGGCGATGGAGGTGAGCAGAACGCTCCTCTGGGCCGCGCGGTCATCGGCGGCCTTCTCTGCGCCACGGTTGCCACATTGATATCTGTTCCCTCGGTTTTCAGTCTGTTGCACCGAGGCCGTACGGAAAACGACCCCAGCCCAACGACTGAGGAGGAAGGACAAACAATCCATGCCTAAACCAGAGAGCAACACATTGGAATCCGATGTTCAGACAAGTCAGACGGCAACAGTGACGGAGACAGAGACCAACCCCGTAGCAAAGCCTGTATCCGCGGCCGACCCAGTTGAGACTGTGGGCCCGGAGCGAGTCTTTCCTCGAAGCGTCATTCTGTTCCTCAGCGCCGCTGCGGTCGCCCTTGTGATCGTTGTGGTCTTTGGTGTCCATTCGCGAACCATGGCCGCGTCGCGCCTTGCGCAGTCGACGCTTCAGGAGGCCGTTCCCAGCGTCAGCGTCATACATCCCCAGGCCGAAACGCGATCGCAGGACCTGGTTCTGCCCGGCAATACGCAGGCGTTTATCGATTCCCCGATCTATGCCAGGACCAACGGATATCTCAAACGCTGGTACGTCGACATTGGAGCTCGGGTCCGCAAGGGAGAATTGCTGGCCGAAATCGAAACTCCGGAACTTGATCAGCAGTTACGGCAAGCGCAGGCCGAACTCGCAACGGTAGAGGCCAATCTCAATCTTTCGCAAATCACCGCGGAGCGGGATGAGAATTTACTGAAGACGCATTCCGTTTCGACTCAGGAGCGCGACAATGCTGTCAACTCAAACGCTGCCAACAAAGCGACCGTCGAGTCCAACCGAGCCAACGTCGCTCGCCTCGAACAGCTGCAATCCTTCGAGAAGGTCTACGCCCCGTTTGACGGCATCATCACCGCCCGTAGCACCGATGTGGGTGCACTGATCGATGCCGGCGCCAACGCACCGAAAGAACTGTTTCATATCGCGGCCATAAACAAGCTGCGCATATACGTTGCGGTACCTGAGGTCTACTCGCGCGCTGCAGTCACCGGAGCGCCCGCCGATCTCAGTCTCGATGAATATCCCGGAGAAGTATTTCACGGGAATCTGGTCAGAAACTCGAACTCCGTCGATCCCGCGTCGCGCACCTTATTGGTCGAGGTGGATGTGGACAACGGTCGTAGCCGACTGGTGCCGGGCGCCTACGTGCAAATTCGTCTGAAACTGCCAGCCGATGCTCGCTCTCTGACCGTTCCCTCCAACACTCTGATTTTTCGTAGAGACGGTCTGCAGGTAGCCATTGTGCGCAAGGGAAAAGCTGAACTCGTGCCCGTCACGCCCGGCCTCGATTATGGCGACAGTATGGAGATACTCTCCGGCTTGCAATCAACCGACGATGTGATTCTCAGTCCTTCAGACTCGCTGACGAGTGGCACGGCCGTCGAGATCAGCAATTCGAAGATGGGAGGAGCTGGAAAATGAAGCGCCTCACACTGATTCTTCTCCTATCTACAACCATGCTGATCGCGAGCTGCACCGTAGGCCCCAAGTATGCGCGGCCTAACGTACCGCCCGCTCCGGTAGACATGTTCAAAGAAACAGACGGCTGGAAGCCGGCACAACCGAGCGACCAACGACTGCGTGGGAACTGGTGGGAGATCTTCGGCGATCCGCAGTTGAACGCGCTGGAGAATGAACTCACAGTATCGAACCAGGACTTGAAGGTGGCCAACGCTCGATTTGTAGAGGCGCGGGCGATGGTCCACTTCAATCGCGCCGCTCAATTTCCGACTATTTCCACATCACCGGGCATCGAATCAATTCGTGATTCGGCCAACACACCCTATCTTTCAACTACAAAGGCCACAGGCGATTTCGTGCTGCCTTTCGATCTCTCTTATGAACTTGACGTTTGGGGGCGCGTGCGCCGAACTGTGTCTGCCTCGCGGGAAGAAGCCCAGGCGACCGCGGGAGATCTCGCAAGTGTCAACCTGAGTCTGCACGCAGAACTGGCATACGACTATTACGAATTGCGAAGCGCAGACGCTCAGAGAAACCTTCTCGATGACACCGTGAAGACCTATCAGGATGCTTTGCAGCTCACAGAGAATCGCTTCGACGGAGGCGCCGCTCCGAAGTCCGATGTAGCGCAGGCGCAAACGCAACTCCAAGCCACGATGGTGCAAGACACGGATGTTGCCGTGCAACGGGCGCAGTTCGAACATGCAATTGCCATACTGATCGGCAAGCCGCCGGCGTCGTTCAGCCTGCCTGCATCACCGCTCAATTTGGCGCCCCCGGATATCTCTGCCGGGTTGCCTTCACAACTTCTGGAGCGCCGGCCGGACATCGCGGCTGCCGAGCGTCGGGTCGCCGAAGCCAATGCCAGATCGGAATCGCGCGTGCCGTATATTATCCGACTGTCATATTGAGCGCGTCTGCTGGATTCGAAGGCGATTCCATCACCAACCGGTTTACCTGGCCGAGCCGCTTCTGGGCCGTCGGACCGTCCATGTTAGAAACTCTCTTCGATGCCGGCCGCCGCCGTGCGACTTCAACCGCCGCCCGCGCCAACTATGACGCCACCGTCGCCAATTATCGGGAAAGTACGCTCATGGCTTTTCAGCAAGTGGAAGACAATCTGGTTGCCCTGCGAATCCTCAGCCAGGAGGCGCAGCAACAAAAGGAAGCGACGGCCTCCGCGCAAGAATCACTGCAGATCTTCACGAATCGTTACATCGGAGGAAGAGACCCTTATCTCCAGGTGCTCACGGCACAAACGATCGCTCTTCAAAATGAACGAAATGATGTCGACATCCTGAGGCGCCGCATGGACGCCAGCATATTGCTGATCAAGGCCCTCGGAGGAGGATGGACTGTGTCCGAACTACCGAAAACAGCGGAGCTGCGCTAATCGTCACAGTTATGTGTTGGAGGCGCGCAAAGGAGCGCGGAATGGATCTGAAACTCGCTTTGCAAGTCGGCTGAAGGTTGCAATCCATCATCAGAGGCCCGATGCAATCGGATTGCACCGAAAGATTTCTTAGAAGAGGAACTGAATTACGAATCTCGAACATGTACGCCAGGAGGAGGAAACAATGCTTAAGCACACGGCTGTATTCGCGGTAGCTGCAATTCTAGGCCTAGCGGTTCTGGGCCTAGATGCTCCCAATAAACCTGCTTCCATGGCCGGGTCCTGGCAGGTGGACACTCGCCATTCCGATGCGAAACTTATCACCGACGCGACGACGGATTACGGGAAAACGAAAATCAACGTAGCCCTCGGCTATGGCAGGATCAGGGGGGTCTTCAAAATCGACGACGCCGATCCCGCAAAGTCCAGTGTCGAGTTTAGGTTCTACCCGGCTATGTCAATGGCGCCCTCCATTGATGAAGATGGCAAATTCCTAGAGCAGTGGCTCCAGAGCCCAGCCAATCAAACGCTGGTGTGTTTCCACTCCAAGCGGGTCGTGCGGACGCCTGAGGGCCGGCCGCAAGCCACAGGCGAACTGACCGTAACTCGGGTCGACCGCAACGTTGAGGCGGAGCCGACCGAGGCCTATTCCGGGCCCGTGTATGGTCCTCCGATTATCCACCGCGTCTCGCACGAGGCCACTTTCGTTTTTGACCTCCAGGACGCCAATGGGAGCGGGCAGAAAGAAAGCTTTATCCAGGCGTCGGGATCCACGAGCATGTTCCGCGAGGATTTTCCCCAGTTGGTGAAGACTGTAGTCAATACTTACTGGCCAACCGTGGTTCAAGAGCAAAACTGTCAATACCCTGACGCGAGTGAAGCCTATAGCGGCGCCCAATGTACTGGAACGTACCTGTCAACTGCTGGGCTTCCCGCAGAGCCTCACGCAGCCAGCGGCGAGGACGTCGGTGTCCTGACGAATTTCAATGCCATCGTCGGGAATCACCTGACCATTCTGCTTCACCTGCGTTTGATGGCGAAGGCCTCTGGAGAACAAGTAGCAACCGGAAACTAGACACTGTACCGATTATCAACAAAGACGGAAAGTTAGCAGCGCCGAAATGGAGCACATGATTATGCAAACTACTGCGACAGGACAAGGCAGCAAACAGGCGACTGATGCCGATGTCCTCCGTGAGACGACTCGTGCATCAACAAGACTCGGATTTACCCGCCGCCGCTTCTGCAGCGTAGCAGCGGCAACCGTTTCCGTGGGCTTGCTAGATATTCGCGGTTTTTGCAGGAGAGATAAAGATATGACTGATGGTATCGCTGAAATCGCGCAAGAGACGGGCAGAAAGAAGTCCGATATTCGTTCGTTTAACGTGAATGTTCCAGAAGCGCAACTTACCGAATTGCGCAGGCGCATCAACTCGACAAGGTGGCCTGATCGGGAGACGGTCAGGGATGAATCGCAAGGCGTGCCGCTTGCGACAATTCAGGAACTTACTCGCTATTGGGGCACAGACCACGATTGGCGCAAGTGCGAGGCGAAACTGAACGCCCTGCCGCAGTTCATCACCGAGATCGATGGGCTGGACATTCATTTCATTCACGTTCGTTCGAAACATGAAAATGCGTTGCCGCTGATTGTCACGCACGGATGGCCCGGCTCAGTCATCGAGCAGCTGAAGATTGTCGATCCACTTACCAATCCTACGGCACATGGCGGGAGCGCATCGGACGCCTTCCATCTGGTGATTCCGTCGCTACCGGGGTTCGGGTTCTCAGCAAGGCCCACCACTTCCGGCTGGGGTCCCGAGCGCACTGCAAGTGCCTGGGTAGTGCTGATGAAGCGCCTTGGATACACGAAGTTCGTGGCGCAGGGCGGCGATTTGGGCGCGGGCGTCTGCACTGTGATGGCCAAACACGCGCCTCCAGAATTGCTGGGAATTCACACCAACTTCCCTGGGACTATTCCACCCGACATCGCGAGGGCGCTCCAGTGCGGCGATCCTCCGCCATCCGGCCTTTCCGCCGACGAAAGACGTGCTTACGAGCAGCTGACCAATTTATTTACGAAGAAACGTGCCTACGCACAAATGATGGCGACTCGTCCGCAAACGCTGTACGGATTGGCGGATTCGCCCGTCTGCCTGGCAGCTTGGCTCTTTGACCATGGTGACGGTTATGGCCAACCGGCAGCGCCCATCACCTCGGCCGTGCTCGGGCACACGATTAATGGACACTCCGCAGGTGACCTGACACGAGACGATGTACTCGACGACTTCACACTTTACTGGTTGACGAACACGTCGATTTCTGCGGCTCGTTTCTATTGGGAACTTCACCTCAACCTTTATAACGCAGCCAATGTCTCCATCCCAGCTGCTGTGAGCGTCTTTCCCGGCGAGAACTATCAAGCCCCGCGAAGTTGGACGGAGCGGGCGTATCACAAGCTTATCTACTACAACCAGGTAGACAAAGGCGGGCACTATGCGGCCTGGGAGCAGCCGCAACTATTTTCAGAAGAGCTTCGCGCGGGCTTCAGATCGCTGCGCTAGTTCTTTTCACAAGAGATTTTCACAAAAGAAGAGAGGAAAAGAGCCATGCCTGACCATTCGCAGTTCAACATCGACCGCACCTATCCGGGCCGGTGGACGATCACCTTCAGCAACCCGCCGATCAACATGTTTGTTCCTACAACGATCATCGAATTGGGAGTGCTTATGACCGACCTCGAGGCGGACCCATCCGTGAAGGTCGTAGTGTTCCAGTCGGCGAATCCCGATTTTTTCATCGCCCATCTTGACGTAGCCAAAGCAGCTGAACGGCCAGAGGCGCTGGGCCTTTGGCGCGACTTCGTGCTGCGCCTTTCGTCCACGCCAGTCGTGAGCATCGCGAAGATTCGCGGCCGCACGCGCGGCATCGGGAACGAGTTCGTGCTGGCCTGCGACATGCGCTTCGCCAGCCGGCAAAGCGCCCTGTTCGGCAACCCCGAGGTCGGCGTCGGACTGGTCCCGGGCGGCGGAGCGCTGGAATGGCTTCCGCGTTTGGTCGGCCGCTCGCGGGCACTTGAGATCGTACTGAGCGGTGACGACTTCGACGCTGATATCGCCGAGCGCTATGGCTGGGTGAACCGCACGCTGGACGATGACAGTCTCGATTCGTTTGTCGAGACGCTCGTCCAGCGTCTGGCCTCGTTCGACCATGAAGCGCTAGCCGCGGCCAAGGCCCAGATCAATCGGTTCGGGACGCCGACAGCTACCGAGCTTCAGTCGAGCAGCGACCTGTTCTTCCCACTGCTGGCCTTGCCAGGTGCGCAGGCGCGCCGTGCCAAGATCCGTAATGCCGGTTACGGCGTTCGGAGCGACTTCGAATTGAACTTCGGCCGGTACCTCCCTTCGTTCGGGCGAGGAGACGACCATGACACGGGTATGCAGCCCGTTGCGTCAAAAAGCAAAGCCGGTTCTGAGTGAGAGATCGGATACGGAGTCGAGAACCTGATGATGTCTGTCGGCTACAACTCCTTACACCACTTTTTCACTCGATACCGCATAGACACGTTAGCGAGGAGATTCGTGACATGAGCGCGATAGCTTCCACACCGACAGACGCAGCGCCGAAAAACGCAACCACGCTCGGCAGGCTCTTCTTTCTGGACCTCAGCGGCGGCCGCATACTGTCCGCAAACCCTGATGGCTCCGACTTGAAGACCATCATCGACGAAGGTCGCAAGTTGCCCGATGGCCTGGTTCTCGATGTCGCCGCTGGGCACATCTGCTGGACCAATATGGGTGATCCCAAGAGGAATGATGGCTCGATCATGCGGTCGGATCTCAATGGCAAGAACATGATCACCATCGTTCCGCCTGGCGGCACGTTCACGCCGAAGCAGCTCCGGCTGGAGAACAAGACCGGCAAGCTTTACTGGTCGGACCGAGAAGGTATGCGGGTGATGCGGGCAAACCTGGACGGGTCGGAAATCGAGACTCTCGTGGATACGAGCCTGGGCGACTCGCGGCCGGGATCGGATCCGAGGAAATGGTGTGTCGGCATTGCGGTGGACACTGACGGTGGCAAGTTCTATTGGACGCAGAAGGGTGGTCACCACGCGGGTTTGGGTAGACTTTTTCGGACCAACATCCAAGTTCCGCAAGGTCAATCGGCCGAGAACCGCAGGGACATTGAGCTTCTTTATGACAATCTTCCGGAGCCGATCGATCTGGACCTCGATCCGGTTCATCGGACGCTGTATTGGACCGACCGCGGGGACCCGCCGCGTGGCAATACGGTGAACCGTGCACCGATGGATTTGGAGGCCGAAAATCGCAAGGAACCTGAAATCCTCTTCACACATTTGATGGAAGGCATCGGCTTGGCCTTGGACCTGAAGGGCGGTCGAATGTTCATCACCGACTTCGGCGGCTCGGTCTACAGCGCCAATCTCGATGGGTCGAACCGTAGGACGTTGCTGTTTGCTGAAGGAAACCTCACCGGCATTGCATACGCCGAGGTGCCGTCCGCAGACCTTGCTTCCCAAGTAATAGGAGTTCCTGAGGAGACAAATATGGAAGACAACACGTTAGTGAAGTCCAGTTTTTCAGCCACGATTCACGCTCCCATGGAAGACGTGGAAATCGATCATCAGAATGGAACCCAGCAACCAGGTCTTGGAACGATCTCGGAGCATAGGATGAGTGATCACAGCATGAAACGCACGTATTTCCCCGGTATCATTGACAGTGTGGACGTCACGGATCCGGCAGCGATCCGGACAATTTCAAACGATTCAAGGTTCGACCGGGACTTCATAGGACATGGTCCGGTTCGCAACGTGCAGCGCCTCCGGAAAATGCTCCGTATTTTCTCGCTCAACGGCAGAAGATTTGAACCTTTGCTGCCGCGCACCGACCCCAGCCGCGCCGCCGCTCAAGACGAACTGTGGTCGAGACTAAACGTCAAGGCCGACGAAGTGAAACACGGACCCGCTGAATTGGAGCCCCTGGCCGAATGGGTCAGAGGGATCGGAACTGCGGAGAAGCTCGATCTGCTTGTGCAGCAGAGCATAGGAAGATTGTTCGTGAAAACGTTCACGGCCACTGAGGAGAGTGTGGCAGCGGCCCGTCTGGTGCTTCAGGCTGCAAGCTCTTCCAATGTCCTGAGAATGCTGGGGTGGCGCATCAGCGGCAGGCTGGAGCGGGCTAAAACGCTTCTTGCTTCCATGGTGAATGGCGATCTGGTTGGCGTTATCGCGATGATCACAGCTCGGCAGCTCATTGTTGATGGCCTGCATAAAATGCGGCAACTTGCTGCCGACCCCGCGCTTCGATCTTCAATAACGACCGACACTGCCGTGGACGAATGCCTCTTTACAGTAACGAACGTTGTACGCCAGGCGAAGACCTCCGGCGAGGTCAGCGGTTGTCCCTTTAGACGAGGCTCGCTCTTCATCCTTGAACTGGGAAGCGCGAGCAAAGGCGCAGCGAATCGTGACCTCGTCTTCCTCAGTCAGAGTTGGAGCCGCTGTCCCGCCGAAAAGTGGGTGCCTGCGCTATTGGCAGGCGTATGGACGCGTGCGTTAGGTACGTTGCATGAGTCTCAAAGAACCTCGCGGCGCTCATTGATCAATTCCTGACTGCGGCGGTCCGCCCATGCCTGCCTCTAGTGGGGCAACTGGGGGAGTTACAGCGCGACGAGATCGGCGACATAGCCGGCCTCTGGATGCTTTCAATCCAAGGGCTCCAGTTTGGCGGTGTACTCCGGTCCGTGCTGGTTGTTCGCTTGGACACCAAAGAGAGAAGTATGCCTCAACCACCCAAGATCGATCTGCAAGGGTATGCCGGGAGGTTCAGGAAAAGTCTCCTGCTCATTGCCGTATCCCTGCTGGCTTTGTCTCTGCCCGCCATTGCTCAAGAAGCTTCCGCCGGCAATGCGGGCGGCCCCACCAGCGTGGATGAACTGAAGAAGGAACTCGCGGTCGCGCTGGATCGCCTGAATAAAATGCAGCAGGAACTCGATGCCCACCAGCAAGGCGAGAATCTCCAGCAGCAAATCAGCGCGGAACGGCAGCATCTGGAAGCGATCGAACAGCGACTCGACCAGGTTTCCTCCGGCAGCCAGGCGGCAACACCACTGGAATCGAACGTCAAGTCCCCTGCGGCCACAGCGACGACGGGCAGGCTCATGCCAGCCGATATTTATCGCGGCGGCTTCTTCGTCGAGACCGCGGACAAGAGTTATTCGCTGATTGTCAACGGTCTCCTTCAGATCAGATATACGGGCTTTAAGCCGGCAAACAGTGTTCAGGCCCTCGGAGAAAGTTCCCAGGGAACGAACAACTTCGACGTATTCCTCGGTCGCCTGGCTTTCTCCGGATCGGTTTTCGAGTCGAGCCTGAAATATTTCCTGCAGTTTCAGGGCAGCACAGCTGGCAACAGCAACACAGTCACAATGCTGGACTGGTTTACTTCCAAAACCGTTTCAAGCCATCTCACACTGCAGGCGGGGCGTTCCTGGACTCCCTATACGTACGAGTTCTACGACAACCCGGGAAACTACCTCTTTCCCGACCTGTCGACGGCCGAGTATGCCTTTGTGCTTCCCCGGGCGATCGGTATTCAGGCGTATGGAAGGGCGGGCAGAGCTTCTTTCGCCTTCATGATCGCCAACAGCATTCCCGCACTCGACGCGGGCGGGCAGGAGAACTTCGACACAAAGCTGGCCTATATCGGGCATGCGCAGTTCGACCTGCTGGCGCCCTATGGCTATGTGGAGACGGATCCCGCGGGCGCCGCGAAACCGGAGCTGACGCTCTGGACATCAGCAGCCTATAACCCCGTGAACTCCAGCTCCGGGTTCCAAAATGTAACGGCCGGAAGTACAACCGCCAACGCGACCGCGACCGTGGGCTTCCGCTACAGATATTTCACGCTGCAGCCGACAGGGTATTACAGGAAGACGAATCCGGCGGCCGGCGGGCGCTCCTATAACTCATGGGGATATGGCGAACAGGCGGGACTCTATCTCATCCCGCGTAAGCTCGAATTCGGCGAGCGTATCTCGGGCGTGAACTGGGGAGCACCCGACTACGACGCCACCCGTACCCACAGGCAGCTCGCTTCCCGTCGAGAATGCCTGGTTCGTCGGCCCGCCTTTCTCCTACCACCGCGTCCAGGAGGATTCCGGCGGCCTGAACTATTACGTTCGCGGCCATAACGCCAAAATCCAGATGGAGTATTCGTACCTCCACGGCAACACCTTTGCGGACAAGTCTTTCTCCGCCAACCGAGTGTGGACACAGATCCAAATCATGTTTTAGCCCGAATCCACAGGAGCCTCCGAACGGAGCCTGACGAGGGGTAATTCGGTGAAGGAAGCGGCAAACAACACCCGCCCACTGAGCACGCCGGGGGCGGCATCCGTAAGCGACACCTTAGGCGTCGCGGCCAGCTTGCGTCTGCACTGGCCCGAGTACCTGATGGAAGCGAGCGAAATGAGTCTCTTCGTGTTTTGCATTTGCTCGTTTGCCACACTACTGCAACACCCCGCTTCTCCGGTCAGGCATTTTTTCGTCAGCGGCATCGTCCGCCGTGCGCTGATGGGATTGGCCATCGGCGCTACAGTCATGGCGCTCATCATGAGTCCGTGGGGCAAGCAATCCGGCGGGCATATCAATCCCGCCATGACGTTCGCGTTCTACCGGCTAGGAAAACTCCGCCCTTGGGATGCGCTGTTTTACGGGCTCGCACAGTTCTCCGGCGCAACGATCGGCGTTGCGCTCGCAACCTTTTTACTGAGAGGCGCTCCAGGGGATGGCACGGTTCGTTATGCAGTGACCGCCCCGGGCGTGTTTGGTGTCGCCGTCGCGTTTGCAGCCGAGCTAGCCATCTCTTTTATCCTGATGATCACGGTACTGTTTGTGACGAACCACGAAGGCTTGGCGCGGTACACGCCTTATTTTGTGGGTTCGCTCTACGCCGTGAACATCACGTTTGAAACACCTCTCTCCGGGATGAGCATGAACCCCGCGCGAACCTTTGGCCCCGCCGCTTACGGAGGTTATTGGCACACCCTCTGGATCTATTTCATCGCACCGACGGTAGGCATGCTGGCGGCCGCTGAGACATTTCTTCGAATCCGCCGGGGCGTCGCTCCATACTGCGCTAAGCTTCACCACACCAACGACGAACGCTGCATCTTCCATCACACAACACAACTTCCAAAACACACTTATCAATCGGAGGATCTATGAAACGGGAGATCATTCGCGTCGAGCCGCTGGCGACCTACCTGGACAAATACAAGGCCCCAGCTTCAACCGTGACGAAGCACGGCGACACAATCTACGTCTCAGGTAGTCCGCCGTTCGACCCCAAAACAGGAGAAATCTTCAAAGGACCGATTGAGCGTCAGACGGAGATCGTATTGGATCAACTCAAGCTCTGTGTCGAAACGGCAGGCTCTTCTCTGGAAAACATTCTGAAGCTGAATGTCTACGTCACCTCAGTAGACATGTTCCCTGCGGTGAATACGGTCTACAGGCGTTATTTCCCGGAAAATCCGCCTGCGCGCATCTTTATTAATGTTCCTGCTTGGAACGGCGGGTTTGATATCGAAGTGGATTGTATTGCCGCCGTTTTATAGGAGTGTTCTTTAGTTCGGTATCTATCTCCGCTCGTTGGCGAGCGGCCACGAAAGGCAGGAATCCTCGAAGCCTAGGTTGCGATGATCAGTCCGTGGATCAGAAAGATTAAGGACACGCTCACGCGAACCTGTTGGAGGCTGCGTTGCTGCATCAGTCGGATTCCATCCGGTCCGGGCGCCGATTTGTTGAGCTGTACTGTGAACTTGATTGGTGACAGCGGCCATAACTCGGGACAGGGATGTCGAATCGGCTTTCGACTCTTGATGCAGTCTTTTCGACCGTGTCAAACAGTACAGAGTTAATTCCTAAGCAAGCTGCTGCCTCGACGTTTTCGGCGCGATCATCCAGGTACAAGATGTCTCGCGGGGCCGCTTTGAGTAGTTCGAGACAATTTCGATAGATCGCCAGCTCCGGCTTTATGGACCCGTAGTCGCAGGAATAAATCAGGTATTCAAATGTCGAGAGGCTCGGAAAGGACTTGGTCACATGGCGACTGAGTTCGAACGGCATGTTTGAGAGAAGGATTAAGGGGAAGCCTTCATGGTGCAACAGCTTTGCCCATTGCACAGCACCTTGATTTGGTCGAGTGATACTTTCGCTATCGAGCTTGATTAGCGTTGCTATCTGATCTCTGCTCAAACCCAGTTCTTGCTGGCCAACAACCGCTGTCCAGTAGGCAGGTCCATCGATATCACCCCGGTCGTAGGGCGGCCGTAGCTTCCAGTAAAGTTCCGAGAATCGCTCATGGGGAATGCCGCACACCAGCGCCATACCTTTCATATCCTCCAGCGTTTGCTCGAGGCAAAGAACGTTTCCGTAATCGAAGACGACTGCCCGAACCGAACGCTTTTGCGAAAGACCTTGTATGGCGCTGCGTTTGGCAGTATCATGCATAAATCGGATAATACACGTATATACGTGCATAACAAAGTGTATTCGTGCAAAATGGCAGTGAAACCAGAAGCTGAAGCAGGCCAAATCGCCCTAAAGGAAGAGCGCCACCAGTACATCCTGGAGCTGCTTGGCAGTAAGGGCCGAGTCCTCGCCGCGGACCTTAGCAGTCGATACAGGGTCTCTGAAGACACGATTCGTCGAGATCTGCGCGAATTGGCGAGTTCGGGAAAGATCCAACGGGTACACGGCGGCGCCCTGC
>Ga0182018_10001472_pt1 | contig 26610 bp, 23 predicted proteins | sample 812P2MmetaG_FD_120490 | JGI IMG/M metagenome (GOLD analysis project Ga0182018, IMG submission 120490) | Permafrost microbial communities from Stordalen Mire, Sweden - 812P2M metaG | ecosystem: Environmental > Terrestrial > Soil > Wetlands > Permafrost | place: Sweden: Stordalen | collected...
ACCACCAGGAACGAGGTGTCCTGTTCGAAGGGGACCTGGGTGTAGATCGAGGCGGCGCCGTACTCGGGCTCGGGCGGGCGCCGGCCAGGGGTGAGGTCAGCGCACGCCTCGACGACCGCGGCCAGGTGGGCGGGAGTGGTCCCACAGCACCCACCGATCACCGAGATGCCCAGTTCGCTCACGAACTGACGATGGAACTCGGCCAGTTGCTCGGGGGTCAGGTCATAGTGCATGGCACCGTCGACCACCGACGGCAACCCGGCATTGGGCAGGCAGGACACCGGAATGGTGGCGTGTCCGGTGAGATGGCGGAGCGGCTCGAACATCTCGGCCGGCCCGGTGGCGCAGTTGAGCCCGATCAGGTCGACGTCCATGGCCTCGAGGGCACAAAGGGCGGCACCGACCTCGGTGCCCGGGAGCATGGTGCCGGTCAGTTCGATGGTCACCTGGCTCTGGATGGGGAGGTGCCGTCCGGCCGCGTTCATCGCCCGCCGGGCCCCGTTGATGGCCGACTTGGCCTGCAGTAGGTCGAACACCGTCTCGATGAGAATCAGGTCCACGCCACCCTCGATGAGCGCCGCAGCCTGCTCCTGGTAGGCGTCGCGCAGGTCCGCGTACCGGATCTGGCCGAGGGTGGGGAACTTGGTCCCCGGGCCGATGCTCCCGGCCACCCACCGGGGACGGTCCGGGGTGCTGAAGTCGTCCGCGGCCCCGCGGGCCAGCTGTGCCGCGGCCAGGTTCAACTCCCGTACCCGGTGGGCCTGGTCGTACTCGGCCAGCACCGGGGCGAAGGCCCCGAAGGTATCTGTCTCGACCACGTCGCACCCGACCTCGTAGAACGACCGGTGGACCTGGTCCACCACGTCCGGGCGGCTGACCACCAACAGTTCGTTGCACCCCTCGAGATCGGCGCCACCGAAGTCGTCCGCAGTCAGCCCGGCCAACTGCAGGTTGGTTCCCATGGCGCCGTCGAAGACGACCACCCGTTGGGAGACGGCCTCGAGATAGCTGGACGACGTGGTTGGGCGTTGGGTCATGACCCCTCAAGGCTACCGGGGACCTGCGTGGCACCGGCAACCGCCCCGTTTTCTCACGCACGGTGACGGGCGCCGCCCGTCGTCCCCGAGTAAGAGGCGGGCAGGTGGGGCGGCGGCAATGTCGTTTAGCATCGACACGGTGACGACGGCGTGGTGAAGATCTATACGAAGACCGGCGACGACGGCACGACCGGGCTCCTCTACGGAGGGCGGGTCGGGAAGGACTCGGTGGTCATGCAGATCACCGGGACGGTGGACGAGGCCCAGGCGGCCATGGGCCTGGCCAGAGCCGAGGCGGTACCGGACTCTGAGCTCGACCGCCTGCTCACCGGGCTCGAGCGGGAGCTCTATGTGCTGATGGCCGAGACGACCACCGACCCCTCCCATCGCGCCAAGCTGACCGCGGGCAAGACCCTGGTCACCGCCGAGATGGTCACCGGCCTCGAGCGGCACATCGACGAGTTGAAGGATCGGTACGCCATGCCCACCGACTTCGTCGTGCCCGGTGCCAACCGGTCATCGGCCGCGCTGGACCTGGCTCGCACCGTGGTCCGGCGGGCCGAGCGACTGCTGGCGTCGGCCCCGATCGACGATTCGCTCGCCGGCCCGTACCTCAACCGCTTGTCCGACCTGCTGTGGGCCATGGCTCGCTGGGCCGAGGGAGAGGAGCACCTCCTGGCGCGGCGCACACCCCGGCGGAGGACGACGACGTGAACGTCGGGGCCTCGAGCGCCGAGGTCCTCCCCCCGGGCCTGACCGCGGTGGGGGTACCGGTGTGGTCGCACCAAGACGGTCCCCTCCCGGCGGTCCGTCGGGAGGGGGTGGCCGAGCGGCTTGGCGTGCCCGAGGGGCTGGACGCCGCCTGGTGCACCCGTCACGGATTCACCGGCAAGGTGGGCCAGACCCTCACCCTGCCCGCATCCGGGGCCGGGTCGGCCTCGGCCACAGAACCGGGATCGGGCCGATCGGGGGACGAGGCACCCGATGCGGAGGTCACCCTGGTCGGCGTGGGCAGCTCCTCCTTGTTGTCCGGTGACCGGGGACTCGAGTCGCTTCGCCGGGCGTCGGCTGCCTTCGTCCGCGCTGCGGGCCAGGGAGGCTCGGCGCTGTTCCTCCTGCCCCAGGCTGCCGATCTCGACCTCGAGGGGGCGGCCAACGCCGTGGCCGAGGGCGCGGCCCTGGCGTCGTACCGCTTCGACGCCTATCGCACGGGGGAGAACCCGGGATCGCCGGAGGCGCTGGCCATCGTCGGGGTGGCGTCGGATGCTTCCCGTGTCGCCGCCGGGGTCGCCCGGGGAACCCGGGTGGCCGAGTCGGTCGCCTTGGCGCGTGACCTGGTCAACGAGCCGCCGAGCTCGCTCACCCCCGAGCGGTTCGCCGACACCTTCGTGCGACGATTCGCCGACGTGGCCGAGGTCTCTGTCGAGGTGTGGGACGAAGCGCGCATCGTGACCGAACGCCTCGGTGGACTGCTGGGCGTGGCCAGGGGGTCGGCACAACCGCCCCGGTTGGTGCGGGTCGAGTACCGGCCCACCAACCCCGTCGAGGTCGACGGTCGGGTACCCCACCTGGCGTTGGTGGGCAAGGGGATCACCTTCGACTCCGGCGGCCTCTCCCTCAAGACGGCAACCGGCATGGAGACCATGAAGACCGACATGGGCGGGGCCGCCGCGGTGATGTGCGCCGTCGATGCCGCCGTCGCCCTGGGCGCCCGCATTCGCATCACCGCCATCGCCCCGCTGACGGAGAATATGCCCGGTGGATCGGCGACCAAGCCCGGCGATGTCCTCACCACCCGCAACGGAAAGACCATCGAGGTGCTCAACACCGATGCCGAGGGTCGCCTGGTTCTAGCCGACGGACTGGCGCTGGCCGTCGAGGCAGACCCGGATGCCATCGTGGACGTGGCCACCTTGACCGGCGCTGCGGTGGTGGCGCTGGGGAGGGAGATCGCCGGGTTGCTGGGCAACGACGACACCCTCATCGGCCAGGTGCGTGCCGCCGGGGAACGGGTCGGCGAGGCCCTCTGGCCCCTCCCGCTACCCGACGACTACCGCAGTCACATCGAGTCCGAGATCGCCGACATGCGCAACGTGGGGCGCCCCGGCCAGGCGGGAGCGACCTCGGCGGCCATGTTGCTGCGCGAGTTCGTCGGTGAGGTGCCTTGGGCGCACCTGGACATTGCCGGTCCGGCCCGTTCGGATGAGAACCAGCGCTACCTCAGCAAGGGCGGCACCGGATTCGGTGTCCGCACCCTGGTCGCGCTGATCACCTCCGACTCCTTTCCCGCCACGCTCGTGCGACGCGGGCAGGAGTGACCCGGGGACGAGTAGGGCCGGTGGCACCACCGACCGGTCAGGGCCCGGCCCGGGCCCGCGGTCGTTCGTCTCGCTGGGGTACCTTCGTCCCGTGAAGATCGCAGTCCTCGGCGCGGGATCGTGGGGCACCACGGTGGCCTCGCTGGTGGCCCCCCGACATGACACCGTCCTGTGGGCCCGGAATCCCGACGTGGCCAAGGCGGTCAACACCGAGCACGCCAACTCGGCCTACCTCCCCGGGTTCGGGCTGGCGCCCGAGCTGTCGGCCACCGCCGACCTCGACCAGGCGGTGTGCGATGCGGACCTGGTGGTGGTCGGGGTCCCCACCTCCGGCTTCCGCGCCGTGCTCGGGGAGGCCGCCCCGTGCATGCGACCGTGGATCCCGGTGGTCAGTCTGTCCAAGGGGCTGGAGAAGGGCTCGCACCTGCGGATGACCGAAGTCATCAAGCAGGTGGTCCCCGGGCACCCGGTGGCCGCCCTCACCGGCCCCAACATCGCCACCGAGATCATGTCGGGAAAGGCGGCCGCCGCTGTTATCGCCACCGAGGACCTCGAGGTGGCCAGCGCCATCCAGAAGGTCTTCACCCGCGGCCTGTTCCGCGTCTACCTCAACGACGACCTGGTCGGCTGCGAGATGGGCGGTGCGCTCAAGAACGTCATCGCCATCGCCGCCGGCATCGGCGAGGGCCTGGGGGTGGGTGACAACACCCGTGCCGCGGTGATGTCACGCGGCCTGGCCGAGCTCACCCGTCTCGGCGTGGCCATGGGGGCCCAGCCCATCACATTCGCCGGACTGGCGGGCATGGGCGATCTGATCGCCACCTGCATGAGCCCCCACAGCCGCAACCGCGCCGTGGGCGAGCAACTGGGTCGGGGCCGCCGGCTCGAGGACATCCTGGCCGAGATGCATATGGTGGCCGAAGGCGTGAAGACGGCGACGGTGGCCTTGGAGCTCGCCGAAAAGCACGGGCTCGACCTGCCCATCTGCACGGTCATCGACAAGGTGGTCAAGGGGGAGATCGATCCCTCCGGGGCGTATTGGGGCCTCACTCCCGCCGGTCACGAGGGCGACCCCGGCTGAACCGGCCGGGCCTGGTCAGCCACCGAACTCCGGATCCGCCCTGGTGGGAGATGTTTCCATCGCCGCGGACCCGGGTATCGCAGTGGTGGCCGCCGTTCGGCCGTTGTCGCCCGAAGGGGGAGCATTGCAAATGGATCGATTCCGTCTGGCCCGGATGTGCGTGTCGGTGGTGGCCCTGGTGGGTTCGGCCGCAATGATGGCGGCATCGGCTTCGTCGGCCCCGGCCGGGGCGGCCGCGGTGTCCGGTCCCCAGTGCACCTTCAATGGGAGTGCACTGCCCATCGTGACCGGCGCCTCGGCCGGTGAGAAGGTCAAGGTCAGCTGCACCGGCCTTGCCCCGCTGCATCCCTACCTGACTATGGAGACGAGCCTGTTGCTGGGCATCGATCCCAAGGCGGCGCCGCTGCTGTCAGGCAGCATCACCTCGGTCCCCGGCTTGCTGGCGCTCCTCGCCGCGCTCCCCGAGATCAATCCCGCCGCGCTCTCGTTTCCCGTTTCCAACCTGCTCGGCGACCTCGACTTCACCTACACCCTTCCCACCTCCCACGCCGCCGACCCCAACGCCGTGTGCCCGCCCACCACGGCGCAGATCAACGCCGGACTGATCGGTTGTGCGCTGGCTACCATCGACCTGACCAGCTTCAAGCCGGTGGGCGCGGCCAGCGCGGTCATCGAGTACACCGGTGATCCCCTCTTCCCGCCCGCGCCGACCTTGGCGCTGTCGAAGGTAACGGCGAGGGACGGGCGCCCGGTGGCGGTGTCCGACGCATCCGGAGCCACCACCCACTGGTGGCTGGCCACACTGGTGACGCTCGAATCACTCCTTGGGGGTGGTGCGGGTCCGGCCCCGACGGTGACGGTGACCCTGAACAACGGCACGAGCTCGGTGACCGCGGCCAACACCATCAAGGTGTCACCGGCCGTCTACAACGAGCCGGTCCTCACCCCGCCCGCCATCTCGGGCACCTTCACCGTCCCGGCCAAGACGACCGGCGCTACGACGGTCACGGTGACCTACCAGGCCAGTCTGCTGGGGTTCACCCTGCCCAACTCGGCCTCCGCCCCGTTGAAGGTGCGCCACTAGCTGTTCCCTCTACGGACGTTGGCAACGCCAGGATCGGCGGCGTTCTGACCTGAGGGTCCACCAGAGCGAAGACCGCCGGTTGTGGTGTGCAGGTGTGCAGGTGTGCAGGTGCCGAAGCCAGCGCGTTCTAGCCCTCGGGCAGCCGTGGTTGGTCCCCGTCGCTTCGGACCACGTCCTGCGCAGCCCCGAATGCCACCGCGGGGTGGAACTGCCACGCGCCCAGCTGCCGCTCGATCTCGGCCCGGTCCCGTCCTGCCGATGCCAATCCCTGCGCCAAGCGGTGGGCCCGGCGGCGCATCTGCTCGGGCTCGGGTAATCGCTGCTCGATCAGCCAGCGGCGGTGGCTCGACTGCAGTGACTCGGGCAAGCGGCTGAGGTGGCGGAGGGGCAGGGGTGGGATGCGGGTGCGCACAGCGAGGCCACCGGGCCCGTGGGTCCGGGCCAGCTCGAAGGTGCACAGGCGCTGGAGGGCGCGGCGGAACGGTGAGTTCTTTCCCATGCGCTCGCCCAGCCCCAACGACCGGGCCGTGTCGCCCAGATTGAGGTCGAATCCGGCCGGGTGGACTTCGAGCCCGTAGGACAGGCGGCGCAAGAGCCAGGTGGTCGACGGACCGATGATCCCCAACCAGTAGAGCTCCACGTAGCGTGAGCACGGGTGCACCCCGTGGGGATCGGCCACTTCGTCACGCCACTCGACGATGCGGAGGGCACGACCGCCGGTCATCGGCGAGACAGGGGCCGGCCGGCGGCGGTCGGCCAAGTGGACAACGGCAGTGGTGGTGGGCATGGCATCCTCCTCGGTCTTCGAGTGGTGGCCGGCTCAGACTGCAGGAACCACCTTGCCGGCCACCCGGACGCCCTCCTTGCCCGGGACTGGACCCGCCGCTACCACCGTCCCCGGTGGACGCTGTCCTCGATCGTCCGTCGCCGTCGGGCGGCCGAGGCCGACGGCGGATCGGGAACGGCGGCCTCGCCCAACAGGACCGCTCCGAACCATCGGAGGTGATCAGGAACGCCGAGGGCGGACCGCAGCGCCTCCTCACCGCGGAAGTTGCCCAGGAACGCCGCACCGAGGCCGGAGTCGGCGGCGCCCAGCAGCATGGTCATCACCGCGAAGGCGGCATCGACGTACCAGTAGGGGACCACCCACTCGACCGCCTCCCCGTCGGGCCGCACCTTGTCCGGCTCCCGGTAGCGGGCGACGTAGGCCGCGGGATCGACGAAGGGCACTACCACTACCGGTGCCCGCGACAGCCCCACGAACCGCCGCGACCTCGAGCGCCACGCCGGATCGGTGGTGGCCTCCCAGTACCGGGCGGTCTCCGCCGCACCTTGGAGGACCACGAACTCCCGGCCCTGGGTGTTCCCGGCCGACGGTGCCCGCAGCGCCCCCGCCATCAGCCGGTCGACGACACCCGGAGCGAGGGGCTCGTCCGTGAAGTTCCGGGTCATCCGCCGCCGGAGCACGGCCTCGGTCAGCTCCATGGTGGCTCCACCGGCCGAACGCTACCGGCACCGACCCGAGGGGTGCGGGGCATCCAGCGGGGGCCGGCGATCGGACACCATCGGGCGGCCGCCGCCAGATGGGAATGTTGACCCCGCTGGTAGTGTTTGTACTGGTGTTGAGTGCGTTGGACCGGTGGCCACCGGTGCCGGCGCCGTCGAGGAAGGGTCGTGACGTCGTGCCTACGTTTAGGGAGATGCTGGCGTCGGCCAAGGCCTCCATCAGGGAGGTCGAGCCGGCCGGGGCGGAACAGGAGATCGCGGCGGGGAACGCGGTGGTGCTGGACGTCCGCGAGCCCGACGAGTACGAGCAGGGGGCGCTGCCCGACGCCGTCCACATCCCGCGGGGCACCCTGGAGACTTCGGTCGAGGGCCGCATCCCTGACAAATCGAGCCATGTGGTGGTGTACTGCGCGGGAGGGACCCGCTCCGCGTTTGCCGCCCAGACCATGCAGGAGTTGGGCTACACCGATGTCGCCTCGGTCATCGGCGGGTTCAACCGGTGGAAGGACGAGGGCCGTGCGTGGTCGGCTCCCCAGGCGCTCACCCCCGAACAGCGGAACCGCTATCAGCGTCACCTCCTCCTCCCCGAGGTGGGGGAGGTCGGTCAGCTCAAATTGCTCGACTCGAAGGTCCTGTTGCTGGGGGCGGGGGGCCTGGGCTCTCCGGCCGCCCTCTACCTGGCCGCGGCGGGGGTGGGGACCCTCGGGATCATCGACATGGACGTGGTGGACGCGTCCAATCTCCAGCGCCAGATCCTCCACAACACCGACCGCATCGGCGAGCGGAAGGTCGATTCGGCCAAAAAGACCCTCACCCTGATCAACCCCGATGTCAACGTGGTGACCTACGACGTCCGTCTCGGCGCCGACAACATCCTCGACATCATCGACGGCTACGACGTGATCATCGATGGCACCGACAACTTCCCGACCCGGTACCTGGTCAACGATGCGTCACTGATCAAGCGCATCCCGGTGGTGCACGGTTCCATCTTCCGCTTCGAGGGACAGGCCACCGTATTCAACCCGTTCGTCGGACCGTGCTACCGGTGCATGATCCCCGAGCCCCCTCCGGCCGAGCTGGCTCCGAGCTGCTCGGAGGCCGGCGTGCTCGGCGTGCTCCCCGGCATCATCGGATCCATCCAGGCCATCGAGGCGATCAAGATCCTGCTCGGGATCGGCGACACCCTCCAAGGCCGGCTGATGGCCTATGACTCCCTCGAGCAGAGCTTCCGCACCTTCAAGGTGCACCGGGATCCCCACTGCCCGGCGTGCGGGCCCGACGCCGGGGAGATTGTCATCGCCGAGTACGACGATCTGTGCATGCCCCATGTGGCCGAGGCTCCGGCGGCCGGCTGAGCAGCGCTGCTCGTCCTCGGTCGGGCGACGGAGACCGTAACCTGTGCAGATGGCACCGAACGGCGCGTCCTCCGAGCCCGAGCACAAGCGGTTCACCGACTCGGGCATCGAGATCCGCCCGGTCTACGGGCCGGACGACCTCGAGGGGTGGGACCCCGCCGAACGCCTGGGGGCTCCCGGGCACTACCCCTATACCAGGGGCATCAGGGACGACATGTACCGGGGCCGACTGTGGACCATGCGCCAGTACGCCGGGTTCGGCACCGCCGAGTCGACCAATCAACGGTTCAAATTCCTGTTGGGTGCCGGCCAGACCGGGCTGTCCTGCGCTTTCGACCTGCCCACCCAGATGGGATACGACTCCGACCATCCCCGATCCGAGGGCGAAGTAGGCAAGGTCGGGGTGGCCATCGACTCGATGGCCGACATGCGCCTGCTGCTAGATGGTCTGCCGCTCGACAAGGTGACCACGTCGATGACCATCAACGCCACCGCCGCCATCCTGTTGCTCTTCTATCAACTGGTGGCCGAGGAGAACGGCGTCGACCCCAAGCTGCTGGGTGGCACCATCCAGAACGACATCTTGAAGGAGTACGTCGCCCGGGGTACGTACATCTACCCGCCGCGACCTTCGATGCGTCTGGTCACCGACACCTTCTCCTACTGCGCCGAGCACCTGCCGGCGTGGAACACCATCTCCATCTCCGGCTATCACATCCGGGAGGCCGGATCGACGGCGGTGCAGGAGATCGCCTTCACCATCGCCAACGGGATCGCCTACGTGGATGCCGCCCTGGCCGCCGGACTGGATGTCGACGACTTCGCCCCCCGCCTCAGCTTTTTCTGGAACGCGCACAACAACCTCTTCGAGGAGGTGGCCAAGTACCGCGCCTCGCGGCGGATGTGGGCGAAGATCATGACCGAGCGGTTCGGGGCCACGGACGAGAGATCGACCCTGCTGCGCTTCCACACCCAGACCGGTGGTTCGACGCTCACCGCCCAGCAGCCGGAGAACAACATCGTCCGTGTCACCGTCCAGGCCCTGGCCGCCGCCCTGGGGGGCACCCAGAGCCTCCACACCAACGGATTCGACGAGGCGCTCGGCCTCCCCACCGAGCGGGCGGCCAAGATCGCGCTCCGGACCCAGCAGATCGTCGGCTACGAGTCAGGGATCGCCGACACCGTGGACCCGCTGGCCGGCTCGTGGTTCGTGGAGGCACTCACCGACGAGGTTGAGAAGGGCGCCTGGGAGTACCTCGAACGCATCGATGACATGGGTGGCGCGGTCGACGCCATCGAGGCCCAGTACATGCAACAGGAGATCGACCAGGCCGCCTATGCCTTCGCCAAGGCGGTGGACGCCGACGAGAAGATCGTGGTGGGCGTCAACAAGTTCGTCGACGAGGAGCTCGAGCCGACCGAGGTGTTCCCCATCGACGCCGACCTGCAGCAGGCTCAGGAGGCCGGGGTGAAGCGGGTGAGGGCTGAGCGCGACCAGACCGCGGTCGACGCCGCCCTGGCCGACGTAGAGGCCGCCGCCCGGGGCACCCAGAACCTGCTGGTGCCGATGAAGACGGCCCTGGCCAGGATGGCGACGCTGGGTGAGGTGTCCGACGTGCTCAGGGGCGTGTTCGGGGAGTTCCATCCGGGCGGGTAGCCCGCCCACCGGCCAGCAGTGCCTCGAACCTGCGGGCGAACAGGTAGCTGTCCCCGGGCCAGCGGCCGGAGAGATAGTTCCCGTCCTCGACGACGAAGGCGTGGCGGTCGTCGGTGCGGGAGCCGCGCCGCAGGGTGCGCGGTCCCACCTCGAATTGGGCCCGGTCGTCCAGCGCGGAACAAACTTCGTCCTGCACATAGGCCGGATAGGTCCGGTAGTAGGTTCCGAGCCGCCATGCGGTGGCCAGATAGGCGCCCCGCTCCATGTACTTGGGCAGGCAGGTGGTCCGGCGACCGGCCAGCACGCTGCGACCGGTGGCCGGATCGGTGGTCCGGGCCAGCACGAGCACCCCGTGGCAGATTGCCCCGACCGGGCGCCCGAGGGCCCAGAACGCCGCCACCTGGCGCTGCAGCTCCGGCGAGCCGAGATACTGGCGCATCCCGGGCGCATGGCCGCCGGGCAGCAGCAGCCCGTCGAATGCGGACACCTCGGCGGATCGCCAGCTGATCGGGTCGGCGAAGGCGGCCGACTCCGCCATCGCCCGGTAGAACTCGATGGGTTCGGGCTCGGCGCCGAGCTGACCGAACAGCACGCCGGTGAGCAGACGCGGGTCGCACTCCGGCCGGCGACCACCCTCCTCGGTGGCAACGGTGACCGTGTGCCCGGACTCGGTGAGCAGTCGCCACGGCACCGCCACCTCGGTCGTGTCGAAGTCACGGTCGGGCAACGGCATCAGCACCCGCACCGCGGCCCGCCTACCGGGCCAGCAGGCGGTCGCGTTGGGGACCGGGCTGGGCGGCGTCGATCACCGTCCAGGCCATGGCCAGGGCCCCGTCGCGCACCGCGGTGTCCGCCGACGGCGTGATGCAGGCGGCGGCGAACGCGGGCTGGTGGTTGACCGAACCGGCGGCGTCGATGGCCACCAGCGGATGGATGGTGGGCACCGCCAGGGACACGTTGGCCATGTCGGTGGAGAACGTCGGGCGGGGCGCGTCACTGTCGTCGAGCCCGAAGGTGCGCCCGAGGGACTCGGCGTTGGACCGGTAGAGGGAGAGCAGCCCGAGATCGCTCTCCATGTGGGAGTAGACCGGGGCCAGGCTCTCGACGGCGAGCGATGACCCGGTGGCCAGGGCGCCGGCTTCGAAGCAGGCCATGACCCGGGGCTCCAGGACCGCCAAGCCGGCCAGGGATGTCGATCGGCACATGAACCGGCCGGTCACCGAGTCGGGGATGATGTTGGCGGCCTGGCCGCCGTCGGTGACGATGCCGTGCACCTGGTCACCGGGGCGGAACTGCTGGCGCAACAGGCCGATGGCCACCTGGGCGATGGCCATGGCGTCACCGGCGTTGACCCCTTCCCACGGGGCAGCGGAGGCGTGGGCGGACTTGCCCCCGAACGTCACGTCGAAGTGGGACACCGCCAGGCAGGTGCCCTCCAGCCGGTCGTCCGGCCATGGGTGGATCATCATCGCCGCGTGCACGTCCTCGAATACGCCGGCCTCCAGCATGGTCACCTTGCCCCCGCCGCCCTCCTCGGCCGGCGTGCCCAGGACCCGGACGGTGATGCCCAGTTGGTCGGCCACCCGCGCCAGTCCCAGCCCGGCCCCGACCGCCGAGGCGGCGATGATGTTGTGGCCGCAGGCGTGTCCCACCCCGGGAAGGGCGTCGTACTCCGCACAGACGGCCACCACCAACGGGCCGGATCCGATCTCGGCACTGAAGGCGGTGGCCATACCGGCCACGCCACCGGTCACCGTGAACCCGCCCTCGGCCAGGGCGCCCGCCGTCCAGGCGCAGGCCCGCTCCTCCTCGAAGGCCGTCTCGGGGCTGTCGTGGATGGCATGGCTGAGGGCGACCAAGCCGGCCCGCTGGCCGTCGATGGCCTCCCGGACGGTGTCCTTCAGTGCGGAGATCTCGGCCACGGGCACCGACCACCCTTCATCATCCGATGACGGCGATGACATCACCGGGGCCGACCGAGTCCCCGGCCTGGACCTTGACTTCCTTGACCGTGCCGGCCTTCTCGGCGTTGACGTTGTTCTCCATCTTCATCGCCTCCAGCACGCACACCGTCTGGCCGATGTCGACGGCGTCTCCCACCGTCACCAGCATCTTGACGATGGTGCCCTGCATGGGCACGGTCACCGTGCCCGACCCGGCGCCGGAGGCAGTGGCCTTCGGTCGTCTGGGACCGGCCTCCCGCGACCCTACGCCCCCGGCCACCACCGTCTCGCCCACGTCGGGAACCCACAACTTGACCTGATAGCGGCGGCCGTCCACCTCGGCGGTGACCTCCCGGAGCACGAGCGGCAGCGACTCCTCGCCGGGCGCCGGCGTCTCCGTGGAGTCGCCCGGGTCGGCCCGCACCGTGCTGAGATCGAGTGTCTGCTCGACCCAGTTGGTCGAGTGCTCCCCCGAGATGAAATCGGGGTGGGAGAGGATGGCCACGTCGGCCGGGAGCGTGGTGGCCACCCCGGTGATCACCGTCTCGTCGATGGCCCGGAGCATTCGCCTGCGAGCGGCCTCACGATCGTGCCCCCACACCACCAGCTTGGCCACCAGGTTGTCGTAGTACTGGCTCACCGTGTCGCCTGGCCCGTATCCGGTGTCGAGCCGGACCCCGGGACCGCCGGGTGGGTCGAAGCGACCGATGGTGCCGGGCGACGGCAGGAACGCCCCCGCGGCCGGGTCCTCGGCGTTGATCCGCACTTCGATGGCGTGCCCGTCGCGCCGGACCTCGTCCTGGGTGAACCCGAGCGGCTCCCCCGACGCCACCCGCAGTTGCCACTCGACCAGGTCGAGGCCGGTGACCAACTCGGTGACCGGGTGCTCGACCTGCAGGCGTGTGTTCATCTCCAAGAAGAAGAATTTGCCGTCCTGGTAGAGGAACTCGACGGTCCCGGCGTTGACGTACCCGCAGGCCTCGGCCACCTTGACCGACGCCTCCCCCATGGCCCGTCGGACCTCATCGGGGAAGCGGGGTGCCGGGCTCTCCTCGACCAGCTTCTGGTGACGGCGCTGCGCCGAGCAGTCGCGCTCGCCGAGCCAGAGCGTGGTCCCCTGGGCGTCGGCGATGATCTGCATCTCGACGTGACGCGGCCAGGCCAGGTACCGCTCGACGTAGCACTCGTCCCGACCGAAGTAGGCGGCTGACTCCCGCATGGCCGACTCCAGGGCGTCGGCGGCCTCCTCGGGAGCGGCGACCACCTTCATGCCCCGTCCCCCGCCGCCGTAGGCGGCCTTGATGGCCACCGGCCAGCCGAACTCGTCGCCGAAGGCGATGACCTCGCCGGCCGAGGTGAGCACCTCGGAGCGACCCGGCACGCCGGACACCCCCGCCCTCTCCGCCGCGTGGCGCGAGCTGATCTTGTCGCCCATGATCTCGATGGCCTCGGGTGGTGGGCCGATGAAGGTCACCCCGCGTTCACTGATGGCCCGGGCGAAGTCGGTGTTCTCCGAAAAGAAGCCATAGCCGGGGTGGACAGCGTCGGCGCCGCTTTCCTCGATGGCCCGGAGGATGGCGTCGGTGTTGAGGTAGCTCTCGGAGGCGGTCTGGCCACCCAGGGCATAGGCCTCGTCGGCCAGGCGCACATGGAGGGCGTCCCGGTCGAGGTCGGAGTACACGGCCACCGTGGCCACCCCCAGCTCTCGGCACGTCCGGATGACCCTGACGGCGATCTCCCCCCGGTTGGCGATGAGAACCTTCTTCAGCACGCTGCGCCTTTCGAATTCCACGGGCATCAGGCGGTGGTCCCACCACCTCGAGGCGATATAACACTGTCACGGCCCGTAGGGTGTCTGCCATGTCGGGCACCAGGTTCACCGACATCCGCCATTTCGACTCGATCGATTCGACCAACCGTTACCTGCTCGACGAGGCTCGCCGGGGCGCCGCCGAGGGCGTGGTGGCGGTGGCCGGGCACCAGTCGGCGGGCCGGGGCAGACTCGGCCGGCGCTGGGAGGCACCGGCGGGGTCGAATCTCCTGCTGTCGGTGTTGCTCCGTCCCGATCTCCCCGCCGACCATCGGCACCTGGCCAGCGCGGTGGTGGCGTTGGCGGCGGCGGACGCCGTCGACGCCGTGGCCGGCCTGGAGGTGGGGATCAAGTGGCCCAACGACCTGCGCGGGCCCGACGGGCGCAAGCTCGCCGGCGTGCTGGCCGAAGCCGACCTCTCGACGCTCGCTGGCCGGATGGGCGGCGCCGGGGCACCCATCGTGGTGGGGATCGGGATCAATGTGAATTGGCCCGGGCACGACGACGATCTCCCGGTCGAACTGGTCGGATCGACCACCTCGTTGTGTCTGCACACGGGGCGCCCGCTCGATCGAATCGTGCTCCTCGACGCGCTGCTCGCCGCCCTCGAGCCGCGGGTGGCCGATCTCGGCACCACCTCCCGCCGTTCCCGCCAGGCCCTCGACTTCCGCGCCCGGTGCGTGACGGTCGGCACACCGGTGAGAGTGGAGCTGGCAAACGAGCGATTCGAGGGTACCGCCACCGACATCACTCCCCAAGGTCACCTGGTGGTCGAAGTGGGCGGGGACCACCGCACAGTCATCGCCGGGGACGTCATCCATCTGCGGTCCGCGGGCTGAACCGGCACGCCTCGGGGCCGTTTGGGTCCCCACGACTATCATCACCGGTCATGCGACTACTCGTGACCGGTGGTGCCGGTTTCATCGGCTCCAACTTCGTGCGGTACTGGGTGCAGCACCATCCCGATGACTCCGTGGTGGCCTACGACGTGCTCACCTATGCGGGGAACCGTCCCAATCTGGCCGATGTCGAGGACCGGATCGTGTTCATCCAGGGGGACATCGGTGATCTCGAGGCGGTGGCCAAGGCACTGGCCGAGAACCAGATCGACGTGATCGTCAACTTCGCTGCCGAGTCCCACAACAGCCTGGCCATCCTCGACCCCGCCCGCTTCTTCCGCACCAACGTCCTCGGCACCCAGACACTGGCCGAGGCTGCCCGACGTCACGGGGTGTCGAGGTTCCACCACATTTCCACCTGTGAGGTCTACGGCGACCTCCCCCTCGACTCCGACGAGGTGTTCACCGAGGACACCCCGTACCGGCCCCGGACCCCGTACAACGCCTCGAAGGCGGGCGCCGACCATGCGGTGCGGGCCTACGTGGAGACCTTCGGCCTGCCGGCGACCATCACCAACTGCTGCAACAACTACGGGCCGTACCAATTCCCCGAAAAAGTGATCCCGCTGTTCACGTCCCAGGCCCTCGACGATCAGCCTCTTACGCTCTACGCGTCGACGCAGAACCGTCGGGAGTGGTTGCATGTTGACGACCACTGCCGGGCCGTCGAGCTGGTGCTACAGCACGGCGAGGTGGGGGAGACCTACAACGTGGGCAGCGGCATCGAGGCGAGCGTCGAGGAGATCGCCGACGCAGTGCTCGACGCCACCGACCGCCCGCGCACGCTGAAGGAGATCGTCCCGGACCGGCCGAGTCACGATCGGCGCTACCTGCTGGACTCCTCGAAGATCCGCAAGGCACTGGGTTGGGAGCCCACCGTCCCGTTCGCGCAAGGCCTCGCCGACACCGTCGGCTGGTACGCGGACCACCGGAGCTGGTGGGAGCCGCTCCGCCATCGGGCACCGGTGGTCGAGGGGGAGTGGCCGACCGGCGTGCCGCCGCCGCAATCTCCGCCTGCGTCGTGAGCGCCCCGTTGCGGGTGCTGGTGACCGGGGGCAATGGTCAACTGGGCCGGGACCTGCGAGACGTGCTGGCCGGATCCGTCCCCGACGGCGGACCGGCGTCCGACCGGAGCGGCCAGCCCACCATCCTGCCCGCCGTGGCCCAGGGCACCTTCGAGGTGCTGTCCACCGACATCGACACCCTGGACGTGGTCGACCGGACCGCGGTCAGCGCGGCAGTCGACGCCTTCCGCCCAGACCTGGTCTTGCACGGAGGGGCCTTCACTGCGGTCGACGCCTGCGAGTCCGACCCGGACACCGCCTTCGCCGTCAACGCTCTCGGGACCCGCAACATCGCCGAAGCCGCCGCAGGGGCGGGGGCGCACCTGGTGTACATCTCCACCGACTACGTCTTCGACGGCACCCTCGACCGGCCCTATGTCGAATGGGACCAGCCCAATCCCCGATCGGTCTATGGCCGGAGCAAGCTCGGCGGCGAGCTCGAGGTGCACGAGGTGGCAGGACCGTCGGCCACCGTGGTCCGCACGGCGTGGGTCAGCGGCGCTCACGGGTCCAATATGGTCAAGACGGTACTCAGGCTGGCGGCGGCCGATCCCGACGCACCGCTTCGATTCGTTGACGATCAGCACGGGTGCCCGACGTTCACCGCCGACCTGGCCCAGGCGGTGGTCCGCCTGGCGCTCGATCGCCGGCCGGGGACCTTCCACGTGACCAACCAGGGCGAGACCACCTGGTTCGGCTTTGCCCGGGCCACCCTGGCCGCGGCCGGTTCGGATCCCGATCGCGTGTTACCGATCGCCTCCGGCGATCTGGATCCGGCCAGGTACCCGGCCCCCCGCCCGGCCAACTCCCGGCTCGACAACGCCGCCCTGCGGCTGTCCGGCATCCCCGTGCTGCCGGTGTGGACCGACGCTCTGGCACGATTGGTCGAGGTTGTGACGGCGAGCTCCTGAATGACAGCACCCGAGCTGGGACAGATGGGCACGCCGCGACTTCAGGAGCGGGGAGAAACAGCCGATTGGGGAAGGGCCCTTCGTACCGGGGAAGAATCCATACAGAGGACGGGTAGCGTTCGGTGATGTCAGGGAATTCGTGGGTGTTGGGAGGGTCGGGCACCGGGCCCTCCACCAAGGGCCCTACCGGGGGTGATTCGGGCCCAGCGGGGGCCTACTTCGGTCATGGGGGAGCGGCGGTGCGGGTGCTACCCCACGGACGCGGCCACACGGTGGCGGTCATCGGAGTCGGCTATGTGGGCCTGCCGACGGCGGCCACGCTCGCCCACCTCGGGCACCGGGTCACGTGTGGCGATGCCGACGCGGCCAAGGTGGCCATGCTCGAACAGGGCAAGGTGCCCATCGTCGAGGACCACCTCGAGGACCTGGTGCGCGAGGGACAGGCCGCCGGTCGCCTCCGATTCGTGGTCGGGGCCACCGCGGCCGCCGAGGGGGCAGAGTTCGTTTTCCTCTGCGTCCCCACGCCGCAGGGCGACGACGGCTCGGCCGACCTTTCCTACGTCGAGGCGGTGGCCGAGGAGATCGGGCCCCACCTCCTGCCCGGAACCATCATCGTCAACAAATCGACCGTGCCGGTGGGGTCGACCTTGGTGGTCGAGCGGGTGCTCGGGCGCCACGACATCACCGTCGTCTCCAATCCCGAGTTCCTGCGCGAGGGGACGGCAGTCTCCGACAGCCTCCATCCCGAGCGCATCGTGGTCGGTGCCGACGATCAGGCGGCCGCGGCCAAGGTGGGCGATCTCTTCGCCGGGACCCACGCCCCGCTGCTGATCACCGACGCCGCCACCGCCGAGACCATCAAATACGCGTCGAACGCCTTTCTGGCCACCAAGCTGAGCTTCGTCAACGCCGTCGCCGGGCTGTGCGAGGCGGTGGGGGCTGACGTACGCGACGTGATATTGGGCCTCGGCTACGACAAGCGGATCGGCTTCGAGTACCTCCGGCCGGGACCCGGATGGGGTGGTAGCTGCCTGCCCAAGGACACCCGGGCGCTGGTGCACATCGCCGAGCAGGCCGGGTACGACTTCTCCTTCCTCCGGGGGGCCATCGCCACCAACGACGAGCAGTTCGTGCGGGTGGTCGACAAGGTCAGGGCGGCCGCTGGGGACAAGCTGGAGGGAGCGGTGATCGCGGTATGGGGGCTCACCTTCAAGGCGGGGACCGACGATCTGCGTAACTCGCCCGCTGTCGAGGTGGTGCGGCGCCTGGTCGAGTGTGGCGCCGTGGTGCGGGCATTCGACCCGACGGTGTCGGTGCCCGCCGGCCAGAAGTCGGCTCCGATCGACGTTCTTGCCGACATGGTCGCCGGCGCCGAGCGCCGGGACCTGACCAAGCTGGTCCGCGCCTTTCCCGACGCCTACTCGGCCTGTGAGGGCGCCGCGGTCGCCGTAGTGCTCACGGAATGGGACGAATTCCGCTGGATCGACTTCGCCCAGGTGATGACCAAAATGGCCAATCCGGTGGTGGTCGACGCCCGCAACCTGCTTGATCCGGCCCAACTGCGCCGGATCGGCTTCGAGTACACGGGCATCGGACGACGATGAGCGGTCGCCTGGTGGTGCTCGGCGGCGGGGGGTTCCTGGGGTCCCACCTGTGCGACCAGCTGATGGCCCGCGGGGACCAGGTCGTCGCCGTCGATGACTTCTCCACCGGGCGCCGGACCAACCTGGCCCACCTGGAGGGTCGCTCCGGGTTCACCCTGATCGAGGCCGACATCTCGACGTCGCTCCCGGTTGACGGGCCGGTCACCGGCGTGTTCAACCTGGCCAGCCCGGCATCGCCGCCGGACTACCTGGCCCGGCCGCTCGAGACCCTGGCCGTGGGCAGCGAGGGAACACGGAGGGGTCTCGATCTGGCCGGCCGACATGGGGTCCGCTTCCTCATGGCCTCCACCAGCGAGGTCTACGGCGATCCGGACGTGCACCCCCAGTCCGAGGAGTACTGGGGAAACGTGAACCCGGTAGGGCCCCGGAGCGTGTACGACGAGGCCAAGCGGTTCGCCGAGGCGCTGTGCATGGCCCACCACCGGTCGCGTGGCACCAACGTCGGCATCGCCCGGATCTTCAACACCTACGGACCGCGACTCCGGCCCGACGATGGTCGAGTGGTCTCCAATTTCCTGCTCCAGGCCATGCGCGGCGAGGCCCTCACCGTCTATGGCGACGGGAGTCAGACCCGCAGCCTCTGCTACGTGGATGACGAGGTACGGGGGCTCATCGCCCTGTTCGACTCCGACCTCACCGGTCCCGTCAACATCGGCAACCCCGATGAGTACACCGTCCTCGAGCTGGCCCACACCGTGGTCGAACTGCTCGATTCGTCGTCCCCGATCGTCCACCTGCCCTTGCCGGTGGACGACCCCACCCGCCGGCGGCCGGACATCGCCCGGGCCCGTGCCGCGCTGGACTGGGAGCCGACCACCGGGCTCCGCCAGGGCCTGGCCAGGACCGCGACCTACCTGGCCGAGGAGGCCGGGGTGGCGGTGTCGGTTCCCACCCCTGCCGACGTGGCCTCGAGGGGCGGCAATGATGGCAGCTGAGCGCGTCCCGAGCGAGGGATCCGACACGGGAGACCGGTCAATGGCTGATCACGCAGGAGATCACACGGTGGACGGCGGCGGTGACGACCATACCTACGCACTGCTGTCGGTGATCGTCCCGGTGTTCAACGAGCGATCCACCGTGGCGGAGGTGATCCGTCGCATCCGGAGGGTCGACCTCCCGGTTGACGTCGAGGTGATCGTCGTCGACGACGGGTCATCCGATGGTACCGACAAGGTGCTCGAGGCACTGGGCGACTCGACGGTCCGGGTGATCAACCATCCGCACAACAAGGGAAAGGGTGCGGCCATCCGCACCGGCCTCGAGACCATCCGCGGCGACCTGGTCCTGGTCCAGGATGCCGACCTCGAATACGACCCCGCCGATTGGCCCAAGCTGCTCGAGCCCATCCTGCGGGGGAAGTCCAAGGTGGTCTACGGCAGCCGCTTCACCGGCGAGCGGAAGAACATGATGCCCCTCCACTGGGTCGGCAACCGGCTCCTCTCACTGGTGACCAACGTGTTGTACTCGACCACCCTCTCCGATATGGAGACCTGCTACAAGCTGTTCGATCGCCGCGTCCTCGAGGGCATCACCATCGTCTCCGACCGGTTCGAGTTCGAGCCGGAGATCACCGCCAAGGTGCTGCGCCGCGGCTACCGGATCTACGAGATCCCGATCTCCTACGCCGGTCGAGAGGTGGACGAGGGCAAGAAGATCACCTGGCGGGACGGGTTCGGAGCGCTGAAGGCGTTGATCAAATTCCGGTTCGCCCGGCTGGAGTAGTGAGCGAGGACGCCGTCCTGCGCCACCAGGCCGGCCCCCGGCCGGGGGACGACCGCGTCGCCGTGGTCGTGGTCAACTACGAGTCGGGCCCGGCTCTGGCTCGGTGCGTCGATGGGCTGCGCGCCGAAGGGGCCTCCGAATTGGTGGTGGTGGACAACGGGTCGGTCGACGGGTCGGTCGACGAGGTTCGCCGTCGCTTCCCCGATGTGGAGGTCCTGGTCCCCGGGCCCAACCTGGGGTACGGGGCGGCGGCCAACCGCGGGGTGGCTGCCACCACCGAGCCGCTGGTGCTGGTGTGCAATTCCGATCTCGAGGTCGATCCGGGAGCCCTGGCCTCGCTGGCCGCGGTGCTGACCGGCGAGGCCGGGTGTGCGCTGGTCGGGCCGCTGATCCGCAACCGCGACGGCACCCGGTATCCGTCGGCCCGTCGGTTCCCCACGCTGATCGACGCTGCCGGGCACGCCTTGTTGGGGATCTTCGTGCCCGACAACCGATTCACCCGCTCGTACCACCGGGCCACTGTCGAGCCGGTCGACCAGGGGCCCGAGTTCGTCGACTGGGTGTCGGGGGCGTGCTTTCTGGTCAGGAGGTCGGTGTTCGAGCAGATGGGGGGGTTCGACGAGGCGTACTTCATGTACGCCGAGGACGTCGACCTGTGCTGGCGGATGGGCCGGGCCGGTTGGACGGTGGCCTACCTGCCGACCGCCGAGGTCACCCACCTCCAGGGGGTCTCGACCGACCGCCATCCCTTCCGCATGATCCTCGAGCACCACCGGTCGCTGCTGCGGTTCGCCGGTCGGTCCTCACGCGGCTGGCGCCGGGCACTCCTGCCCCTGGTGGCCGTCGGCATCGGAGCCCGGGCCTGCCTGGCCTGCCTGGCACAAGTCATCCGCCGATGACCGGCGCGACCGGGGCGCCTGATCCCAGGTTGTAGGGTGTCGTCCGATCATGGCGAGAGATTCGACGGGCAAGAGCGGTTCGACGACAGGCAAGTGGGTGGAGCGGGCGGCCACCACCGGTGGCGGGCGGACCTACCGGGGCCAGATGCCGGTCAATTGGTATGCCAGCCTTGCCCTGATCTGCATCGTCGGCCTTTTGCTGGTCGGGTTCAGCCGGTACCAGCGATCCCATACGACCACCTCCTCGTCGGGCCCCCCGACCACCCAGCAGACATGGCATGCCGCACTGGGCATCGACATCTGCGGCACCATGCAGCCGAACCTTCCGGTCAGCACCAACACCACCAAGACCGGGCTGATCGCCAATGGCAACGGGGTCCTCACCGTCGCCCCGAAGAACAGTTCCGAATCGGGGAGCAACGCCACCCTGGGCAAGTTCGTCTCGGGGTACAAGGGACTCGAGCTGACCTCGTCGACCCTCCAGTACCCGGGCAAGCCGACCTACAGCAACGGCGAGGTGTGCCCGAAGGGGACACCTGATGCCGGCAAGCCGGGCGTCGTCATCGTGGACAGCTGGAGCAACTTCGAGTCGAAGGGCAAAGGAACCGAGACCAGCGGTGCGCCACAGGATCTCCTCTTCGCCAACGGGCAGCTGATCACCATGGCGTTCGTGCCGGCCACCGCCTCGGTTCCCAAGCCCCCGTCCTCGGCGATCACCAACTTGATCGAGTCCCTCGAGTCGGCCGCCCCACCCACCACCACCCCGGCGGCCCCGAGCTCGACCACGGCCACGACAGCCGCCCCGACCTCCACCACGGCCACGACAGCCCCCCCGGCGACGAGCCCCCCCACGACGTCGAAGAATTCCGGCGGAACCACCAAGTGAGGGCGGTCGTCCTGGTGGGCGGCGAAGGTACGCGCCTCCGGCCACTGACCCTCACGTCTCCCAAACAGATGCTGCCGATCGTCGAGCAGCCGATGATCGAGCGGGTCATCGGCCATCTGGCCGGTCACGGGATCGACGAGGCGGTTCTCTCCCTCGGGTACCGCCCCGACGCCTTCATCAACGCCTATCCCGACGGGACCATCGCCGGTGTTGGCCTGTCCTACGCGGTCGAGCCCACCCCCCTCGACACCGCCGGGGCCATCCGGTTCGCGGCCCGCCACGCCGGGATCGACGACACCTTCGTAGTGGTCAACGGGGACGTGCTCACCGACGCCGACACCTCGGCGCTGGTCGCCTTCCACCGGCGTCGCGGCGCCGAGGCCACCATCAGCCTCACCCCGGTGGACGATCCGAGCGCCTTCGGCGTGGTTCCCATCGACGACGAGGGCCGGGTCGAGGCGTTCATCGAGAAGCCGCCACGGGACGAGGCGCCGACCGACCTGATCAGTGCCGGGACCTATGTCCTCGAGCCGTCGGTCCTCGAGCGGATCCGCCCCGACCAACGGGTCTCGATCGAGCGTGAGACCTTTCCGACCCTGGTCGAGGCGGGCACGCTCTTCGCGTTGCGCTCGGACGCCTACTGGCTCGACACCGGCACGCCCGACGCCTACCTGCGCGCCCACCGCGACCTTCTCCTCGGGCGGCGGCCCGGTCCGCCCGCCCCCGGCGCGGAATTGGATCCGTCAATCGGTACGGGGGTGTGGCGCATGGGGAAGGTGGATGTCCGCAGCGACCAGGTCTCCCACTCCCTGATCGGGAACGGGGCGTTGGTGGCTGCCGAGGCGGTGGTCGAGGAGTCGGTGATCGGCGCCGGCGCGGTGGTCGAGGAAGGTGCCTCGATCATCCGGTCGGTGCTCATGCCAGGTGCCCGGGTGGCATCCAAGGCGGCGGTGGAGGGGTCGGTGATCGGGCCCGAGGCCATCGTCGGCCAGCGGTGCGTGATCCATGGACTCTCGGTGATCGGCGCCGGAGCGGTCACCGCCTCGGGGACTGTCATCGACGGTCTGCGGATCGAACCGGGGGTCTGATCGTGCGCACGCTGGTCACCGGCGGCGCCGGGTTCATCGGTTCGACGCTGGTGGACCGCCTGCTGGCCGAAGGGCACACGGTGGACGTGATCGACGATCTCTCCACCGGCTCGCTGGCCAACTTGGCTGACGCCCGTGCCGCCGCTGGGCACCAGCTGACCGTTCACCAGATGGACGTGCGCTCCGGCGAGGTGGTGGGGCTGATGGCCCGACAGCGTCCCGAGGTGGTCTTCCATCTGGCCGCCCAGGCCGACGTGCGGGTGTCGGTCACCGATCCGGTGTTCGACGCCGACGTCAACGTCCTCGGGACGCTCCGGGTCCTCGAAGGGGCGCGCCTGGCCCAGGCCGCCCGGGTGGTCTTCGCCGCCAGCGGTGGCACCCTCTACGGCGAGCCGGACGTCTCCGAGCTGCCGCTGACCGAGTCCCTGCCCCATCGGCCCTTGTCCCCCTACGGGGTGTCGAAGAAGGCGGGCATCGACTACCTCGTCGCCTATAGGGAACTGCACTCGTTGGAGTTCTCGGCGCTGGCCCTGGCCAACGTCTACGGGCCGCGGCAGGATCCCCACGGGGAGGCCGGGGTGGTGGCCATCTTCGCCGAGCGGCTGGTGACCGGCCAGCCACCGATCATCTTCGGTGACGGGATGCAGACCCGCGACTTCGTCTACGTCGACGACGTGGTCGACGCCTTCGTGCGCGGGGCGACCAAGGGCGGCGGCCTGCTCTGCAACATCGGCACCGGCTCGGAGACCTCGGTCAACGACCTCTACCGCGAGATGGCCGCCCAGGCCGGCGTGGACGCCCCGGCCGAGTACCGACCCAAGCGAACCGGGGAGCTGTTCCGGAGCAGCCTGGACCCCAGCCGGGCCGGGATCCAGCTGGGATGGAGCTCGTGGACGGAACTGGGCGCGGGTACCGCAGCGGTGCTCGAGTTCGTCCGGCGTCGACTGGCCGACGGCGGGGACCAGTGACCATCCGGCGCCACTGCGCCGGTCGAAGGCGCTCGAGGCACTAGCCTGGAGGCTGTCCTGGTGCGCTGACTTGGCGGGCAGGCCTCCATCCATGGCACGCCTCGTGCCTCCTCCTGTCGCACGAAAGCGCTTCCATGCCCCCCCTGCAACCTTCATTCGCATCCCTCGGCGTCCCCACCGACATCGTCGCCGCCCTCGGTCGCAAATCGATCACCGAGCCGTTCCCCATCCAGTCCGCCACCATTCCTGACGCCCTCGCCGGCCGCGACGTGTGCGGTAAGGCGCCCACCGGCTCGGGCAAGACGCTCGCCTTCGGTATCGGTGCCGTGGCCCGGCTGTCCGGAAAGCCGTCGCAGCCGCGGCACCCGCGGGTGCTGGTGCTCACCCCGACCCGTGAGTTGGCCGCGCAGGTGGCCACCGAGCTGCGGGCACTGGCGACACCGCGCAACCTCCGGGTGGACTCCTTCTACGGCGGCGTCGGCTACGGACCTCAGCTGAAGGCCCTCTCTCGCGGCGTGGACGTGGCCGTGGCCTGCCCGGGCCGCCTCGGCGACCTCATCGAGCGGGGGAGCATCCACCTCGACGCGGTGGAGATCGTGGTCATCGACGAGGCCGATCGTATGGCCGACATGGGCTTCCTCCCCGACGTCCGCCGGCTCCTCGACCTCACCCCGCCGGACCGCCAGACGCTGCTGTTCTCGGCGACCCTCGACGGTGACATCGACGTGCTGGTCCGCCGCTACCAGCACGAGCCGGCCCGCCACGAGCTCGACGCCGACGACGATGACTCGCAGGCCGCCGTGCACCTGTTCTGGAAGGTCTCCTCGGGGGACCGGGTGGACCGGACGGCCGACATTGCCGCGGCATCGGGACCGACCATCGTGTTCAGCCGGACCAAGCACGGGACCGACCGGATCGCCCGCCAGCTCGAGCAACGAGGAGTGCGAGCGGCGGCCATCCACGGCGATCGCAGCCAGAAGCAACGCGAGCGGGCGTTGGACGCCTTCATCCGAGGTGCGGTCGACGCGCTGGTGGCGACGGACGTGGCCGCCCGCGGCATCCACGTCGACGGGGTCAACGCGGTGGTCCACTTCGACCCGCCGGCGGATGCCAAGGACTATGTGCACCGATCGGGGAGAACGGCGCGGGCCGGGGCCACCGGTGTGGTGGTCAGCCTGGTCACTCCGGACAAGGCGGGCGCAGTCAAGCGGATCCAACGGGACCTGGGCATGCCCCTCGGCACCACCACCCCGGCCATCGGGGAGATCACCGCCGTGGTCGGCGAACCGCCCGAGCGCCGTCCCAGTGATCCCCGCCGACCGGCCGAGGCCGCCGGACGCGGGGGCAGCGGGTCCCGGACATCGCGGCGGCCGTCCAGGCCGTGGAAGGGGCGACCACCGTCCTCCCGGAACGGCTCGTCGACGAACGGGTCCAGGAGCACCCGTGGCGATGGGTCCGACGCCGGCACCGGGTCGGGCCTCGGGGGGAGCGGTCAGAAGGGCGGCCACAAGAAGAAGCATGCTGCCCCGGGCCCCTGGGTGAAGGGGGCCACGCCCGCCCGCCCGGCGCGTCCGGGCAAGCCGGGCCGATCGGGGAAGCCGGCGGTGGCGTCAGCGTCGCGCCACAACAGTGGCGGCAGCGGTCATTCCGGGGGCGGAGGACACGGAGGCGGCTCCCACGGCCAACGACGGGGCGCGCCGGTCGGGGCAAAACAACGCAGCACCGGGCGCTCCGGGGGGTCCGGGCGCGGCCGTTGACGTAGCGGTGAACACGGTGCGACGGGACCACCACGCACCACCACCGGGTCGGCAGGTCGTCGGCCATCTACAGTCATCACATGGCACCTGACACCAAACCGATCGTGACCATCCCCGACGGTCCACCTCCCGCCGACCTGCTCATCGAGGACATCGAGGTGGGGAGTGGGCCCGAGGCAGTGGCCGGCCGGCCGGTCAACGTCCACTACGTGGGGGTCTCGTGGTCGACCGGGCAGGAATTCGACTCGTCGTGGAGCCGCAGCGAGCTGTTCTCCTTCCCACTCGGCGCCGGCCGGGTGATCTCCGGATGGGACCAGGGTGTGGCGGGGATGCGGGTGGGCGGCCGCCGCCGTCTCACCATCCCTCCCCATCTGGGCTACGGCGAGGCGGGAGCGGGCGGGGCCATCGCTCCCAACGAGACGCTGGTCTTCGTCGTCGATCTGTTCGACGCCGGCTGATCCGGCCGCGCTGACGGGACGGCCGCCTTCCCGTCAGCGGAACAGGTCCTCCGCCGGCGGACGGATGATCTCGGTCGCCACCGAAGCCGACCGGAGCCACCGGGGGTCGACACCCCGCACGACAGCAGCGGGGATGCCGCGGTCCTTCCCCATGACCAGCTCGGCGGCGCCGGCCAGTTCGTCGGCCACGCAGACCTCGGTGGCATCGAGAACCCTGCCGCCGGCGTCGGCGGTTCCCCGGAGGTCCACGACGGCGGCGACACCGGCCACGCCGATAGCTACATCGGTGACGCCCCGGCGCCACGTGCGGCCGAAGGTGTCCGAGATCACCACCCCCACCGAGACGCTGCCCCGGTGCAGCAGGTGCTCCCGGATCCGTCGGGCCGACCGATCCGGGTCGACGGGCAGGAGGGCAGCGGTTCCCACGCCGACATTGGAGAGGTCGACCCCGGCGTTGGCGCAGATGAATCCGTGACGGGTCTCGGTGATCAGGAGCTCGT
>Ga0182018_10001473_pt1 | contig 26606 bp, 19 predicted proteins | sample 812P2MmetaG_FD_120490 | JGI IMG/M metagenome (GOLD analysis project Ga0182018, IMG submission 120490) | Permafrost microbial communities from Stordalen Mire, Sweden - 812P2M metaG | ecosystem: Environmental > Terrestrial > Soil > Wetlands > Permafrost | place: Sweden: Stordalen | collected...
CAACGTGGCGCTTTACGGCGCGACGGCGGGCGAGATTTTTGTGCGCGGCATGGCGGGCGAACGTTTCGGCGTCCGCAACTCCGGCGTCAATGCCGTCGTCGAGGCCGTCGGCGATCACGGTTGCGAATACATGACCGGCGGTCGCGTCGTCATTCTCGGCAGGACCGGGCGCAATTTCGCCGCCGGCATGAGCGGCGGGGTCGCTTATGTTTTGGACGAAGCGGGCGATTTCGCGTCGCGCTGCAACATGGAACTGGTCGGCCTTGGAAAACTCGAGGATGCGGACGAAATCGAGGATGTCTGGAAATTGATCCAGCGCCACCAGACTTACACGCAGAGCAAGCTTGCCGCGAAAATTCTCGCGGATTGGAAATCTTATCTGCCAAAATTCGTGAAAGTTTTGCCGAAGGATTATGCGCGCGTCCTGCAGTCGCTGAAAAAAGTGCAGTCGCAGGGCTTGAGCGGCGACGAGGCCATCATGGCCGCGTTTGAGGAAAACGTCCGCGACGTGGCGCGCGTCGGTGGCGGATGATTTTGATTCAATTGCAAAACTGATTTCAGAAAATGGGTAAACCTGAAGGATTTTTAGATTACAAGCGCCAGTTGCCGGACGACCGTTCGGCCGGCGGGCGCGTTGCGGACTGGAAGGAATTTCACCTGCACCTGCCGGAAGCCGACCTGCGCAAACAGGGCGCGCGCTGCATGGATTGCGGCATTCCCTTCTGCCATACCGGCTCGCTCATCAGCGGCATGGCCAGCGGCTGCCCGATTCACAACCTCATTCCCGAATGGAACGATCTGGTTTATCGCGGCCTTTGGAAGGAGGCCCTCGAACGGCTGCACAAGACGAATAATTTTCCCGAGTTCACCGGGCGTGTCTGCCCCGCCCCGTGCGAAGGCTCGTGCGTGCTCGGCATCACCAGCCCGCCGGTCACCATCAAAAACATCGAATGTTCGATCATTGACCACGGCTGGGAAAACGGCTGGGTCACGCCCGAACCGCCGAAGAAGCGCACCGGCAAAAAGGTGGCCGTCGTCGGCTCCGGCCCGGCGGGCCTTTGCGCCGCCGCGCAGCTCAACAAGGCCGGCCACCGCGTCACCGTGTTCGAGCGTGCCGACCGCCCCGGCGGCCTGCTCATGTATGGCATCCCCAACATGAAGCTCGACAAAAAGGAAGTCGTGCTGCGCCGCATCAAACAGCTCAAGGCGGAAGGCATCAAGTTTGTCTGCAACACCGAGGTCGGGGTGAATCTCCCGGCGGAAAAACTGTTGCAGGAATTCGATGCTGTGATCCTTGCCACCGGCGCGACCAGGCCGCGCGATCTGCCGATTGAAGGCCGCAACTTGAATGGCATTCATTTTGCGATGGATTATCTGACGGCGAACACGAAGAGTGTTTTGGACGGACACAAGAACGGCAGTTTCATTGGCGCGACCGGCAAGGATGTCATCGTCATCGGCGGCGGCGACACGGGAACGGATTGCGTCGGCACGGCGATGCGGCACGGCTGCAAGTCGCTCGTGCAGGTGGAGATCTTGCCCAAGCCGCCGCTGGACCGCGCCCAGGACAATCCGTGGCCCGAATGGCCGAAGACTTACAAGCTCGATTACGGCCAGGAAGAAGCCGCCGCGAAATTTGGCGCCGACCCGCGAGTTTATCTCACGACGGCGACGAAGTTTGAAGGTGACGCAAACGGCCATGTAAAAGCCGTTCATCTCGTGCAAATTGAATGGACGAAGAACGACAAAGGCCAGTTCATCCCGAAGAACGTTCCCGGCACGGAAAAAGTTCTGCCCGCGCAGCTCGTGCTGCTGGCGATGGGTTTTCTCGGACCGGAACAGCCGTTGCTCGAATCGCTCGGCATCGAGCGCGACCCGCGCAGCAATGCGAAGGCGGAATTCGAGAAATACACCACGAACATCAAGGGCGTCTTTGCCGCCGGCGATTGCCGTCGCGGCCAGAGCCTCGTCGTGTGGGCGTTCAACGAAGGCCGCGGCGCGGCGCGCGAATGTGACCGCTATCTCATGGGCGCAACGGATTTGCCGTAAGGTTTTATCCGCAGATTACGTGGATGAACGCAGATTCAAAAACTCTTGCACTTGTAGGCAACAGGGAACTCCTCTAAAGTCCTCATAATTCTAACACGATTCATAAAATGCGCTACGGTAAATTTCCACGCTACAGCAGTTGGCTCGAATTTGAGTCGCATGATGACTTTCTAAAATACCAACAGCAAAGACCCGGAGATGAAGCAATCTGGCAGCGTTCTGTGCCGAGTCAGCTTCATTGAACTCAAATCTTCGAACTATGACTTACGATCGTTTGCTTAAGCGCAGAGGATATGTCTTTTATGACGTAGATAACGACAAACTTGCTGTTTGTTCATTTCGAGATCGGCGTTTTTTCGTAAAGCGAGTCATTGCTTAACAAGCTAGTTTCTGCGTCAATCCACGTAATCTGCGGAAAACTTTTCAAACAACAAGCTTGTAGCCGACGCCGTGGATGGTCAGCAGATGCTTCGGCTCATTGCCGTTGTCGCCAAGTTTTTTGCGGAGTTGCACGATGACCTGATCCAGCGTGCGAGTCGTGCCGTAATAATTGTAGCCCCAGACTTCGTTCAGCAGTTTGTCGCGCGACAAGACTTCGCCTGCGTGCGCGCGAAAAGCCTGAAGCAGTTTCAGTTCTTTCGCCGTGAGTTCTTCCGTCGTCTTGCCGCGTTTCACCTGAAACGTCTTTGGATCAATTGCCGCATCACCAATCTTGAACGGCGATTCAGCGGCAATTTGGCCGGTGGCGCTGCCACCGCCACCGCTCCGGCGCAGCAAGGCCTGGATGCGCGCCAGGAGTTCACGAACGCCAAATGGCTTTGTCACGTAATCGTCCGCGCCGAGGTCAAGGCCGATGACCTTGTCAATTTCCTGTCCCTTGGCCGTGAGCATGAGAATCGGGGCCGGATATTTTTTGGCGCGAAGCTGTTTGCAGATGTCGTAACCGCTTGCACCGGGCAGCATCACGTCCAGCACGATGAGTGTCGGCTTAAATTTAGCGACGGCGGCCACGGCTTCATCGCCGCGATTGCACGAGGCGGTTTCGTAGCCTTCGCTTTTCAGCACTTCCTCCAGACCCAGCAAAATGTGCGGGTCGTCCTCGACCATTAGAATTTTAGTTTTCATGTTTTTAACCACGGATGGACATGGATGGACACGGATAAAAATACAGCTATCAGAAGTTTTTTGGCATCTGTGTTCATCCGTGTTTATCAATGTTTGAAACTGGCAGACGCAAAACAAAACAGCTTCCGACGCCTTCGCGCGGCTCAAAAACCACGTCGCCGCCGTGGGCGCGGGCAATCTGGCGCGCGATGGTCAGTCCCAGGCCCGAACCCTGGATGCCGCTGCTCAAAGAGTCATGCGCGCGGTAAAATTTCTCAAATACCTTTTCTTCGGTGCCGCGCGGAATTCCCGCGCCGCGATCCAGCACCTTGATTTCGGCGTGAGGCAGCGGTGATTGCTTTTGTGCCAGTTGCAACGTGATTTCTTTGCCGCCGTTGGAATACTTTTCCGCGTTCGACAAAAGGTTGACAATGATTTGCGAGAGCGCGTCGGCGTCGCCGCGAATGGAAATTGGCGCGGCGGGCAATTCACAATCGAAATTGAATCCGTTCGCTTCGAGATGCGGACGGAAGGTTTCGGCGGTCGAGCGGACTACTTCCGTCAAGTCGCACGGCTGGAAGTTGTATTTCTTTTCGCCGCGCTCCATGCGCGAAAAATCGAGGACGTTGTTGATGAGGCGCGTGAGCCGCGCGGCCTCGGCGGTGATGATTTGCAAATACGAACGCTGCTTGGCGGCATCATTCACGCGGCCTTCGGCGAGCAATTCGGAGAACATGCGGATGGACGTGAGCGGTGTTTTCAGTTCATGCGAAACATTGCTGACGAAATCGGTTTTCTGCCGCGCGAGCTTCAGTTCGGTATTCAAACTGCTGACGATGAGCCAGCTTCCGACGCCGATGGCGAGCACCAGCACGCCGATGAGCAGGCCGAGCGTGAGTTTCGCGGTGTGCGCTGCTTGTGTTAGCTGCGCAGGATTCACAAGATACGCAGCGATTTCCCAATGCGGCAGCGCGTCGCCGATTTCCGTGGCGACAAAAGGATGTTTCCAATTCGCCTGAAAATTCGCGCGCGAAATCACGATGGGCCTGGCGTTATCGTCGAGGATGGCCACGCAGATTTCATCGCGCAGCGCGGCGTCCGGTTGCGCGAGGCCGCGGAGGCCGTCCACGACACGGTCCAGATTCAGTTGCGCGCCAAAGATCAAATCCGGTTCGCGATTCAGGCGATGCCAGAACATGAGCTTGAGTTTGTTCTGGAGAAACCGCGCGAGCATTCCGTCGGTTTCGTTGCCGATGAGCTGGCTGAATTCCGCTTCCGCCGGAATCACGCGCGACAGATTTTTCTGCTCGTCGGAAACATCCTTGGCCTGGTCGGGAATCTGATAAGCCTGACTCTGCGGGCTGACCTTGCGCGCTTGCGCCGATTTGTAATTGAGCGTGCTTTGCGCCGTTTGCTGGCTGGCGGAATCTTTGAGCGCAACCGAATCATCAAACGTCGTTTTTTCCTGCAGCGGCGCGGCGGTCGCAGCCGGAACATCCGATTGCGCCGTCTCGGCAAGGGCAAGTTGTTGTCGTTGCACTGAGGCTTGGGCGGCAGGCGCGGCTGATTCAACTCCACCCACCGCTGAACTTCCCGGCGGAATTAACGCAAGCGCTTTTGCAGCCGAACCGTTCAACGTCAGCCCATCAGCCGCAGAATTGCGAGTGGAATTATTTAATCCGCCGCCGCCGCCACCACCGCCGCCGAATCCGCCGAAGCTGCTGCCGAAGTTGGCGCTGGAAGAATTGTTCGCCGCGAACGACTGGTTTTGGCCGGCGCGGTTGAAATTCTGGCCGCCGTTCCGGGCGGCGTTGGCATAAACTTCCACCGGCTCGCGGTTGCCGAGGAAGCCGCTGTTGTCCAGGCGGAACATCTGAGCCTCGGGCCGCGCGTTCGGCGCGGGCGAAAGGATTTTTCCCGACAGCGTGACGCAGAAACCGACCTCGGCCAGCGGCCAGTTGCGGCGAAGCTGCTCGTCAAATTGCGCCGCGACTTCCCGCGCGTCCTTGTCGGCGACCAGGGTTTCCACCTGCGCGCTGAATTCCTGCTGCCGCTGCGCGAGATAATCGGAAATGTTCTGGGCGAACGCGTCGGTCACGCGCTGGTCGAGGAGCGACTGCTGGCGTTCGAGCAGGAACTGCTGGTCGCGCAGCGAGCGCACGGCCAGCCACGCGAGCACGAGGCTCGGCAGCAGGACGGCCAGCACAAAAACCAGCGCGACTTTTTTCATAGTTTAGGAGTAGGCACAAGATTTTCACCGTCATCCGGGTCTGATTCAACAATCTCACCTTTTGCATTATAGAATTTTCCGTTTTCCTGAACATAGAGCCATGAAAAATTACTCCCCCAATCATTCGGGTTTATGCTTTGAATTCCATTGCCAAAGGCGACCTTTATGATGCTTCCAGTAGCAAACTGAAGTCTGCCCAACTTGGAAAGAGATTCATCAAAGTGGATGACAATGATTTCTCCGGGCTTCTCGTAAGGAATCCATCCAAGAGCCGCCGGCAAAGGTTTTATGAGTTCGACCGTGATTGATTTCAGTATTGTGGCCGTCTTACGAATCCAAATGACCGTGCCTTCAATGCCAAAGATGTGCGAAGTGATTTCGTTCACCCCATATCCATCAGGCGAACGCTTCAAGCCGGTGGAATTTGAATTGGTTGAACAGCCAAACAAACCGCCGCTCAAAACGAGCGCGAGGCAGAGGATAATTTGGGGTTTCATGGTTTGCTCCAGCATAACTTTCTTCATCGGCTTTCACCACGAAATATCCCAAGTCCGCGCTCATAACCAAGCTCATTTTAGTTCCGTGCCTTCAAATGGGATTGAAGTGGTGTGAACATTCAATAAAGGTCCCAGTTCAAAAATGTTGGTGTAACCGTAAGATCGCAACGAGGTGTAGGTGGATATGTTGAGCGAGGCGGAAGGAGCTTTTGAAGCGAATGAGATCGGGCTGCCTTCAAAATTATTATTACAATAGATCAGGATTTTGGTGTCCTTTGCCGGAATCACCTTTGCCAAAGTCCCGGCGGTGAAGTCCGTGAAGGGAAGACTGACCGCGCCGCGAATGTGCCGGAGTTCATATTTTGAAGCAGTTCTGGCGTCCAAAAGAACGGCTTCTTTGTCGGCCATGGCGGCGATGAACTGCGGTTCGGTCAGGCGGTGGGATTCCCGCTCGCTCGCGGAGGCGGTGACGATTTTTTGAAATTCCTTGTAGTCAATGAGCGGGTTTGGAATCGGTTCGGCAGCAAGCACTGAACCGGCGCTCAAAAATAATGTGAGGAGCAATGTTTTCATATATTGATGCGGTTGATTTTTTGGAATTTCATTTTGAGTTGCGACCGTTGAAGGATTGCTCCTGCAAAGTTTTGCGCGTGTCCGAATCAAACGAGCCGCCACCGCCGCCGCCAAACCCGCCAATCCGGTCGCTGAAATCGTCGAGATTATTTGTCTCCGCCTGGATTTGGACTTGAACGGACGCAGGCGCGGCGGCGTAAACGCGGCCAAGCGAATCGGATTGCACTTTGAGAATCGTCGCGGCCTGCTGGTAATTTCCCGCGTCCGCCTGGGCAATCGCCTCGTCCTTGGCGACGGCGGTGAGCATCAATTCCTTTTGCGCGACGACCGCGCCGTTCACGGATTTGTCGGAAAGCTTTGCGTCGTCGGTGAAATCAATTTTCGCGACTCCGCTCGCGGATTGGTCGCTGCCGTCGGAGAATTCGTCCTTGTAATTCACATTGACGCGGGCGACTTCCGGCTGGTCGCCGTTCACGAGGCAGCGCAGAAACAGATAGCGGTCCTGCCCGGTCGTCAACTGGCTCAAGTTCACCGTCGCCTTCTGGTTTTCAAATTTCTCGGCGCGGCCAATGAAGCCGAGCGGCTTCACACCGTCGGGACAAATGATCTCGATGCGCACATCGCTCGCGGCGACGGTGAGCAGTCCGCCGAGTTCCTTGGCGAAGATTTCCGGGAGCGTCTCGGTGTCTTTGACGTAATAATAATTCGCGTCGCTGGCCTCGGCGAGTGCGGCCATCACATCCTCGTTGTAATCGTCGCCCACGCCGATGGTCGTGACGGAAATGCCGCGTTCGGCCAAATCACTGCCAAGCCGGCGCAATTGGCGCGGCGAACTGGGGCCGACATTCGCTATTCCATCGGAAAGCAGAATGACGCGGTTGATCCGCTTGCTGGAAAAAAATTCCTGAAGCTGGTCCGCGCCCATCTTCACACCCGCGTAGAGAGCGGTGCTGCCGTCGGCCTCGATGCCTTGGATTTTTTCCTTCAGCGCGTCCTTGTCCTCAACTTTTTGCGCGGGAACCAGCACTTCCGCGTGATCGCTGAAAATGACCATTGAGAAAATATCGTTTGGCGCGAGCCGGTCTACCAGCAGCATCGCGGCCTGCTTGGTTTTTTCCAGCTTCGCGCCCGTCATCGAGCCGGACTTGTCCAGCACGACGGCGAGGTTCAGCGGCGTGCGCCGGACTTTTTTGTGATCGGTGATGGCGGAGAGGTCAATTTTGATGACGATCTCCTGCGGCGCATTTTTCACGACGCAGCCGCGCTCCGGCACGAGGTTTAATTGCAGAGTTTCTCCGGCGAACAGATTTGCAGCGCAAGCCGTCGCCAGACCGAGGGTGAACAGTATTTTTTTCATGCCATCACTCTGCCTGATGGCACGGAGAAGTTGTCAGCATCAAGTCAAAGTTTTGTAAAACAATTGTAACGCGCGCCTGCGAAAACGTTTTTGCGTTTTGCCGGTTTTCCATCCATTCTCAACGCATGACGCAACCGCTCGCGCTCGTGTTTTACGAAAAATTGATGCCCGGCAGCCAGTTGGTGAACCGGCTGCAGGATTTGAATTACCGCGTGCTGGCCGTGAACGATCTGGCGTCGCTGCCCGCGTGCGTCCGCAGCGAAATGCCGATGCTGGTGCTCGCGGATCTGGAATCGGGCGGCAACACCGTCTGCCACGCCATCGCCGGATTGAAGGCGGACGCCGCCATTCAACACATTCCCATTCTGGCGTTCGCCGCGGAAAGCGCGACGGAACTGATGGCCGCCGCGCAAAAGGCCGGCGCAACAATTGTCGTCAGTGACGCCACCATTGCGAACTATCTGCCGCAGCTTTTGAATCAGGCTTTGCAAATGGATTAACCGCAATGAATTGTGACCTAAACTTAAGCTTGACTTTAACATAATAAATCTTTACGCTGGCCTCAACACTTGAGGCATGAGTGGTATTAAAAAGTGATTTGCGGACACGGCTGAAATTCAGCCGTGTCCGTTTTACTTTTTGCGGCCTCGAAAATCAGGAGCATCTATGGCCAGTGGCAAAGTGAAGTGGTTCGACAATAAAAAGGGATTCGGCTTCATCGCCCAAGATACCGGTCAGGACGTTTTTGTGCATCACTCGTCCATCATCGGTTCGGGCTTCAAAACGCTGAATGAAGGCGACGAAGTTTCCTTTGAAGCCATTCCCAGCGACAAAGGGTTGAAAGCCCAAAACGTCCAGCGTGTGGATCAGGCGTGACGGGCTGTGCCGGGTTTTCATTCGCTCCCAGCAGTTGAGTGCGCTAAAGTTGTTTCATGGCGGACTCAAACGCAAAACGTGTCGCAAGCCTCTATGTCCACGTCCCGTTCTGCGCGCAGAAATGCGCGTATTGCGCCTTTTATTCCGAGGCGTCGTCCGGCGAGTTGATAAATCGCTTTGTCAACGCGCTCGTCCGTGAAATGGAAATTGTCGCGGACGATCTCAAACCCAAAACCATTTTTTTTGGCGGCGGCACGCCGTCGCTTTTGAATTTACGCCAGTGGGAACAGATTCTGCGCGCGATGGGAAAATTGAACCTGCTCGGCGCGGAAGAATTCACCGTGGAATGCAATCCCGCCACGGTTTCCGCCGACAAGGCAAAACTGTTCCGAGACTCCGGCGTCAACCGCATTTCCATGGGTGTCCAATCGCTGGATGAAAAACTGCTCGAGCGGCTGGGGCGGATTCACTCGCGCGAAATGGTTTTCAAGTCGTTCGACATTTTGCGCGCCGCCGGTTTTGAAAATCTGAATCTGGATCTGATGTTTGCAATTCCGGCGCAGACGATGGAAATCTGGCGTGCGACTTTGACGGAAGCGATGGCGATGCAGAGCGAACACCTTTCCAGCTACGAGGTGATTTACGAGGACGACACGCCGCTTTTCGCACAGTTGCAGGCCGGGGAATTTTCCGTGGACGAAAATCTCGCGTGTGAAATGTATGAAGAATTAATTTCGTCCGCGACGAACGCCGGCTTTCGGCAATACGAAATCGCCAATTTTGCAAAGGGAAAACAGAGTGATGGAATGATGAGAAATTCGATCGATGAACTCATTCAACAATCCATTCCGCACTTCGCCTGCCAGCACAACGTCAATTACTGGCGCGGCGGCGCGTTTTACGGACTCGGCCCAAGCGCAACGGGCTACGTTCGCGGCGTGCGGACCAAAAACTGGGCGAACACGCAGCTTTATTGCGAGCAACTCGAACAAGGAAAGCGCGCGATTGAGTCGAGCGAGGAATTGCAGCCGCTCAAGCGCGCGGGCGAAACGGCGGCGTTCGGTTTGCGGATGAATTCCGGCTGGCCGTTTGCAGATTTTCAGCGTACAACGAATTTTGATTTGCGCGCGGAATGGAACTCGGAAATGAAACAATTGGCGGAACGCGGCTGGGGGAGAATTTCCCCGGAAAGTTTTCAACTCACGGCGCAAGGTTTGCGCTTTGCGGATTCGGCGGCGGAATTATTTTTGCGTTGAAACAGCAGCGGGCGAAGAATTTTTTCGGCAAAGAAACTGCCACGCGAACAAACCCGTCAGCAAAGCAAGTCCGCCGCTGATGACGTAGGGCAACGCGGGTCGCACGTAAAACAAGCTGGTGGCAAAAATCGGGCCGACGATGCGGGCAAGGCTGCCGAAACTTTGCGCGACGCCAAAATTCGCACCCTGTTCATCGGCGGAAGAACTGAGTGAAATCATTCCGAAGACCGGCGGCCGGTTCAATCCCGAACCGATGGCGAGCAACGCGAGAACGAAAAAAAGTCCGGCCATGTGCGTTTGAAATGGCAATGCCGTCAAACCGACGGCAAAAATAATCATGCTGCTGAAAACCAATTTCGGTTCGCCGAATTTTTTTACGAGCCGTCCCACGATGCCGCCTTGAAGGATCGCTGCAATGATTCCGGCATAAGCGAAAAGATAGCCGACGCGATAATCGTTTTTGGCAAAACCGAAGCCGTAGCGCAGAAACAACGGAAACGTGAATTCAAAACAGGTGAAGCAAAACGTCGCAAAAAAGAAAACGCTGATGAGCAGTCCGAGCTTGGGCTGTGCGAGCGTGTGCGCCCATTGATTCATTTTCGGGCGCGCGGCGGCGGATTCGGAATTCGGCTTCCGGCTTTCGCCGAGAATGAACCAGCCCAGAATAAAATTTGCCGCGCAAAAACAGGCGGCGACCCAGCCGGGGCCTTGCCGGCCAAATTCATGCGCGGTGAATGCGCCGAGCGCCGGGCCGAAAATAAATCCGAGGCCGAACGCCATGCCGATCAAGCCCATGCGCGCGGTGCGTTTTTCCGGCGGCGAAATGTCCGCGATGTAGGCGGACGCGACGGAAAGATTCGCGCCACAGATGCCGGCAAAAATGCGCGAAATAAGAATCCAAATCAAACCGGTTGTGCCGTTCATGCCGGATGCGACGGCGAACAAAACATACGAACCCGCCGCACCGAGATTACTGACGAGCATGACGGGGCGGCGGCCAATGCGGTCGGACAAGCGTCCCCAGACGGGCGCGAAGAAAAATTGCATCGCGGAAAACGACGCGCCGATGGCGCCGATGACCAGACCTTTTGCGGTGAAAGATGAACTGAAATTATCGTCCGCGTAAGTGGGCAGCAGCGGCAGCACGATGCCGAAGCCAATCAGGTCAATAAAGACCGACAGAAAAATGACGAGCAATGACGGTTTGCGATTCATGTTCAAATAAACCCGCAAAGTTTAGTGACGGCGGACAGAATTGACAGAATTTTCAGGAATTTCCCGTGCAAGACGTTTCCAAAGCGCGTAATTTTATGGCAAAGATTTGTGAAACAAGAAAGGCACGGGTGATCAACATGTCCAAAAAAGTCAGCATTAAATGGTTGGGCAAGCCGGAGGAACACGACTTTCCGGCGGCCCTGTCGTATTTGTCTTTGATCTATGATGCAACGACGGCCGCCGGCCTGGTGAACAAATTGAAAAAGGCGGCGGTGGCGGAGTTCAAGGCGAAGGATATTTTCCGGGCGTCCGCCCTGCCCTTGCTTGGCGTCATCAATTCACACGTCAAAAAGGATCAGCAGAAAATCATGTCCGGATCCGAAGTGTCGCCGCTGCTGCTGATCCGGGATCCGGCCAATGGCAAAGTGGTCATTGCCGATGGATACCACCGGCTGTGCGCGGTCTATTCTTTCGATGAGGACGCGGTGATTCCGTGCAAGATTGCGTAGCTTGGCCGGAATACGGCCACGCTGGTTCAACTCACCGTTTGCGGCATGGCGCGGGATTTGCGATAGTGAACACAGCAACGGCAACAAAGGCACGCGCATGGCACAAGCAATCATGGACCCGGAAAAGGTTCGGCGGTTCGCGGAAGAACTACAGCGGTTCAACAGCGACCTCGAAAACCGCCTGGTGCTCCTGCACGCCCGGTTCGCCGCGCTCGGCGACACTTGGCAGGATCAGGAGCACGAAAAATTTGCCGAGGAATTCCGGCAGACGATGAAGGCGCTCAAGAAGTTCGTCGAGCTTTCCAAGGAGCACACGCCCTACCTGTTGCGCAAGGCGCAGCGCATCGAGGAATACCTCAACCAGCGTTGACGCATGGTCGAAAAAGCCCAGATCACGTCGGTCGAAGCAATCGAGTCCTTCCGGGCGGATCTCATCGTTTTTTTGGGCCAGGCGCGCCCCGCGCTGGAAGAGGTCAGCAGCGAAATGGCCCGCATGAGACTCTGGTTGCAGGACGACCGGCGCGTTTTTTGGGAAATGGAATTGCGCAAACGCGGGCGGAAGCTGGAGGAGGCCAAACAGGAATTGTTCAACGCCACGCTTTCGCAATTGCAGGAGGCGTCGGCCCTGCACCACATGGCGGTGCAACGGGCGCAACGCGCGGTGCAGGAGGCGGAAAACAAGTTGAAGATTCTGAAAAAATGGGAGCGCGAACTGGAAAACCGCGCCGCGCCGCTGATGAAGCAGGTGGACCAGTTGCACGGGTTTTTACTCACCGACATGGTGGGTGCGGTGGCGCATCTCGGCCAGGTGGTCAAGGCGCTGGATGCCTACACGAGCGTTGCCGCTCCGGCCGCCACCGCCGGTGGACAAGGCAAAACGGAGGCGCCAAAATGAATTTGAGCGGGAACAAGAGCCGGCTGGTCGGGTTGACGCGGGAAATTTCGCTGCAATGGTCGGAGACAAAAAATTACTGGCGCGACGCGAAAAGCCAGGAGTTTGAGCGCCGCTACATGGTGGAACTGTTCACAAACGTGGACCGGACGGTGACCATCCTCGAACAATTGGAGGAATTGTTAAAAAAAATCAGGAGCGACTGTGAATAATCATCCGGGTGTCAATGAAATCCTCGCGCTGCTGGACACGTTGAAAAACGCGGTGCGGGATTTCGTCGCGCGCGAGGAAAAGTTGAACAGTGAATTTCGCGTCCAGTCCGCCGCCGCGGAAAACACCTTTGCCAGCCGGAATCAGGAGCAGGAAACGGCGGCGAACCTGCAAATGTCGAAGGTGCAGACCTCGCTGGAAATCGAGACCAAACAGTGCGAGGCTCGATTTGAGAAACGAAAGACGCGGATCAACCGCGCCCACGCCGCCGTCAGCCGGCAGGTGCTGAACGAAATCGGCGGGCAGGATGCCCAGTGGAAGGAAAGAACCCAGCAAGGCGTGCAGGAAGCCGAGAAGCGCCGCGACGACGAACTGGCCGGCGCCACCGCGACGTTTGAAATCTTCAGCAAAAATTTGAATGAAGCCGGCGACGCTTTGACTCATCTCGAAACAGCGGCGCGCGGCGCATTTGGCGGCTACGGAAAATTCCGGCGGCTGCTTGCGCCCGACCGCCCGTGGCCGGGGCCGGATTTTTCGCCGGACGAAAATGCGCTCTTCACCGAACTTCAGCGGCTGCAAAAGAAAATCCCCGGCGATCTGGAACGGTTCCGAAAATTTCCGCTGCCACAGATTTTCAAATTCATTCCCGTCTGGCTCGTGACCTTGCTGCTGCTGGGCATCGCAGCGGGAGGACTTGTTCTGCCTCGTTTCGGCTGGAATTTTATCACCCATCTTGAAACCGTCGCCGCCTTGGTTGTGTCGCTGGTGGTCGTGGTGATTTATTGGTTTGGCGGAAATGCCGCCGCGCCGCTTGCCAAGGCCATCGCTGGTGATATTGCCAAAGTCCGGCGGCTCTACGACGCCTGCTATGAAAAATCCGGGACACATCACGAGCAAAAACAGGAGCAGATCAAGGAAGATTTCGAGAACGCGAAGCGCGTGTTGAATCAGGAATGGAAACAGGCGGCCAAAAGCATCAGCCATCAGCGCGGCACCCAGCCGTTGGTGATTGGCGAGCGGGCGTCGCGCCTCGTGGAGAAGAACAACCGGTGGCGGCAGGCGGAACTGGAGCGGATTCAACATCGTTATGCCGACGCCGTGGCGCGCGCGAAGTCGGGTGACAAGGATCAGGTCCGTAAAATTGCCGAGGTGCACGGAGAAAAAATGGCGCAGATCGAAAACAACCACCAGCTTCGCTGGCAGGAGTTGGAAACGGACTGGAAAAAAGAAATCCAGCCGTTGTGTGACGAAATTCGCGCGGTCAACAACACCACCGAAAAACTTTTCCCCGCTTGGGATGCCGCGCTCTGGAAAGACTGGACGCCGCCGCAAAGTTTTCAAAACGCCGCGATATTCGCGCGGCTGGAAGTGGACGCGGAAAAGTTTTTTGGCGCTTTGCCGAAGGATTCGCGGCTGGCGTGGCCCGGCCCGGCAAAATTCTCCCTGCCCCTTTCGCTGGTCTGCCCGCTGCAAGGTTCGATTTTGTTTGAAACCAGCAAGGCCGGCGGTGACGAAGCCGTCAGCGCCATTAACAATCTCATTTTCCGGCTGCTGTCCGCGACGCCGCCAGGCAAATTGAGCTTCACGATTTTTGATCCCGTCGGCCTCGGCCAAAATTTCGCCGCATTGACGCATCTGACGGATTACGACGAGAGCAGCATCAACAGCCGCATCTGGACGCAGTCGGCGCAGTTCGAGGAAAAGCTCGCGGAGCTGAACGAACACATGGAAAAAATCATCCAGATGTATCTCCGCAACGAATACGCGACCATTGCGGAATACAACGCGCAGGCCGGGAGCGTCGCGGAGAAATATCATTTTCTCGTCATCGCGTCGTTCCCGGTGAATTTCAGCGAGACCGCCGCGCGCCGGCTGCGCAACATCGCCGCCAGCGGCGCGCGTTGCGGCGTTTATACGCTCGTGCATTGGGATCAACGGAACGCGCTGCCGCAGGATTTTGTGCCTGACGAGCTTCGCAAAAACAGCGTGTGCCTCGTCCGCACCGATAATGGTTTTGAACTGTCCGACTGGCGTTCGCCGGGCGTCCGGCTGGTTCTCGACGCGCCGCCGCCGCCGGAATTCGCGACGGAATTTCTTCAGCGTATCGGCGAGAGCAGCAAAAATTCCAACCGCGTCGAAGTGCCGTTTGAGCAGGTCGCCCCGGCGGAAACGGAAATGTGGCAGGACGAAACGACCGAACTGTTGCGCGTGCCGATTGGGCGTTCCGGAGCAACGAAACTGCAATATCTCGAAATCGGAAGCGGCACGCGACAACACGCCCTTATCGCAGGCAAGACCGGTTCGGGCAAATCTACTTTATTCCATGTCATCATCACCAATCTCGCGCTGCGTTGCAGCCCGGAGCAGGTTGAATTTTATCTCGTGGATTTTAAAAAAGGCGTCGAGTTCAAATGCTACGCGAGCCGCCGCTTGCCGCACGCGCGCGTCGTTGCCATCGAAAGCGACCGCGAATTTGGCTTGAGCGTTTTGCAGCGCGTGGACGAGGAATTGCGTCGGCGCGGCGATTTGTTCCGCAAACTGGGCGCGCAGGATTTGGCGGGCTTCAAACGCGCCGGCGGCACCGAACCCGTTCCGCGCACGCTGCTGCTGATTGACGAGTTTCAGGAATTTTTCACCGAGGAAGACCGCGTTTCGCAGGGCGCGGCGGTTTTGCTGGATCGCATCGTCCGGCAAGGCCGTGCCTTCGGCATTCATGTGTTGCTCGGTTCGCAGACGCTCGGCGGCGCTTACACGCTCGCGCGCGCAACCATCGGGCAGATGGTCATCCGCATCGCGCTGCAATGCAACGAGGCCGATGCCTACCTCATCATGGATCAGGACAATCCCGCACCGCGCCTGCTCTCGCGGCCCGGCGAAGGCATTTACAACGACGATGCCGGTTCGATTGAAGGCAACAGTCCGTTTCAAGCGGTCTGGTTGTCCGACAGGGTGCGCGACGGCTTTCTGTCAAAAATCCGCGAACGGGCCGACCAAAAACCGGACCAATATCCCGGCCCGATTGTGTTTGAAGGCAACGCGCCAGCCGACGTGCGCGAAAATTTTCCGTTGCGCGCCGCGCTTCAGGAAACCGTTGTCAAATCTCCCGCGCAGGCCAGCGTCTGGCTCGGCGCGCCGAATTCAATCAAGGGACCGACAGAAGCCGTTTTCCGCAGGCAAAGCGGCGGCAATCTGCTCGTCGTGGCGCAAAGCGACGAGCGCACGCTGACCATTCTGTCCGTCGCGCTCGTTTCCCTCGCCGCGCAATTTCCGAAAGGTGGCGCGCGTTTCGTGGTGCTGGACAGCACGCCACCGGGATTTCCGCAGCGCGAATTTTTGCAGCGCGTCATTCAGGCGGTTCCGCACGAGGTTGTTCAAGGAAGCAACAGCAACCTCGCGGAAGTGATGGGCAATCTGGCGGAAGAATTAAAACGGCGCGCGGAAAATGAAGCGTCCGGGCCGGAAATTTTTGCGCTCGTTCAAGGTCTGCAAAATTTCAAGAAGCTGCGGCAGGAGGATGAATTCAGTTTTTCGAGCGGCGAAACCGGCAGTTCTCCGAATCCCGCCGCCATTCTGCTCAACCTCATCACTGAAGGCCCGGCGCGCGGCATTCACGTCATCGCCACTTGCGACACTTACAACAACGTGAGCCGTTTTTTGGGGCGAAAAAATTTGAGCGAATTTGAAATGCGCGTGGTCTTCCAGATGAGCGCGAGCGACTCGGCCAGCCTGATTGACGCGCCCGACGCCGCCACGCTCGGCCTCAATCGCGCGTTGTTTTACAACGACCGCGAAGGTCATCTGGAAACCTTCCGGCCTTATGCTCAGCCGGACGGCGAATGGATCGGGGAAATCGCGCGGCAGATTGCGTCTTCCAGATCCGCCACGGGTTGAAAGAAATTTTCCGGTTTCAATTCCAATCCAAAAGCAGCAGCGAAACGCCCTGACGCGGCAGATTGAATTTCACGACGGTCTTGCCGTCTTCCACGCGGACGGTTTCCGGCTGGCCGAGTTCGGCAAGCTGCCCGGCCTTTTCCAGTTGCGCGTATTGCTCCGGCGACAGCGGCAGCGGCATGCCCATCTTTTTCCACGTTTCGTAAGAATTGCTGTGATCGGCGTCAATGCGGTAATGCGTCAACCTCGCCTTGCCGTTTGCCAAAGGAACCCCGTTCAACGCCAGTTCCACCGCCGCGTCCGGACCGGGCAGATCGTCGTCGTGATAATACCAGACCAGCACGGCGATTTTATTTTTGCCGAGGCTCGCCAGTGCGGAGACATCGGGATTGCCGCGCACGCCTTTGGCGCGGATGGTTTCCGCGTCCAATCCCGAACTGCTTTGCACCGCGAGTTTTTGTCCGCTCATTTTTCCGAACATCCGAAACACATTCAGCACCGGCAAATCAAGTCCGGCGCTCGCAAGCTGGCGGAAACCGGCGAACGGCGGCTGGTCTTCAAATTCAAATGCCCACGTCAGCGCACCTTCGAGATTCACGCCGTGTTTCCCGGCGAGTTCCATTGCGCGCGGAAAACTTGCGGCGGTGTAGCTCGAATACATCGTGCCGTTGCGATAGGCGTCGCGCGGCTCGCGGCACGCGGCGCAGCCTTCGGGATCGGATTCGCCGATGACGATGGGCAATTTTTTGAATTTGGGAAATGACGCGACGACGGCAAATGCGTCGTTCATATTTTTCAATTGGTTCGCCATGCCCATGCGGACGTGGTCGTTCGTGAAAACCGGCGAGCCTTTCGCGTGAAATGAAACGAAGTCGAGCGGCGAACCAATCCTGCCCGTCACATGATTCGTCCCGTGCGCGCAGTGGTTGAGAAATTCGCGCAGGAAATTTCCGCCCGGCCCGCCCGCCGTTTCCGGCCCGCCGACCCGCGCAGTCGGTAACGCGCGCCGCACGCCGTCAATCGCGTAATCGTAAAGTTTGAAATAATCCTCGTGCGAACCATGCCAGTAGCTGATGTTCGGCTCGTTCCAGACTTCCCAATACCATTTCTCGACTTCAGCGTTGCCGTATTTCTCCACGCAATGCTTTGCCCACTGATACGAAAGCTCGCCCCACTTCGCGTAATCCTTCGGCGGATACGATTGTCCGGCATCGGCGGGTGCGCGTTCGTTCACCGGCGGGTTGTGCGGATAATTTTGCGGATGTGTCGTCAACGCCTCCGGCATGAAGCCGATTTGCACATACGGCTTTATGCCGCGTTCGAGATAGGTGTCGAAAATCTTGTCGTTGATCTTCCAATCATAAATCGGCATGCCGTTTGTGTCTTCCTTGTAGGCGCTGGTCGAACCCCACTTCAACGCATAGGAACCGTCGCCGCTCGTGAGCAAGTGATGACAACGGAAATATACCTGCGGCTCGCCGAGTTTGCCGAGTTCGGACAACAATTTCTTGCCGTCCTTCATGTAGGCATAATTCGGCTCGTCCGCGCCGAAGAACCGCCAGATCGGCGTCAACTCGCCAACGGGTTTGCCGGCGTCCACTGTAATCGTGACGGGAAACAGCGTGCCAGCGTCTGGCATGTTGCTGATCGTGTCGGCAAAAATGGCGGACGCGATGGTGGCAATCGGGACAAATACCAGCAAGAATCGCATGATTTATAGAATTGCACTCACAAGCCGGAATTCAAATCTATTTTACTCCCGCCGAAACTGGCATGTTCACGTCTCGATTAAATATCATAAAATCACCTGATATTCAGATCGGCTGCACGGGTTGATTTCACCGCCTTCGTGGACAAGACGGATTCACCGGCTTCAAACGACCGGCGAGATTTTTACTTCGACTTCCATCGTGCGCTCGAGGGTGCCGCGGTAGTTGCCGCTGATGGGCGAGACGTCGGCGTAGTCGCGGCCATTGCCGAGCTTCACATAGGTTTCGCCGAGCTGGCAGTTGTGCGTGGGGTCAAGTCCGCGCCAGCCGTGACCGGGAATGAAGACCTCGACCCATGCGTGCGTGGCGCTGGCGCTTTCGGTGGCGAGATAGCCACTGACGTAGCGCGCGGGGATTTTCAGCGACCGGCAAAGTCCGAGCATGAGGTGCGCAAAATCCTGGCAGACGCCGCGCCGGTCTTTCAGGACTTCTTTCATGTGGGTGTGGACGTGAGTGGAATTCGATTCGTATTTGAGAAAGCCATGGACGAATTTCATCAGTGTGAGAACAGCAAGCCAGGCGTCGTCCACGCCGTCGGTCGCGTCGAGCGCGAGTTTCCAGGCGTCCGGCGAAAGTTCAACGAAGCGGCTGGCTTGCAAATAATCGAAGCAGCGTTCGATGTTGGGCGCTTCCTTCATTTCCGAAAACGGACAAAGTTGTTCCGCCGGCAACGGCGCGGGCGGATGCGTCACCACACGCGATTGCGCCTCGATCATCAAATAGCTGTGCGGTTCGAGAATTTCAAAGTGGTTCACCCAGTTGGAATAAAAATCCGTGAAGTGCGTGAGCCGCGCGGCAGGCAGCACGCGGAGCAAAAAGGATTCGACGGTCTGCTCCGGGATGGGCATGGGTTGGAGGCGCACGTCGTTGAAACTGTCGCGCACCGGCGAAGTGTAAGCGTAGCGTGTGCGATGTAGAATATCGAGTTTCATTCAAGAATTTTCGCCCGACGGTGTTACTTCAACGGCGACTTTCACGACGTGCTTGCCGCCGCCGGTCAGAATTCCCGCGACAGGACTCACGTCGCTGAAATCCCGGCCATACGCGACGGTGATGTGTTCGTCCGCCGGCTGCACATTGTTCGTCGGATCAAAATCCAGCCAGCCCAGGCCGTGACAATAGATCTGGAACCACGCGTGGCTCGCGTCCGCGCCGACGAGCCGCGTCTTGCCTTCGGGCGCGTGCGTGCGCAGGTAGCCGCTGACGTAGCGCGCGGGCAGGCCGAGCGAGCGCAGGCACGCGATGCCGAGATGCGCGAAATCCTGGCAGACGCCGCGCCGCTTTTCGAAAACTTCCTCGATCGGCGTCGCGATGGTCGTGGCTTTGGAATCGAATTTGAAATCCTTGAAAATTCTTTTCGTCAAATCCAGCGCGCCGGCGACCAACGGCACGTCCGCAGAAAAACTTTCGCGCGCGTAATCGGCCAGATCCAGCGACGCGCGCACCTGCGGCGAGTCAAAAATAAATTGATACGGCTCGACGACTTCGGGCGAAACGGGATCGTGGAACAGTTTTGCGACCTGCTCCCACGCGACGGTGATTTCCGGCACGGCGATCCGCTTCGCGCTGACGGCGACGCGGCTGTGCGTGATGATTTCGAGCTTGCTGTGGACTTCCTGCACGCTGAAGAGGCAGATGCGGTTGCCGAAATAATCTGTGCGCGCCTTGCGCAGCGTGGGTTCGGGGAAAATTTTCAGCGAAAAATTTTCCTGCGCCTGCGTGGACGTGGCGCGCGGTTCGAGCCGCGCGACGTGATGCGACATCGTGACCGGCGCGGCGTAATCGTAAAGCGTGCGATGGATGATGTTGTAGGTCATTGCTCGTTCTCCCGTCCCGTCCGTGAAATCGCGGAGTGCGCAAAATAGGCGGCGGCGATGGCGTCGGATAATTTCGGCAGGTCGTGCAAGGTTTGCTGGATTGCCTTGCCGACTTTGCTGGTGTGGAGATTTCCCGTCAGCCCGGCCAGTTCGCGCGTGTCGGTGTTGATCAAACGCGCGACACATTCCTGCAAAATGCTTTTGCCGGAATCGGGACGGGCGGCTTCGCGTTCGAGCGGCAGCCGTTCAAAATGTTGCGTTAGCTGGACGATTTGAAACAGAACCGAGCGCGGATTTTTATCGTCGAGCAGCACGAGGTCAAAAACCGCCGGAACGTGCGGCAGCAAATTGTAGCGCGAACGATAAGTGATGGAACTGTCCGCCACGTCGAGCACGGCTTCGAGCACGCTGGGATTGTCGGCTTCGGGTGAACGCAGCGTGGCGTCGAGCAGCGTGCCGAGATAAACCGCGCGTTCGAGCCGCAAGCCCATGTCGAGAAAACGCCACGCCTGCGCACGCGTCATGTTCTCGCGCGCGAGACCGTGAAACGCCGCGAGGCCGAGCAGCGTTTGATTCAACACGCCGACGGCATCGCCCGCGAGCATGACACCACGTCGCCGCGACGTGTCGCTGCCACCAAGCCCTTCGTTAAGCTGGTTCAAGCCGCGCCACATGTCGTTGGACGTGCGGTCGCGCACGAACATCGCAAGCATCTGCAGCCGGTCAACGATCTGCCGCAAGCTTCCCGCGCGCGCCGGATCAAAAATCGTCGCCAGTAATTCCGCCTCGAACGCTTCGGAATTCTGGCTCAACTCCGGCTGCTCCAAAATGCCGGGCAACTGGCCTTGCGTTGCAAGTGTGTTCAGCAGCGGCGAGAGCAACGGCAGCGCGCTACCCGTGCGTTCAGGATTGAAACGCAGCAACGCGCTGCGCAGCAAACGCGCCGTGGCGTCGGCGCGTTCGGAATAACGGCCAAGCCAGAAAAAATTATCCGCGAGGCGCGATGGCAGATTGTTTCCCGTGCGGCGCAGTTCGACATTTTGATTCGCGCTGTGGAGCAGCGTGACTTCTTCGACGGGCGTTTCGGACGCGATCCAGGTGTCCTTGCTCCCGCCGCCGCGTTGCATGGAAATAAAATTGCTGCCACTCTCCGGCAAAACGCGCGTGAGGCCGCCGGGCATGACGCAATAGCCGTCGCCGCTCGCGACAAGATAAACGCGCAGGCCGATGGGGCGCGGCACGAGTCCGCCGTTGTCCCACGACGGCGCGGTGGAAAATTCCACGCGTTCCTGCGCGACGAACAGGTCGGGATCAAATTCGATCTGGCGTTTCAGCTCGTCGCGTTCGGACGCGGCGAACGGTTTTTCTGAATCAAAGTTTTGCACGTAAGTGCGGAAAGCGGGTTTGACGACGAAGCGGTCGAGATTTTTGAGAACGTGTTCGCGCGCGTTTTTTTGGCCGCACCACCACGTCGCGACGGACGGCAATTTTAATTCCTCGCCGAGCAGATGCCGGCACAGCCCCGGCAAAAACGACATGAACGCCGGACTTTGCAACAGGCCGCTGCCGAGAGCGTTGGCCACAGTTACGTTGCCCGCGCGCAACGCCTCAACGAGGCCGGGCACGCCGAGCATGGAGTTGTTCCGCAATTCGAGCGGGTCGCAAAAATCGTCGTCCACGCGGCGCAGAATCACGTCCACGCGCTCGAGGCCGCTCAAGGTTTTCAGCCAGACATGATTGTCACGCACGGTCAAATCCTGTCCCTCGACGAGCATGTAGCCGAGATAACGCGCGAGATACGCCTGCTCGAAATACGTTTCGTTGTGTGGGCCGGGCGTGAGCATGACGACGCGCGCGTTTTCGGACGGACGCGGCGCGAGCCGTGCGAGCGTGCTTTGCGCCTCGCGAAAAAATCCGGCGAGCCGGTGAACATTATTTTCGCGGAACGATTCCGACAAAATGCGCGAAGTCACAAGACGATTCGCCAGCGCGTAGCCCGCGCCGGTCGGAATCTGCGTGCGGTCGGAAATCACCCACCAGCGTCCGTCCGGCGAGCGCGCGAGATCGGCGGCGTAAAAATGCAGGAACGTGTCCGCCGCCGCGCGGATGTTGTGGCACGGACGTAGAAAATCCGGCTGGCCGAAAACCAGCGCGGGCGAGAGCCAGCGCGTGCGGATCAATTCCTGCGCGCCGTAGCAGTCCGTGAGAATTTTATTCAGCAACGTCGCGCGCTGGATCAAACCGGCTTCGAGCGCGCGCCATTCGTCCGGCGCGATGATGAACGGAATCGGGTCCACCTGCCACGGACGTTCCATGCCGCGCGGGTCCCCATAAACATTGTAAGTGATGCCCTGTTCGCGGATGAGCCGCTGGCAGGTGTCCGCGCGATGCTGCAATTCGTTCGGGCTGAATTCCTCCAGTGCGCCGATCAACTTCGCGTAATGCGGACGCTGGTCACCGTTGCTCGCGAGCAATTCGTCGAACGCGCCTTTCGATGGCTTGTAACCCGCCAATAATTTTTCCGGCGTCGCCTTCTTGGCGAAGCTGGTCTCGTCGGTCGCGGTTTGAAATTGGAACTGGGACATTTCCGGTTAACTACATTTTTTCATTCGCAATTACATACTTAACACACCAAGAATTTAGTCATGGCCCTTTTCCATCCGTGCTTGGTGCAACCGATAACGATACTTCCCATAATCAATCGCCTGGCATACCGGCGGCACTCCTTCCGGTTCGATCTCCACCAAATCCTCTCCGCGAGAACGACTAAATCTAACGCACCTTTCAAGGAAAACCCCCGAGGTCATTGTCGTCTTCTGAAATAATTCTAACCTCGGTTGCTTTAATTTGACCGTTTATTCGTGCCTGCATGATTTTCTAATTACCGCAAAATTCGATGGCGTATTTTAACTTCGCCAGATTCATTCGTCCATGCTCGGAGTATTTCTTTTTGGACATACCAGACACTTCACATCAGACATTGCGCAAGTCGAGCGTGAAAGGAAAGTCGCCGTTTGGAATTTCCGGCGGCGGCGTGAATTTTCCCTGCTGATGCCCGTGACGGAAAAATCTGGAGAGCCGCCGCGCCTCGGCTTCGTAACTGTTCACGGGAAATGTGTCGTAGCCGCGCCCGCCCGGATGCGCGACGTGATAAGTGCAGCCGCCGATTGAACGCTTGTTCCAGGTGTCGTAAAGATCGAAGCGCAACGGCGCGTGTGATTTGATTGTGGGCTGCAAACACACCGGCGGCTGCCAGGCGCGGTAGCGCACGCCCGCGACGCCTTCGCCGTTCGTGCCGGTCGGATGCAGCGGCACGCGATGGCCGTTGACCGTGATAGCGAAGCGGTCGCCGATGAGTCCGTTCGCCTTGACTTGCAGGCGTTCGAGTGAGCTGTCCACGTAACGCACCGTGCCGCCGCCGCCGGGTTCTTCGCCGAGGACGTGCCACGGTTCAAGCGCGGTGCGGAGTTCAATCTGCAAATCGCGCCGCTCCAGATCGCCGATGCGCGGGAAGCGAAATTCAAAATGCGGCGCGAACCAGTCGAACTCGAACGGATAACCGGCGTCGCGCAAATCGCCGATGACATCGCGAAAATCCGTTTCGCAAAAGTGCGGCAGCATCCAGCGGTCGTGGATGTCCGTACCCCAGCGCACGAGATCGTTTTTGTAAGGCTCGTTCCAGAATTTCGCGACGAGGCCGCGCAAGACGAGATGCTGCGCGAGGCTCATGCGCGCGTGCGGCGGCATTTCGAACGCGCGCATCTCGACGAGGCCGAGGCGTCCGCTGCTGCTTTCGGGCGCGTAAAGTTTATCAATCGAAAATTCGGAACGATGCGTGTTGCCGCTCGAATCAATCAAAAGATTTCGGAACAGGCGGTCCACCATCCACGGCGGCGTCTGGCCGAACGCGCCGATCTGCCGGTCCATTTCCTTGAACGCGATTTCGAGTTCGTAAAGTGAATCGTTGCGCGCCTCGTCAATGCGCGGCGCCTGCGAAGTCGGGCCGACGAACAATCCGCTGAAGAGCCAGCTCAACGACGGATGATTCTGCCAATAAGTGAGCAGCGAGCGCAGCAAATCGGGGCGGCGCAGCACCGGCGAATCCGGCGGTGCTTCCGCGCCAATGATGATGTGATTGCCGCCGCCCGTGCCGGTGTGCCGACCGTCGAGCATGAATTTCTCCGTGCCGAGCCGCGTCTGCCGCGCCTCCTCGTAAAGAATTTCCGTGCGCTCGACGAGTTCGTCCCAGGTTTTGCTCGGATGCATGTTGACCTCGATGACGCCAGGGTCGGGCGTGACGGCGAGCTTGTTGAGGCGCGGATCGCGCGGCGGCGTCTCGCCTTCGATGATGACCGGCGTGCCCATTTCAGTGACGACGGTTTCGATGCCCGCGATCAGATCCAGATAATCTTCCGTCGTCTCGACCGGCGGCATGAAGACATGCAACTGCCCGTCGCGCGGCTCGACGCACAGCGCGGTGCGAATGATCCACGGCGCGCTCTGGCCGGGCGTGGGACGGCGCAACGGATTTTCGTCCGGCGGCAAAGGTTCAAGCGGCTTTGGTTTCTCGCCAAGTTTTTGCGCGCGTTGGCCGCGACCTTGACTGGGCATCGTGGCCGCTTCCGCGCGACCGATAAATCTTTGCCGATATGGAAATTCCTTCGGCAGCTCCGGCAATTTTGGATTCGACGGGTCTTTCTGTCGCAGCCACGGAAAATCTTTTTCGGCGACCCACGGAACGGAATCAAGCGGCAGGCGCAGACCCATCGGCGAATCGCCGGGGATGAGCCAAAGCGTGTCGTCGTCTCGCAAAAACCACGCGCCCGAAATCCAGCCGCCGATGACGCGCTTGATCGGCAGCGCGAAGCCGACGACCGAGCCGAGTCCCTGCTGAAAAATCCGCGCGATGCGTTCGCGTTCCTGCTTGTCCTTGAGATTGGATTTTTCCGGCGTGACGTTCGTCGGAAAACGGCGTTCCTTCCAGGTGTAATAAAACGCGTCTTCGTAGGCCGGAATCAAATGCTTCGGATCGCCGCCGACCAGCGATGCGATGCGCGACAAAAGTTCCTTCGCGTCCTTCGCGCCGTGACCGTAATTTTTCGATTCGTCCGCGATGAGCGAATCGTCCTTCCAGATCGGCACGCCGTCCTTGCGCCAATACGCCGCCAACGCGTAACGCGGCAGCGGTTCGCCCGGATACCATTTACCCTGGCCGTAATGCAGCAGCGAGCCGGGCGCGAATTTTCCGCGCAACCGCTTGATGAGTTCGCCAGAGAGGATTCTTTTTTTGTGCGAGGCGGCTGTGAAATTCCATTCCGCGCCGTCGGGATCGTCCACGGAAACGAACGTCGGCTCGCCGCCCATCGTCAGGCGCACGTCGCCTTTTTTCAAATCAACGTCAATCGCGTGGCCGAGCGTTTCGATTTTTTTCCATTGCTCGTCGGTGTAAGGCAGCGTGACGCGCGGGCTTTCAAAAATGCGCGTGACGTTCATCTCGAAACTGAATTCGCATTCGCACTTGTCCACGCCGCCGGAAACCGGCGCGGCGCTCGATGGATCGGGCGTGCAGGCGAGCGGGATGTGACCTTCACCCGCGAACAGACCGGACGTCGGATCAAGCCCGATCCAGCCGCCGCCGGGCAGATAAACTTCGCACCACGCGTGCAAGTCCGTGAAATCTTTTTCTGCGCCGCTCGGACCGTCGAGCGCCTTCACGTCGGCCTTGAGCTGGATCAGATAACCGCTGACAAAACGCGCCGCGAGTCCGCAGTGACGCAGCAACTGGCACAACAGCCACGCCGAATCGCGGCACGAGCCGCTGCCTTTTTCCAAAGTCTCCTCCGGCGTCTGCACGCCAGGTTCGAGGCGGACGAGATATTTGATGTCCTTCCACAAACGCTGGTTGATCGCGACGAGAAAATCATTCGTGCGCGGTTTTTCATTTTCGGGAATTTCCAGCCGCTCCTTTTTTGTGCGCCGTTTGACTTCGCCCAGCAAGTCTTTGCGGACGGCGGTGAGATATTTTGTGAACGCCGGCGTGAGCCAGCATTTGCGCTGGAACGGCGCGAGTTCGTGGTCGAGCGCCGGATCGTAGGCGAACGGAAATCTTTCCGCCTGCGGTTCGAGAAAAAAATCAAACGGGTTGAACACCGCCATTTCCGCGACCAGATCCACTTCGACGAGAAATTCCTTTGTGGGTTCGTCAAAGACAAGCCGAGCCGCATAATTTGACTGTGGATCCTGTATCCAGTTGATGAAATGTTTTTCCGGGACGATGCGCAGCGAGTAGCTTAAAATGCGCGTGCGCGAATGTGGCGCGGGGCGGAGCCGCACGGTTTGCGGCCCTAGGTTGACCAGCCGG
>Ga0182018_10001474_pt1 | contig 26604 bp, 25 predicted proteins | sample 812P2MmetaG_FD_120490 | JGI IMG/M metagenome (GOLD analysis project Ga0182018, IMG submission 120490) | Permafrost microbial communities from Stordalen Mire, Sweden - 812P2M metaG | ecosystem: Environmental > Terrestrial > Soil > Wetlands > Permafrost | place: Sweden: Stordalen | collected...
ACCGAAGGCACCGATCACGAAAACTTGTTCTTGTTTTGTTCACCGGCTCGCGTTAGCTTCAGGTCCAGGAGTCGTGAGCATGAGTCGTTCATCCGCGTTGCGACGCCCGCCGGCACCGCCGCTGCCCTCCGCGCCGGCGGGCGAGTTGGGTACCGCTGTCGATCGCGAGCGCCGCCGCGGCCGCGGCACCGTGTCGAACGCGGTTGGGCGCTTCGAGCCGTTGGCCCGTGTTGCGTTCGACGATGGCTGGCAGGGTTTGGACGAACTGCCGCCGTTCAAGACCACCGTGACGGCCGACGACACCCGCAAGATCATCGCCCGCAACGATTCACCCGATATTTCCTTCGATCGCTCGATCAATCCGTATCGCGGCTGCGAGCATGGCTGCGTCTATTGTTTCGCGCGGCCGACGCATGCTTATCTCGGCCTGTCGCCCGGGCTCGATTTCGAATCCAAGCTGTTCATGAAGCCCAACGCGCCCGAATTGCTCGAGCGCGAATTGTCGGCGCCGAACTACGTTCCGAAAATCATCGCCATCGGCACCAATACCGATCCCTATCAGCCGATCGAGCGGCGCTATCAGATCATGCGCCGCATCCTCGAAGTTTTGGAGCGCGCCGGCCATCCGGTCGGCATCGTGACCAAATCGGCTTTGGTGTTGCGCGATCTCGATATCCTGGCGCGCATGGCCAAGCGCGATCTGGTCAAAGTGGCGATCTCGATGACCACGCTCGATCCGAAACTAGCGCGCGTCATGGAGCCGCGCGCCGCGACGCCGCCGCGGCGGCTCGACGCCTTGCGGCAATTGGTGGCCGCCGGCGTACCGACCTCGACGCTGGTCGCACCGGTGATCCCCGCGATCAACGACGCCGAGATCGAGCGCATTCTTGAAGGGGTGGCGGAAACCGGCGTCCGTCACGCCGGCTATGTGCTGCTGCGGTTGCCGCTCGAAATACGCGATCTGTTCAAGGAGTGGCTGAACGAGAATTTCCCGGACCGCGCTCAACACGTATTCAAGCTCATCCGCGATACCCGCGGCGGCAAGGACTACGACTCGACCTTCGGCAAGCGCATGACCGGCTCAGGCCCGATCGCCTGGATGATCGGGCGGCGCTTCGAGGTCGCCTGCGAGCGGCTCGGCTTCAATCTGACGAGCGTGAAAACTACGACCGAGCATTTCCGCCACCCGCGCCCAGCGACCGAGCAGCTCAGCCTGTTCGGTTGAGACTCACGTCATTCCGGGGCCGAGCGAAGCGAGGAGCCCGGAATCCATAACCACCGTTCGTGATTATGGATTCCGGACTTGCCGCTTCGCGGCAATCCGGAATGACGAGTGGCGTTGCGGATCGCGCTGTGCCGTGGTCATCATGGCTGCATGAGTCGCAATGGAACCGGCCGCAAGGAAGGCGCCACCGCGCGTCTGCCGCTCGATGAAGAGATCGCGCGGCCGACGTTTCGCCGCGAGCGCGCTGCGCTCAAGCGCGGCGTGTGGCCGATCGCGGGATGCGATGAGGCCGGACGCGGGCCGCTGGCCGGCCCGGTCGTTGCTGCCGCGGTGATCCTCGATCCGGACAATGTTCCCCGCGGGCTGGACGATTCGAAGCGGCTCACGCCGGCGCGGCGCGCGGTGTTGTACGAACGCATCTGCGCGCGGGCGCAGGTCGCGGTGGCGATGGCGCCGCCGGCGCGCATCGACCGCGACAATATCTTGCGGGCGTCATTATGGGCGCTCGCCCGCGCCGTCGCCGCCCTGCCGGTAAAGCCGCGCTTGGTCTTCGTCGACGGCCGCGACCGCATCGACGCCGGCTGCGACTGCCAGGCCGTCATCGGCGGCGACGGCCTGGTCGCCTCGATCGCGGCCGCTTCGATCGTCGCCAAGGTAACCCGCGACCGGCTAATGGCCTGTCTCGGCGCCGCGCATCCAGGCTACGGCTTCGAGCGCCACATGGGCTACAGCGTGCCCGAGCATTTCGCCGCCCTCGACCGGCTCGGTCCTACCATCCACCACCGCCGCTCGTTCTCGCCGGTGGCCGGCGCCCTTGGTTTGCTGGTCGAGGAAGCGGACGAAACGGTTGTATTGCCTCTCTAGCCGCACGGCCCTATAGGGCACCGCCCGGCGATCGCTTGGCGACGCCGCATCCGCCGCCCGCCAAATCTAATGTTTTTTGCCAATGTTTTTCGTTCCCCTCTACATTGAATGGCTGCGCTCGTGCCCGCGCCTGGTGTTTTCGGTGGCGGCGCTGGCACAAGCCGTGATCTGGATTTTGGTGCCGATGCTGTTTTACTCGGCTCCGCCTGAGAGCTTGGCGCAACTCCTGGCTATCGGCCACGAATTCCGGTTTTTCGGCGGCGTCGGCCCGCCATTCGCCTATTGGCTCGCCGAGATCGCGTTTCGTATGGCCGGGCTATTCGGCGTCTATGTGCTGGCGCAGATCTGCGTTGTCACGACCTACTGGTGCGTGTTTGCGCTCGGTCGCGCCATTGTCGATCCGGCGCATGCGGCGCTGGCGGTGCTGCTGATGGTCGGCATCTCGCTGTTCACGGTGCCGTCGCCGGATTTCGGTCCATCGATCCTGGCCATGGCGCTGTGGGCCGTGACGCTGTTGCATTACTGGCAGGCCGTGATGCAAGGGCGGACGCGATCCTGGTACGTGCTCGGCGTCGCGGCGGCGCTGCTGTTGCTTTCAACGGACGCTGCGCTGATCTTGCTTGGCGCGCTCGTCGTGTTCACCGCGGTCACCGCGCGCGGCCGTGCCGCGCTCGAAGCGACCGAGCCGTGGATCGTCGCGGTCGCGCTTGTCGTTTTTCTGTTCCTGCACCTGATCTGGTTACAGGGTATGGGCAATAGTTTGACGCCGATGCTGGAACGGTTGCGCGATGCGCAAACCGCACCGGGCAACACATCGGCTTGGCTGCGGCTTCTCATCGCGCTCGTGCTGGCTCACGCCGGGCTCGTCATCCTCATTGTGCTGGCGGGGGGTTGGCCGCGCGGGCGGGCGAGCCCGGCGCCGCCGATCGCGCGTGCGCCGGTCGATCCGTTTGCGCTCACCTTCGTGAAGACCTTTGCGCTGGTGCCGGCGTTGCTGACTACGATTGTTGCGGTCGTGGCCGGGCAAAGACTGCCGCTCGGCGGCGCGGCACCGCTTGTCGTGCTGTCCGGTCTTGCCGTCATCGTCGCAGTGGGCGACAGCATTGAGCTTTATCATCACCGCGTTCTCGGCTTTGCTTGGGCAGGTCTCTTGATCGTTCCGGCGATCTTTGTGCCGGTCATGATCGTGCTTTTGCCATGGACGGTCGGCACGGACCTGACTGTCGCGCAGCCCGCCAATGCCATGGGCCAGTTTTTTTCCGACAGTTTTGAGCGCAGGACCGGGCAGCCGCTTGCCGTCGTCACCGGCGATCCGCGCACCGCCGCGCTGGTCGCGCTCGCGGCGCCGAGCCGGCCGAGCGTGTTTTTCGACGCCGATCCCGCGCAATCGCCCTGGGTCTCCGCCGACGACATCCGCAAGAAGGGCGCCATCGTGGTCTGGCTTACCGCCGACACGACGCCGACGCCGCCGCCAGACATCAAGGCGTATTTTCCCGATCTCGTTCCCGAAGTGCCGCGCACCTTCGAGCGGCCGGTCCAAGGCCGCCTGCCGCTGTTACGGGTCGGCTGGGGTGTGATCAGGCCCGGCAGCGTCGCGGCGGCTCGCTGATCGTAGTTCGGCGCGGCTGTGGATTGCGTCCAGGCTTCGCTCGTAGCGACCGCAGCCGGTGATACCATCCGGCGCACAGTCAGCCGAGGGAGGAGTCATGACTGAGATCGGTCAAACCGCGCCTGGAAGTTCGGGCCTGCAATCCACGCTCGACCGCTACTTCGGCCTGACAAAAGCAAGCACTAATGTGCGCACCGAGTTCATCGCCGGGCTCACCACGTTCCTGACGATGGTCTACATCGTGTTCGTCAATCCGCAGATCCTCGGCAATGTCGGCATGGACAAGGGCGCGGTGTTCGTCGCGACCTGCATTGCCGCCGCCGCGTCGACGCTGGTGATGGCGCTCTACGCCAAATTATCCGATTGCACTGGCGCCCGGCATGGGGCTGAACGCCTTCGTTGCCTTCACCGTCGTATTGACGATGAAATACACCTGGCAGCAGGCGCTCGCCGCCGTGTTCTGCTCGGGCGTGATCTTCTTTCTGATCTCGATCTTTCGGATTCGCGAATACATCATCAATTCGATACCGCGGAACATGAAGCTTGCGATATCGGCCGGCGTCGGCTTGTTTCTCGGCATCATTGCGCTTGAGGAAGCCAAGATCGTCGTGGCGAGCCCCGGCAACGCTGATCACGCTCGGCGATCTGCGCAATCCGGGCGCGATCCTCTGCCTGCTCGGGCTCGTCCTGATCGTGGCGCTGAACTATCGCCGCATCATCGGCGGCACGCTCATCGGCATCCTGATCGTCACTGTGATCGGCATTCCTTTGCGGCTCGCCACTTTCAGCGGGGTGGTCTCGGCGCCGCCTTCGCTCGCGCCGACGCTATTTCAGCTGGATTTCTCGCGCATCGCCGAAGACTCGTTCCTCATCGTTATCTTCAGCTTCCTGTTCGTCGACGTGTTCGACAACGCCGGAACGCTGATCGGCGTCACGCATCGCGCCGGATTGACCGACAAAGACGGCAATCTGCCACGCATGAAGCAGGCGCTGCTCGCCGACAGTTTCGCCGCCATGTTCGGCTCGCTGATCGGCACTTCGACGACGACGAGCTATATCGAAAGCGCAGCCGGCGTGTCCGCGGGCGGCCGCACCGGGCTCACGGCGCTGTTCGTCGCCGTGTTCTTCCTGCTCGCGTTGTTCTTTGCGCCGCTCGCCGGCATGGCGCCGTCCTACGCCACGTCGGCGGCCCTTCTTTACGTCGCTGTTATCATGGCGCGCGGGCTCGCCGAGATCGATTGGGACGACATCACCGAAGCGGCGCCGGCGGTGGTCGCCGCCGTGACCATGCCGCTCACTTATTCGATTGCGACCGGCATCGGGCTCGGCTTCATCACTTACGCGCTGTCAAAGCTGATCTCCGGCAAATACGCCGAAGCCACGCCCGTGGTGCTGGTTCTGGCACTGATCTTCGCGATCAAGTTCGCGGTTGGATAGCGGATTGGAGAGAGACAGGATGCCATGAACGTCAGCGCGTTTTCGTCGTGGTCGTTTGCCTGGCAGTTCTGGGCCGTTCTTTCGGCGGTGTTTGCGGCCCTCACCGCGATCTTCGCCAAGGTCGGCGTCGAGAACGTGAACTCGGATCTCGCGACCTTCATCCGCACCATCATTGTGGTCTGCGTGTTGGCGTTGATCGTGTTTGCCACCCGGCAGTTTCAGAATCCGGCGGAAATCTCCGGGCGAACCTACCTGTTTCTGCTGCTCTCGGGGCTGGGCACCGGAGCGTCCTGGCTGTGCTATTTCCGCGCGCTCAAGCTCGGCAATGCCGCGCAAGTCGCGCCGATCGATAAATTGAGCGTCGTCCTGGTCGCCATATTCGGCGTGGTGTTTCTCGGCGAACGTCTATCGGGGGTGAACTGGTTCGGCGTCGCGCTCATCGCCGCCGGGGCAGTCCTCGTGGCGGTGCGGTGAAGAACGCGACCGTTATGCCGCCAGCGCCTTTTTGAGCGCCAAAAAGTCGCGCCAAGCGAACCGTTTTTGCAGCGGACTGCGCAGCAGGAAGGCGGGGTGGAAAGTCGCCAGCGCGCGGATCTCGCGGGTCCCGGTATCGAACGGGAACCAGCGGCCGCGCGATCTGGTGATGCCGTCCTTGATGCCGAGGAGCGTTTGCATCGCCGGGCCGCCGAGGCAAACCAGGATGTTCGGGTTGGCGAGCTCGATCTGGCGGCGGATGAATGGCAGGCAAATCGCGGTTTCCTGCGGCGTCGGCGTGCGATTGCCTGGCGGCCGCCACGGCACGACGTTGGCGATGTACACCTTCGTACGGTCCAGCCCGATCGCGGCCATCATCAGATCGAGGAGCTTGCCGGAACGGCCGACGAAGGGACGGCCGATGACGTCTTCGTCATGGCCCGGCGCCTCGCCGACGAACATGACCCGGCTTTGCGGATTGCCGTCGGCGAACACGACCTGGGTCGCGGTCGTGCGCAACGCGCAGCCCTCGAACTCCGCGAGCAAAGCGCGCAATTCATCGAGCGACGCGGCGTTTCGCGCGGCCTGCCGCGCCGCCATGACCGCGGCCTCCGGCGAAGCCGGCGCCGCTTGGAAAAACGTCTTTCCCTGCGCCGGAGCCGTGCTGCTCGCGGCCACCTTACGGGGCGGGGGCGGGGAGGGGGGGTGCAAGCCGACAGGTATCGCCGGCGGCGGACTCTCGTCCGCCATGCGGTCAACCGGTTCCTCACCGAGGAGCGCGTCGGCACCGGAGTCGAGGTAGAACGCGATTAATTCGCGGGCGTCTTTGGTTCCGGGATTCATGACTCGCAACTGGCTGGCGATCCGGCGATTGTCTTTATCAATTGTCCTTAGTCGATTGTCTTGGCACCAATTTCGTGAAAAATCATCGGGTAGTTTTTCGTTATCGCATGATCTTTTCGGAAAACCGGGTTCCACTTTTCCGGATCATGCTTTAGCGTCCGGGACGCGGAGCAGGCCATGAACGCAACAGATCTTCCGCCCCGGGAGGCGATGGAATTCGACACCGTCATCGTCGGCGCGGGACCGGCCGGCCTTGCCGCCGCGATACGGCTCAAGCAGCTCGCGCCGGAGAAATCCGTCGTCGTGGTCGAGAAGGGCTCCGAAGTCGGCGCCCATATTCTCTCCGGGGCGGTCGTCGACCCGATCGGGCTCGATAACCTAATTCCCGAATGGCGGAACGAAGACACCCCGATCAAGACCCCGGTCAACGCCGACCGCTTTTACATGCTCACAGCATCCGGCGGGATACGGTTGCCGGCTGCCCTGATGCCGCCGCTGATGAGCAATCACGGCAATTTCATCGTCTCGCTCGGCGACGTTTGCCGTTATCTGGCGCGCAAGGCGGAAGCGCTCGGCGTCGAAATCTATCCGGGCTTCGCCGCCGCGGAAGTATTGTTCGAAAACGACAAGGTCGCCGGCATCGCCACCGGCGACATGGGGGTCGGCAAGGACGGACATCACAAGCCTGGTTTCGCCCGCGGCATGGAGCTGCGCGGCAAATACACGCTGTTTGCCGAAGGCGCGCGCGGAAGCCTGTCCAAGGTGCTGATGGAGCGCTTCGCGCTGCGCCAAGATCGCGAGCCGCAGAAATTCGGCATCGGGCTGAAAGAACTATGGCAAGTGGCGCCGGACAAGCACAAGAGCGGCTTGGTGCAGCACACGCTCGGCTGGCCGCTCGACAATCGCACCGGCGGCGGCTCGTTCCTTTATCATTTCGACGATAATCTCGTTGCGGTCGGCTTCGTCGTGCACCTCAATTACCGCAATCCTTATCTGTCGCCGTTCGAGGAATTCCAGCGCTTCAAGACGCATCCGCTGATCCGCGACACGTTCGCGGGCGGCAAGCGGATTTGTTACGGCGCGCGCGCCATCACCGAGGGCGGCTGGCAATCGGTGCCGAAGCTCGTGTTCCCCGGCGGCGCGCTGATCGGCTGCGCGGCCGGCTTCGTCAACGTGCCGCGCATCAAAGGCAGCCACAATGCCATGCTCTCCGGCATGCTTGCCGCAGAGCACGTCGCGGCGGCATTGGCGCAGGGCCGCGCCAACGACACGCTTACCGGTTACGAGGAAGCGTGGCGCTCTTCGCCGGTCGGGCGCGATCTGTGGCGGGTACGCAACGCCAAGCCGTTTTTGTCGAAGTTCGGAACGGCCATGGGTGTCGCGCTCGGCTGGCTCGATATGTGGACCAATACGCTCGGCTTTTCGCTGTTCGGTACGCTCAAGCACGGCAAGCCGGATTACGCGACGCTCGAACCGGCGGCGCAGTGCCAGCCCATTGCTTACAAAAAACCCGACGGCAAGCTGACGTTTGATCGGTTGTCGTCAGTCTATCTGTCCAACACCAATCATGAAGAAGATCAGCCGGTGCATCTCTTGGTGCATGACGACGCTTTGCAGAAATCCTCCGAGCACGACGTCTATGCCGGGCCATCGGCGCGTTATTGCCCCGCCGGCGTCTATGAATGGCTCGAGGAGGCGGGCAAGCCGCGCTTCGTGATCAACGCGCAGAACTGCGTCCACTGCAAAACCTGCGACATCAAGGACCCGAATCAAAACATCACCTGGGTGCCGCCCGAAGGCGGCGGCGGGCCGAATTATCCGAATATGTGATGTTCGGTCCGCGCGCGAAGGTGATTAATAATTGCGCGCTATATTTGCAGCTAATGGCTGCAGCAGATCAGTATGCGCAATTATCAGAACCTGTGTCGTTGCTCAGCCGGGCGCAGTAATCTCGGACGCTGAAAAATGGAATAGAGAGCTGGGGTCACTAATTGATGTTCAAGTCCATATCAATGATTACTTCACGGCTGATCTCAAATTGATTGAAAGAATCAAGATTAGCGGGCTGCTTGCGTTCAGTCGGCATGCGAGCGATGCCGATTTTGAGTTTGAAGATGAACTTCCTGAATTTGATCCGGCCGTGCCCTAAATCTCAACCTGTGCCAGCAAACTGCAATCAGTCGTAGACGTCGCGCCGGTGTCCGACAGTGACGATGAGAACGATGAATCGATCATCTTCGATAGCGGCTACGATACGGTAGTCTCCAACGCGGTACCGCCAAAGCCCTTTCAAATCTCCCGTCAATGGCCGGCCGAAGCGCCTGGGATTTTCGGCGGTGGCAATTCTTTGACGCAAATAGCGGAGAATTAAGCGTTGAGGTTTTGCGCCGAGCTTGCGCAGGTCGCGCGCCGCATCTCCATCGAACTCGATGCGCCAGATCCGAGCTTCGCTCATGCCGCGTCAACGTGTCTCGGGTAGCTCACGCTCTAATTGCTCGAGTGTTATCCGCGTTGTGCTGCGAGCGAGGCGTCGGCGCGCGAGGTGGTAGTCCTCAAGATCCTCAAGATGCCGCAGGATGGCTTCCCGAGCATAGAAGCTCTTGCTGCGACCGGTCTTTTTGGCAAGCGAATCGAGGCGCTTTTCAATCTGAGCGGGGAGACGGAGTGCAAGCATAATGTCCTCCAACGGCCATGCTATACAAGTATAGCTGACGTCCCGCGAAATCAAGGCCCGCTTTTGCGGGCAAGATGATCCCGCTTCCGCCGCCGCGATTTTGCCTCCCTTCGGGCCTAAGCACCCATGCGGCGCAAGAAATGCGGTGCAGCGCTGCCGTGTTTGCGTCCTTGCGGGCGTAGAGCAAAAAGGTCATTCTCGCGCCGACTGAGGACATCGGCCGCTCTATTCCCTTTCGCCGATCCAGTCCGCCAATGGAGAGATCGTGATTCATTCGCTGCTGCCCCGGCATGCCGCTATTGCTGGCATTGCCCTAGTTTTGAGCCTTCCATCCACGCTCGTCGCCCAGGCCGCTACCGTTCAAGCGCCGGCGCTAGAAGAGCTTTCGCCCACGAACGCCGCCGGTAGCTATTTGGCCGCGCGGCATGCCGGCGCGGAGCGCGATGCCACGGCCGCCGCGACCTATTACCTCGACGTCCTCAAGCTCGATCCGCGTAATCCCGATTTGCTCAGCCGCACGTTTCTCTCCGTGCTCACCGACGGCGACATCGACCAGGCAAGCAAGCTTGGCGAGCGGTTGCTCGACGTCGATCACACCGATCGCATCTCGCGTCTCGTGATCGGCGTGCGGGAACTTAAGCTGAAGCACTACGGGCTCGCCCGGCAGCAATTTGCCCAGTCGGTGCGTGGCCCGGTGACCGATCTGGCGGCGACGCTCCTGCAGGCATGGGCTCTGTCTGGCTCCGGCGATACGCGTGCGGCGATTGACACCATGGACAAGCTTTCCGGCCCGGATTGGTACGGCATCTTCAAGGATCTGCATGCCGGCCTCATCCTCGATCTCGCCAACAACAAAAAAGACGCCGGCGCTCGCTACGCCAGCGCTTACAAGGCCGACCCGACGGCATTGCGCACGGTCGAGGCCTATGGCCGCTTTCTGTCGCGCACCGGCAGCAAGGACGATGCGCTGAAGATCTTCCAGGATTTTGCCAAATCGCTGCCGGACCATCCACTGATCAACGAAGAGATCAAGCAGATTTCCGACGGCCAGAAGTTGCCGGCGTTCGTCGATACACCGCAGGCCGGCGCCGCCGAAGCGCTTTATGGGCTCGGCGCCTCGATCGGACGCCGCGGCGGCGAGGACCTCGCACTGATTTATCTGCAGCTTGCGCTCTATCTTGAGCCGTCGCACGCGATGGCGCTGCTCTCGCTGGGCGATCTCTACGAGGACCTGAAAAAGCCCGAGCTTGCGATCAAGGCTTATGAGCGGGTGCCGGCGTCCTCGCCGCTATCGCGCAATGCCGAGATCCAGCTCGCCGTCGATCTCGACGCGCTCGATCGCACCGACGAAGCCAAGGCCAAGCTGCAACACGTCATCTCGGAGCATCCCAAGGATTCCGAAGCGATCATCGAGCTCGGCAATATTCAGCGCGGGCGTAAGGATTTTGCCGATTGCGCGGATACTTACAGCAAGGCGATCGATGGCGTGCCGAACCCGGCGAAATCGAACTGGGTTTTGTTCTATTTCCGCGGCATCTGCTACGAGCGCTCGCACCAATGGCCGTCGGCCGAAGCCGATATGAAGAAGGCGCTCGAGCTGTTCCCCGAGCAGCCTCTCGTCCTCAATTATCTCGGCTATTCGTGGGTCGACCAAGGCGTCCATATGGATGAAGGCATGGACATGATCCGCCGCGCGGTTGAGCAGCGGCCGGACGACGGTTACATCGTCGACTCGCTGGGCTGGGCCTATTTCCGCACCGGCAATTACGACGAGGCGGTCAAGAATCTCGAACGCGCCGTCGAGCTCAAGCCAGAAGATCCGACCATCAACGATCACCTCGGCGATGCCTATTGGCGCGTCGGGCGCACGCTGGAAGCGCACTTCCAATGGTCGCATGCGAAGGATCTCAAGCCGGAGCCGGAAGATCTGCCGAAGATCGAGGCAAAGCTCAAAGACGGGCTCCCTTCCGACACGTCTTCGGCCGCTGACGCCGGCAAGCCGGCTTCTCCAGCCGATGCGGACAAGGCAAATTCCGCGGCCGATGCCGAAAAGGCAAAGAAGACCGGCAACGGCGGGTAAGCCGCTTCCTTGCCCGCTCCGCTCGTCGAAAACGCGCCGGCCAAGGTCAATCTGACGCTGCGGGTGCTCGGCCGTCGCGACGACGGCTATCACGAGATCGAAAGCCTGGTGGCATTCGCCGACTGGGGCGATCGGCTGACGTTGATGCCGGACAGCGAGCTTGCGCTTGCAGTAAGCGGGCCTCGGACGGGGCAAGCCGGCGCGGGCGCCGACAATCTCGTGCTCAGGGCTGCGCGCGCGCTGGCGGCGCGCATTCCCGGCATCAAGCTTGGCGGTTTCAATCTAGAAAAAAAACTTCCGGTCGCGGCGGGACTCGGCGGCGGCTCGGCCGATGCGGCCGCGGCGCTGCGGCTTATCGCGCGGGCGAACGATCTTCCGCCCGGCGACCCGCATCTTTACGAAGCGGCGCGTGCGACCGGCGCCGACGTGCCGGTCTGTCTCGATCCGCGCCCGCGGCTGATGCGCGGCATCGGCGAGAAACTTTCCGAGCCGCTTATTCTACCGCCGCTCCCGGCGGTGCTGGTCAATCCCGGCACAGCCCTCGCGACCAAACAGGTCTTCGCCGCCTGGACGCCCGCCGCCGAGCCCTCTGGGCCGTTCGATCTTGCGGCGGCAAACGGGAGCGGCGCCGAAGAATTTTTGCACACTCTCGGTGCGCAAGCGAACGATCTTGAAGCTGCCGCAATCAAGCTTGCGCCGGTGATCGCCGAGGTTCTTGCCGGCTTGCGCGCGCTTTCCGGCTGCCGTCTCGCTCGCATGTCGGGCTCGGGGGCGACGTGCTTTGGATTATTTTCGTCAGCCGCCGAAGCACGGGCGGCGGCGAAAATCGTGCAAAGTCAGAATCCAAACTGGTGGGTGCGCGCGTGCGCCTTAGGTTAGTGCGTCCGCGCGATACAGAAATCGACGGTCTCGGCGAGCGCCGATTTCATCGTCGAATCGGGGAACAGCGCGAGCGCATCGCGGGCGATCGCACCATAATGGTGGGCGCGGCCGATCGTGTCATCGAGCGCGCGATGCTTGGCCATCAGGCCGATGGCGTGATCGAGATCGGCATCGGTGGTCTCACCGCGTTCCAGTGTGCGCCGCCAGAATTCGCGCTCGGCGTCACTGCCGCGGCGGAAAGCGAGCACGACCGGCAGTGTGATCTTGCCCTCGCGGAAATCGTCGCCGATGTTCTTGCCCAACCGCGACGCGGCGCCGCCGTAGTCGAGCACGTCGTCGACCAGCTGAAAGGTGATGCCGAGATTCATTCCGAACGAACGGCTCGCGGTCTGCTCGGCCTTCTGTCGCGCCGACAGCACAGGCCCAATCTCGCAAGCGGCAGCGAATAGCTCGGCGGTCTTGGCGCGGATGACCGCGATATATTCGTCCTCGGTCGTCGCCGTGTTCTTGGCGGCGGCAAGCTGCATCACTTCGCCTTCCGCGATCACGGCGGCCGCGGCGGCGAGGATCTCGAGCGCCTTCAGGCTGCCGACCTCGACCATCATCTTGAACGCCTGGCCGAGCAAGAAGTCTCCGACCAGCACGCTCGCTTCATTGCCCCAGACCATGCGGGCGGCGGTTCGGCCGCGCCGCAATTCGCTTTCGTCGACCACGTCGTCGTGAAGCAGCGTCGCAGTGTGCATGAACTCGACCGCGGCGGCGAGCTTGATATGACCTTCGCCACCATAGCCCGTCAGCCGCGCCAAAGCGACGGTGAGCATCGGCCGCAGCCGTTTGCCGCCGGAATTGATGAGGTGGTTGGCGACCTCCGGGATCATCGCCACCTCGGAGCCGGTGCGCGCGATGATGGCGGCGTTCACGCGGTCCATGTCAGCGGCGACCAGATCGACCAGCGGTTCGATCGACGGTTCACGCGGGCTTTCGAACGGGACTACAACGGCCACTGAGCCTTCTCCAGACAGGACGCGGCAGCATAGAAACGCTATGGTGACGCGGCAAGTATGCCGCCTGACATGGCGGCCGATCAGATAACCCGGCGGGGCAAGGCGATAAAGTCGTCGCAGGCCCGTATGGCGATGTGGGACACCCGGCGATCGTTAGCAAGGGCAAAGAGTTGGCGCAGAATGCTAAGGAACACGCCGGCGAAGGATTTTCGCCAACGCGGCCGCCAGCCTCGGCGCTCCCGCTTTTGGGCGTTGCGCTTCTTCTCGCGTTGAAACTCGGCGTGCTTGCGCTGTACGGGCCGACCATGACCCCGGACAGCGGCGGTTATGTGTCGTATGCGGATCAGATTCTGAGCGGCGGCTTCCGGCACGTCGATCTGGTGAACCAAGCCGTGCCGATCACTCTGGCGCGCCCAATCGGTTATCCGGCCGTCATCGCGGCCGGCAAGCTCATCGCCGGCGCTGATTGGGCCTGGGCGATCGTCCTGTTGCAGGTCGCGCTCTCGCTATGGGCGACCGTCATGGTCTACCGATTGGCCCGAATGTTCGAACTTGGGCTATGGATCGGCCTCGGCGTTGCCGCGGCGCAGGCGACAGCGATGCAGTTCGTCGTCGATCAGGCGGTATTGTCCGACAGCCTGTGCGCCAGCAGCATGACCATCGCCGCCTGCATCCTGGCAGGCGTCGTTCTCAAGCGCGAGCCGCAGCATTGGCTTGCGCTGTTTGGCGCCGGCGCTTTGATGGCCGTCGCGTTCTTGATGCGGGACGTGATCGCCTTCGTGGCCGTCGGTTTGGTACCGCTCGCGGCCGCGGCGGCGATGAACGATCGGACCTGGCTGCGCCGGCTCGTCGCTTTTGCGCTGGTCTTCATTCCGTTGATCACGGCGCATCGCGCCTATGCCGAATGGAACCGATGGCGCGTCGGCGCTCCGGTGATAACGACAGTTTCGCAATGGACGCTTTACGACGCACTCGGCAACGCGTCCCAATTCGATCCGGCGATATTCTCCGGCCCCAATTCGGTCGATGAAGTGGGCCGGCGCGTCTTCAAATCGTTCGAAGTCGGGCCGGAGCTTAGCGAAGCCTACGAAGCCAACGAGATTCTGCATCGCGACTATGGCTGGAGCGCGGTGCAAATCGCGCACGAAGTCACGCATGCGTATTTGCGCGCCTGGCTTTATCATCCGTTGGCGATGATCCGGCATACATGGGTTCCGTTGTCGGAAACGCAATTGCACCAGGCGGTGCGGCCGACCGAGACCATCAAGGACATTCTTCTTTGGAATACCGGCAATGATCGCAACTTTGGGCGCGAGCGCGCGGTCCGCAACGGTAATTGGTGGATGATTCCCGCCATTATCGCTGATCACCTGGCCGAGACGGCTTCAGTGCTCATTTTCGTCTCGTTTATCGTCATCATGCCGCTGCGCCTTGCGCGGGACTGCCTGAGCGCCGAAGCCGTCGCCTCGGCCGGTCTTTGGTGCAGCTATCTGGTATGCGGAGGGCTGTACGCCGCGGTGCATCTTGAGCCGCGCTATCTTGTGCCGGTGGTGGCGGGATCGATCATTGTCGGCGCGGCTAATATTGTCCGGTTCGCCGCCCTCTACCGGCGGCGGTCGGCGGCAAAACCGGCGCGCGCCACTGTGGTTGGGGAGCTTTCCGGATGACCGAAACCGGATTCGATGTGGCGGTTCTGGTGCCTTGCTACAACGAGGCTAGCGCCATCGCCAAGGTGGTCGCCGACTTCCGCGCGGCGCTGCCAGGCGCAACCGTCTACGTCTACGACAACAATTCCAGCGACGACACTGTCGAAGCCGCCAAAGCGGCCGGCGCCGTGGTTCGCCGCGAAACGCATCAGGGCAAGGGCCACGTGGTGCGGCGAATGTTCAACGACATCGAGGCCGACATTTACCTTTTGGTCGACGGCGACGCCACCTACGACGCGCCGAGCGCTCCGGCGATGATTGGCAAGCTCACCGAGGATCGGCTCGATATGGTGGTCGCCGCGCGCGTCGATCGCGACGAAGCCGCCTATCGCCCGGGGCACCGGGCCGGCAATTGGCTCTTGACCGGGCTCGTCGCTCATATATTCGGCCGCGCGTTCACCGATATGCTTTCCGGTTATCGCGTTTTCTCGCGCCGTTTCGTGAAATCGTTTCCGATTCTTTCAGGCGGATTCGAGATCGAAACCGAGCTGACCGTTCATGCGCTCGAGCTCGAATTGCCGGTGGGCGAGGTAGCAACACCCTATTATTCGCGGCCGAGCGGATCCGCTTCGAAGCTCAATACCTGGCGTGACGGCTTCCGTATTCTCCGGACCCTGCTCAAGCTTTACCGCACCGAACGGCCGCTACCGTTTTTCGGCGCCTTGGGTTTAGCCCTCATCATCATATCGATTGGGCTCGCCATCCCGCTCATCATCACTTACGTGCAGGAAGGCATCGTGCCGCGCCTGCCGACGGCAGTTCTTTCGACCGGGTTGATGTTGCTCGCCTTTCTCTCGATTGCCTGCGGCCTTATTCTCGACACCGTCACGCGCGGCCGGCGCGAGCAAAAGCTCATCGCCTATCTCACCTTGCGCGCGCCGGGCGAGGAAAGGCGGAGGAGCTGAAAAATGGGAGTTGAAGATTGCGCGAACTCGTTCGCACCAACGATGCCGTGGTGATCTCGGCGATCGAAGCGCTGCTCAAGGGTGCGCACATCGCGCATATGGTGGTCGATCAAAACATGAGCGTTATGGAAGGCTCGATCGGCATTTTCCCGCGTCGCATCCTGGTCGGCGAAGATGACATCCAGATCGCGCGGCAGCTTCTTGAGGATGCAGGCTTCGGCGACGAGCTTCGCCCCCATGCTGAGTGAAATGTCCGTTGAACGCGGCGAGGTGAGCGAGGACAAAGTCCTCGGCGGCAAACTCCTCCTGTGCCAGCCGGTGCGCGGTCATCGCTTCGGCCATGATTCGATCCTGCTCGCCGCGGCCACGGCGGCGCAAGCGGGCGAGCAAGCGATCGAGCTTGGCTCCGGCGTCGGCGCGGCGGGACTGGCGCTGGCGCGCCGCATCGAGGGCCTCTCCGTCACGCTCGTCGAGATCGATCCGGCGCTCGCGGCGCTGGCAACCGAAAACGGGGCACGCAACGGTCTCATGCCACGCGTGCGCGCCGTTTGCCTCGACGTTGCGGCGCCCGCCGCGGCATTCGCCGCCGTGGGGATTGCGGCGGGATCGGCCGATCACGTCTTCATGAATCCGCCGTTCAACGCGCCGCAAAACGTCTCGCCGGATCGCGGCCGCCGTTTGGCGCGTGCTGCTTCGCATGGCACGCTGACGCAATGGCTGAGCACGGCCGCGCGGCTGCTGCGCCCTTCCGGCATGGTGACGCTGATCTGGCGCGCCGATGGTCTCGACGACGTGCTTGCTGCGCTCAACGCAGGCTTCGGCACGATCTCGGTCTTGCCGATCCATCCCAAGCCGGGCGCGGCGGCGATCCGTGTACTTGTGCAGGCCGCCAAGGACAAAGACGGGCCGCTCACGCTACTGCCGGGCTTCGTCCTTGCCGATGCCAATGGCAAGCCGACCACACAAGCCGAAGCCGTGCTGCGTGAGGGCGTCGCTTTGTCCTTGGGCGGGAGCTGAAGCCGGATTGAAACCGGACTGAAACCGTTAACCAATACTGGAGTTGAAACGGGTACTTAGACGGCAAATACTGCTCAGTTAGGCATCACGCTGGCACCGAATCGGGCGGCGTTGCGCTGCTCTGCTTCGCCTCGGTGCGAAGCGGAATAAACGAAAAGCCAACAAATACGCTGATTAGCATCAAGAGGAAGTAGATCTTCATCGCTTTTTCGCCTCCGCCTTTGTTTATGGCACCAAGACTCCAAGCAAAAAGCGTTCCATGCATTAACAAACGGTTACTTGAGGGTTAAAGCGGTCCGTCCTATTTGAATTTTCATGACCGAAACGTCGCCCAGTGAGCGCATCCGAGATATCTGCAGCCGCGCCTTCGGGGCGCTGCGGCCGCTCATTCCGCAGCGCTTCCGCCGCGACCGGCCGGTGGTGCCGGTGGTGCGGCTCACCGGGATCATCGGATTTTCGACGCCACTGCGGCCGGGCCTGAGCCTCGCCGGCATCGCCCGCACGCTCGATCGCGCCTTCGCCGTGCGCAATGCCTGCGCGGTGGCGCTCGCCATCAACTCGCCGGGCGGCTCGCCGGTGCAATCGCATCTCATCTTCCGCCGCATCCGCGAATTGGCGCGTGAGAAAGAACGTCACGTCATTGCCTTCGTGGAAGATGCCGGCGCCTCGGGCGGCTATATGATCGCCTGCGCCGCGGACGAGATCGTTGCCGATCCGCACTCGATCGTCGGATCGATCGGGGTCGTCGGCGGCTCGTTCGGTTTCGACAAGCTGATCGAAAGAGTAGGCATCGAGCGACGGCTCTATACGTCGGGCGATCATAAGGCCATGCTCGATCCGTTCCTGCCGGAAAACCCCGACGACGTCGAGCGGCTGAAAAAACTGCAGCGCGACATCCACGACGATTTCATCGCGCTCGTCAAATCGCGGCGCGGCGGCAAGCTCAACGATCCGGAAAACGACTTGTTCTCCGGCGCGTATTGGACCGGGCGGCGCGCGCTGGAACTCGGCTTGATCGACGCCATCGGCGATTTGCGCGGCCTTCTGCGCGAACGATTTGGCGACAAGGTTGTTACACCCCTGATCGCGGCCGAACGCGGGTTCCTCGGACGCCGCGTCTTCGGCGTGGACCGCAGCGATATGGCGCAGGGGGGATCGCCGCAGACGGGTCTTGCCGAGGACATTATTTCGGCGCTTGAAGCACGGGCCATCTGGGCGCGTTATGGTCTGTAACCAATCCCGAGCGGGAGACTAAACATGCCGCCGCTGATCGTCTTCGCGCTTGGAGTCATGGGAGCGGCCGTGGTGGTGCGCTGGTGCGTCAAGGAAGCGCGCCGCGTCAATTCCGAGCTCGATGAAATGCGCGCTAAAGCGCCCGTCGAGCCGCTCGACCGCGATGCCTTGCCGCAATTGAAGCCCGATCCGAAGACCGGCGAGTACCGGCCGGGGTAGCGCGACTCAACCGATTCACGTTTGCCGGGCGCAGCGCAGCCGTAGTGGTGCGCTGCAGACCCGGGATCGTCACGGATGCCGAGTTTGGGAAGATCCCTAATCAGCTGTGCAGCACTGCGCTGCGCTTCGTGCTGCATAGCATCCGGGAAACGTCGTCGCATTACTGCGTGTCCTTGATGTTGTTGTCGTGGACCACGCGGCCCCATTTCTCGTATTCGGTCTTCATAAACGTGCCCAGCACCTCGGGTGTCCCGCCGACCGGCGTTGCGCCCGCTTTGACGAGCTTGTCATGCACGGCTGGATCGTTGAGCGCGTCGTTGACGGCTTTGTTGAGCTTGGCGATGACATCGGGCGGTGTCTTGGCGGGCGCCAGCAGCGCATACCAGTTCGATGCGTCGGTGTTCGGGTAGCCTTGCTCTGCGAGCGTCGGCACGTCCGGCAGGATGGCGTCGCGCTTATTCGAAGCTACGCCGATCGGCACGAGGTTACCGGCCTGGATTTGCGCGATCACCACCGGAATATCGAGCGCAACCACCTGGACTTGGCCGCCAAGTAAATCGGTGAGTGCCGGTGCTGCCCCCCGATAGGGTACGTGCAGGAATTGCACCCCCGCCGACGTATCGAGCAGCACCTGGGCTAAGTGCGGCGGAGAGCCAATGCCGGTCGACGCGAATGGAATGGTGCCGGGCTTATCCTTGGCGAGCGCGACCAGCTCTTTGACGGTCTTGATGCCGAATTTCGGCGTAACGACCAGCACCTCGGTGACTTTGGTTACAAGCGCTACCGGCGCGAAGTCGCGCAATGTGTCATACGGCATGCTCGGCATGATGTGCGGCGACACCGTCACCGCGCCGGCGGTGGTGAGAAACAGCGAATAGCCGTCCGGATCCGATTTCGCGACGTCGCCGCCGCCCAGCGTGCCGTTGGCGCCGGGTTTGTTGTCGATATAGACGCGCTGGCCAAGGCTTTGCGTCATCTTGTCGGCGACCAGGCGGCCGACGAAGTCGGTCGGGCCGCCCGGCGGAAACGCGACGACGATGCGGACTGGCCGGGCGGGGAAGTCATCCGCTTGCGCCGTCTGTGCCGCGGCCGAGCATAGCAATGCAACGGTGCCGATCAGCACGGCTTGAAAATTGCGCACGAATTCCTCCCTGTATTTGACGTCGTGTATAGCATAGCTGGGACAAGGCGAATCGTCATCGCCGACGACAGACTTGACCTCGCGCTGGGGTTTCACCAACAACGGCTCATGGCTGAAGACCGCGACCAGGATTTGCCGCCGCACATGCGCCCCCAGCGCTCATTCCAGGGGCTCATTCTCGCTTTGCAGCGCTACTGGGCGGATTGGGGCTGCGTCATTTTGCAGCCCTATGACATGGAGGTGGGCGCCGGCACGATCCATCCGGCGACGACGCTGCGCGCGCTCGGGCCGAAGCCGTGGAATGCGGCTTACGTCCAGCCGTCGCGGCGGCCGAAGGACGGCCGTTACGGCGAGAACCCGAACCGGCTGCAGCATTACTATCAGATGCAAGTGATCCTCAAACCGTCGCCGGACGATTTGCAGGAGCTTTACTTGAAGTCGCTCTACGCCATCGGCATCGATCCCAAGATTCACGACATCCGTTTTGTCGAGGACGATTGGGAGAGCCCGACGCTGGGCGCCTGGGGGCTGGGCTGGGAATGCTGGTGCGACGGCATGGAAGTTTCGCAGTTCACCTATTTTCAGCAGGTCGCCGGTTTCGAATGCGCCCCGGTCGCCGGCGAATTGACCTACGGTCTCGAACGGCTCGCCATGTATGTGCAGGGCGTCGAGAATGTCTTCGAGCTCAATTTCAATGGGCGCGACGGCGCCGCGCGCGTCAGCTATGGCGACGTTTTCCTGCAAGCCGAGCAGGAATATTCCAGGCATAATTTCGAATATGCCGACACCGATATGCTGTTCGAGCAATTCCGCATGGCGGAAACGGCGTGCAAGAAATATCTCGAGGCTGGCTGGCAAACCCCTCCTGGCGACGGTGGCAGCAATCGCGGCCGGCATCTGATGGCGCTGCCGGCCTATGATCAGTGCATCAAGGCAAGCCACGTGTTTAATCTGCTCGATGCGCGCGGGGTGATTTCCGTCACCGAGCGGCAGAGCTACATCCTGCGGGTGCGCGATCTCGCCAAAGCGTGCGGCGAAGCGTGGCTTGCGACCGAAGGCGGAGGGAAAAGCTTATGAGTAACGCACCTGAAATCGGCGGACGCAAACCGATCCCGATCAATGTTGTCGCCGGCGAAAGCTATTGGTGGTGCGCGTGCGGGCGCTCGAAATCGCAGCCATTTTGCGACGGCTCGCATAAAGGCACCGAGTTCCGGCCGCAGGAATGGAAAGCGGAATCGAGCGAAGAGGTTTGGTTCTGCGCTTGCAAGCGCTCCTCGCATCAACCGCTGTGCGACGGCAGTCATAAAACGCTGTAATCTTCACCCTCCCCTGGACGGGGAGGGTCGGCGCGGCGTAGCCGCGCCGGAGTGCGGTGGTGCGGCGATGAAGCAATCGATGACGAGTAAGAGTTTTCCGATCGAAAGATTCCGCCGTGCGAGTGCCCGTCGCCTACGCGCGAAAGCAACGCCCACCGAGATTCTCTTGTGGAAGCGCTTGCGCAGGATCGAAACTGCCGGCACGCATTTCCGCCGCCAAGTTCCTATCGGTCCCTATATCGCGGATTTCGCCTGCTTGGCAGCACGGTTGGTGATCGAACTTGATGGCTCGCAGCACAACATCGATGCAAACAAAGTACGGGACGAACGACGCACACGTTGGCTCGAATCGGAGGGCTACAGCGTCATTCGCTTCTGGAACAACGATCTTACCGGCAACATGGAGGGCGTGCTGGAAACCGTATATGCGGCACTCTACGGCTCCCGTGATTCTGAAACCTATCCGTTGAAGCACAAACGGTCCCGGCGCCGTCACCCCACCCCGGTGCGTTTCGCGCGCCGACCCTCCCCCTCCAGGCCCTCCAGGGGAGGGTGAAGGATTTATAATGCCCGATCTTCTTCTTGAGTTCTTCTCCGAAGAAATTCCCGCGCGCATGCAGGCGCGGGCGGCGGAGGATTTGCGCAAAGCGGTTACCGACCGGCTGGTCGCGGCGGGGCTCGTCTATGAGGGCGCCAAGGCGTTCGTGACGCCGCGCCGGCTGACGCTTGCCGTGCACGGCGTGCCGGTGCGACAGCCCGATCTGCGCGAAGAGAAGAAGGGCCCGCGCGTTGGCGCGCCCGACAATGCCATCGTCGGCTTCTTGAAGGCCGCGGGACTGAAGTCGATCGGCGAAGCAAAGGTGCAACCCGACAAAAAGGGCGACTTCTACGTGGCGGTGATAGAGAGGCCGGGCCGCTCGGCGATCGAGGTGATCGGCGAAATCTTGCCCGACGTCATCAAAAGCTTTCCGTGGCCGAAATCGATGCGCTGGGGCGCGGCGTCGAAAGAGCCGGGCGCTCTCACCTGGGTGCGGCCGCTGCATTCCATCGTCGCCACGTTCGGGCCGGAGACCGAGGAGCCCGATATCGTGCCGTTTGAGGTCGGCGGCATTGCCGCCGGCAACGAAACGCGCGGCCACCGTTTCCTGGCGCCTGAGCCGTTCGCGGTGCGCCGGCTCGACGATTACATGGCGAAACTCGACAAGGCCAAGGTCGTGCTCGATCCCGAGCGCCGCCGTACCATCATTCTCACCGAAGCGAAGCAGCTTGCCTTCGCGCAAGGGCTCGAGCTCGTCGCGGATGAGGGTTTGCTCGCCGAAGTCGCGGGCCTCGTCGAGTGGCCAGTGGTGCTGATGGGCTCGTTCGATGCGAGCTTTCTGCAAATCCCGGAAGAGGTGATCCGCGCCACAATCCGCACCAATCAGAAATGTTTTGTGCTGCGCGACGCCGCACACGCCAAGCTCGTCAACAAGTTCCTGCTGGTCTCCAATATGGAAGCGGAAGACGGCGGCAAGGCGATCGTCGCCGGCAACGAGCGCGTCATCCGGGCGCGATTGTCGGATGCGAAGTTTTTCTACGAAACCGATTTAAAGAATTGGCGCGATGTTCCTTTAGAAGAACGGTTGAAGAAGTTCGGGGCGATTGTGTTCAATAACAGATTGAGCGAGGCATTTATCGATGCCACTCACGCCACACTCTTAAGCAAAATTAATCGTATAGAAGAATTGGCGGCCCATATCGCGCCGTTCGTTGGAGCAGATCTTGCAGCAACGCGACATGCAGCAAGACTTTGCAAAGCGGATTTGTTGACTGAAATGGTCGGAGAGTTTCCTGAGTTGCAGGGAACTATCGGAAAGTACTACGCGCTGGCACAGGGTGAACCCGAAGACATCGCGCTCGCGTGTGAGGACCACTATAAGCCGCGGGGTCCAGATGATCGTGTCCCTGACAAGCCGATTTCAATTGCTGTAGCGTTGGCGGATAAGATCGACACGTTAGCCGGCTTTTGGGCAATTGCTGATAAGCCCACGGGGAGTAAAGATCCCTACGGTTTGAGAAGATCTGCGTTGGGAGTGATCGCCGTCTTGCTGACTGAAAACATTAAGTTGTCACTCACGCCCGTCTTCCTTAGGGCCTTAGCTTTGTACGGTGAAGCTCGTGTTCATGGTCCAGCAAAGGACTTCCCTGCGGATATGGACGAGAAGTCTATCATTCAACAGGGCGAGGAAATCAGACGGATTGTCGCCAAAGACTTGCTTAGCTATTTCACTGAGCGACTAAAGGGCGTTCTACGTGAAGAAGGTGCTCGGCATGATCTCGTCGACGCTGTTCTCGCACTTGGAGGCCAAGATGATCTTTTGCTGATCGTTCGGCGTGTTGAGGCGCTGGGAAAACTTCTCGACACTGACGACGGCAAAAATCTGCTCGCCGGCACAAAGCGCGCAAACAATATTCTCGACGTCGAAGAAAAGAGGGATAGCTTCGAATATACTGCCGCACCTAACCCATCATATTATCAGCTGCCCGAGGAGACGGCTTTGGCGGAGGCCAATAACGAAGTCCGGGCGGTTACATTGACCGCGCTGGCCGATAACGATTTCGAAGCGGCTATGCGCGCCATGGCGAAACTGCGGCCTCATGTGGATGCCTTCTTCGACAAAGTGACCGTCAATGCCGAGAAAAAAGAGGTACGGGAAAACCGGCTAAAGCTGCTCAACGAAATCCGCGCCGCCACCCGCGCCGTAGCCGATTTTTCAAAGATTGAGGGGTGAAGAATTCACCTCTCCCCGCTGCGCGGGGAGAGGTCGAGTAAGCGATAGCGAACGAGGGTGAGGGGGCCTCTCCGCGATTCTGAGCGCTGCAATTCTCAGCCTAGGGGAGAGGCCCCCTCATCCCGACCTTCTCCCCGCACGCGGGGAGAAGGAGTCGATGGGCTGGCATGAGCCCCCTTTGTCGCATAGAACCGAACGGCGGGTTGTGCGTTGAAGGTCTGTACATTTCCACCCGCGCAGCCTTTTTGATTGCCAGCCCCGAGGGAAAACCATGGTCATCACCGCCGCCCATATCACGCCGCTTGTCGCTCTTATCGCCGGCATCCTCATTCTGGTCGTGCCGCGACTTTTGAACCTTGTCGTCGCGATCTATCTCATTGTCGTCGGCTTGATGGGGCTCAATGCCATCTACCACTGGGTGCAATAGCGCCGAAAAGCCGGGCTCAATAGAACGCATGATGCCATGGTCAAATCGCGCTCAAAGATCTCCCGACAGCCGGTAAGAAAATCTTCCGCCCGTATCGCCAGCAAGTCCGCGCCTAAATCCGCGGCGGCGAAGGCGCCTGCCAAAGGCAAATGGGTCTATGCCTTCGGTGGCGGCAAGGCGGCCGGCCGCGCCGGCATGAAAAATCTGCTCGGCGGCAAGGGCGCGGGCCTCGCCGAGATGGCGCAGCTCGGCCTGCCGGTGCCGCCCGGCCTCACCATCACCACCGACGTCTGCACCTATTTCTACCAGCACGGCAAAACCTATCCGAAGGACCTCAAGGCTCAGGTCGAGGCAGCGCTGGGCGAGGTTGGGCGCATAACGGCTAAGAAATTCGGCGATGCGCAAAACCCGCTGCTGGTTTCGGTGCGCTCCGGCGCGCGCGCCTCGATGCCGGGTATGATGGACACCGTGCTCAATCTCGGGCTCAACGACATCACGGTGAAAGCGCTCGCGAATAAATCCGGCGACCGGCGCTTCGCGCTCGACAGCTACCGGCGCTTCATCACCATGTATTCCGACGTGGTGCTCGGCATCGAGCACCATCATTTCGAGGAAATCCTCGACGAGCAAAAGGATCGCAACGGCTACACGCTCGACACCGATCTCACCGCCGCGGATTTGGAAGAACTCGTCACGCGCTACGAAAAACGCGTCGAGGAGGAAACCGGCAAGCCGTTCCCGCAGGATCCGCACGCGCAATTGTGGGGCGCGATCGGCGCCGTGTTCGGCTCGTGGATGAACCAGCGCGCCATCACCTATCGCCGTCTGCACGGCATTCCGGAAAGCTGGGGCACCGCGGTCAACGTGCAGGCCATGGTGTTCGGCAATATGGGCGAGACGTCCGCCACCGGCGTGGCGTTTACGCGCAATCCCTCGACCGGCGAGAAAAAGCTCTATGGAGAGTATCTGATCAACGCCCAGGGCGAAGACGTGGTCGCCGGCATTCGCACGCCGCAGGAGATCACCGAGGCCGCGCGCCAGGAAGCCGGCTCCGACAAGCCGTCGATGGAAGCGGCGCTGCCGGACGCGTTCGCCGAGCTCAAGCGCATCCACGCCAAGCTTGAGCGGCATTACCGCGACATGCAAGATCTCGAATTCACCGTCGAGCAGGGCAAGCTGTGGATGCTGCAGACGCGAAGCGGCAAGCGCACGGCGCAAGCCGCGCTCCGCATCGCCGTCGAGCTCGCGCAGGAGAAATTGATCACCAAGGAAGAGGCGGTGTCGCGGGTCGATCCCGCGGCGCTCGATCAGCTCCTGCATCCGACCATCGATCCCAAAGCCGAGCGCAAAATTATCGCCACTGGATTGCCGGCTTCGCCCGGCGCGGCGAGCGGCGAGATCGTGTTCTCGTCGGAAGAAGCCGAGCTGCTCAAGAGCCAGGGACGTAAGGTTATTTTAGTTCGGGTCGAAACCTCGCCCGAGGACATCCACGGCATGCACGCCGCCGAAGGCATTTTGACCACGCGCGGCGGCATGACCTCGCACGCGGCGGTGGTCGCGCGCGGCATGGGCAAGCCGTGCGTCTCCGGCGCCGGCTCGTTGCGGGTCGATTACCGGGCGCAGACCATGACGGCAGGCGGCGTGACGCTGAAGAAAGGCGAGATCCTCACCATCGACGGCGCGACCGGGCAGGTGCTCGCCGGCAAAGTGCCGATGGTCGAGCCGGCGCTCGCCGGCGAATTTGCCACCGTAATGAAATGGGCCGATGGGGTGCGCACGCTGAAAGTGCGTGCCAATGCCGACACGCCGGCCGATGCCCGCACCGCGATCAAATTCGGCGCCGAGGGCATCGGGCTTTGCCGCACCGAGCATATGTTCTTCGACGAGGATCGCATCCGCGCCGTGCGCGAGATGATATTGGCGGGGGACGAAAAAGCGCGACGCGCGGCGCTCGCCAAGCTCTTACCGATGCAGCGCGCCGATTTTGTCGATCTGTTCAAGATCATGGGCGGGTTGCCGGTGACGATCCGGCTGCTCGATCCGCCGTTGCACGAATTCCTGCCGCACAGCGAGGAGGAAATCGCCGACGTGGCCCAGGCCATGGGCGCCGATCCGAAAAAACTCGCGGATCGTGCCAGAGAGCTGCATGAGTTCAATCCCATGCTCGGCTTTCGCGGCTGCCGCCTCGCCATCGCTTTTCCCGAAATCGCCGAGATGCAGGCGCGCGCGATCTTCGAGGCCGCCGTCGAAGCCGCCCGCGCGACCGGCAAGCCGGTCGAGCCGGAAATCATGGTGCCGCTGATCGCCACCAAGATGGAGCTCGATATCGTGAAAGAGCGCATCGACGCCATGGCAGAGAAAGTCGCCGAAGAGACCAAGACCAAGCTCAAATATCAGGTCGGCACGATGATCGAGCTGCCACGCGCCGCGCTGAAGGCCGGTGAGATCGCTGAAACCGCGGAATTCTTCTCGTTCGGCACCAATGATTTGACGCAGACCGCTTTCGGCATCAGCCGCGACGATGCCGCAAGTTTCCTAGGCATCTATACGTCGAAAGGCATCCTGCCGGTCGATCCGTTCGTGTCAATCGACCGCGAGGGCGTCGGCGAGCTCATCCGCATCGCTACTGAACGCGGCCGCAAAGTGCGGCCAAAGCTCAAGCTCGGCATTTGCGGCGAGCACGGCGGCGATCCTGCCTCGGTCGCGTTCTGCCACGAGGTGAAACTCGACTACGTGTCATGCTCACCGTTCCGCGTGCCGATCGCCCGCCTCGCCGC